>Ga0105052_10003727_pt1 | contig 17324 bp, 31 predicted proteins | sample FRY03_FD_78094 | JGI IMG/M metagenome (GOLD analysis project Ga0105052, IMG submission 78094) | Freshwater microbial communities from Lake Fryxell liftoff mats and glacier meltwater in Antarctica - FRY-03 | ecosystem: Environmental > Aquatic > Freshwater > Ice > Glacier meltwater ... | reverse complement strand
GTTGGACCAACGCCCATCGTCCAGTGTGGAGATGTGCTCAACAGGAAGTCCTGCGTAGCCAAGGCCGCTCTGCTGGGCGCCGAGATCGTTTCCAACCAGGCGGTCGTTCGAGTCACGAGTGAGTCGCAGATACAGAGCACGACCTTCTTTGTTGGTCGCAATCATCATCTGCTGGAGGTCATCGCTCTCGAAGTACTCCTTGTCGCTCCGGGGAGCCTTGAACTGAACGTCCATGAACATGAGGTCAAAGGAGCGAACCAGTCCCGTTTCCGGGTTGGTCAGGTCCAAGGGGTCATAGGAACGACGCTGGTTATCCCAGTTGGGATTGCCAGCAACAGGAAGACCCATGATGGTCGTGAAACCAGTGGGCAAACCATTCGTGTTCTCAGTGACGAATGCTGGGATGGAGTACGGAACAGTTCCGTTCTGAGCTTCCATCGTGGCTGTGTCGGCTGTTGCCCAGATCGCATCTTCCATCTTGTTGAAGCTGGAAGTGATGCACTGCTGGCGCTTGGACTTGAGCAGGTTCTTGTAGTACGTCTGGGGATCGCCGCTGTTGAGAACGATTTCCTGATTGGTGTACGAGAAGTGATCAGCCAAGAATCGCCAGTCGATGCGCTGCTCTTTGAGGGCAGACACATTCGAGATATTCATGGGGTCATTGGGGTTGTAGAAGACAGCCGTGCCAACATCGCTCAGCAGGATGCGGTCGATGATCCGCTGGCCTGACTGAACCGCGTCCGCAATGGACATGCCTTTGAGGCAGCGGCTGATGATGTACGTGTTCTTTGTGGCGTCATTGATGATTTCGTTGGGGCCGGTTTTGAGCTTGTTGCCGGTTGACACAACGAAGTTTGAGAATGCAGAGAGAGAGGGCATGGATGATCTCCATCCGCCTTACCGCGAACGGGCCAGTTCAGGACCAAGGGTGTTCGCAAAGGCTTTGTTGTACATGTCGTCTTCCGACACTGGACGAGGAGGAGCCTTTGACGGACCGACTTTGGGCTGGGCTGAAACGATCGCCTTGTTCTTGTTGACAAGATTGAGGACGGCGGCTTGTTCGGTTGTGTTGTGGAATGTGACCTTTGCTGCGTTCAAGGCTGCTTCACGGATCTGCTCACGAAGTGGCTTGTCCATGCGCGAGTAGGCGCCTGTGTTCCACTCTGTCCAGAACCGATCTTCAACCCGCTTACGAGCGTCGGGAGTCTTGAGAGATGGGTAGTCTGCTTTGAGATGTTCCAAGGTCATGTCAAGAACCACGTCTGACATCAGTTGAGCCATAGCCGGAACCATGTTGGCGTGCGTCTGTGCCTGGCTGAACTGCGACTCCATCTCCCCGAGCAGTGTTGCAATCGGGTCAAGGGTGTCGTCGTAGTGTTCAGACAGTGAGGCGAACGTCTTTTTGATTCGGTCCGAGATGGGACCCTTGGACCGAGCCGGAGGATCGTCCTCCTCCTCTTCCTCGATTTCCTGTGGCTCACTGCCTTTGAGGCGAGCAAGCTCGGCGCCGAGTCGGTCTTGGGCTGACTGGCTCTCGATCAGTTGACTGACGAAAGCCTCAACATTTTCACGTGGAAGCGAAGACAAAAGACTGGGATCGAGCTTGGCCCGCTTGATCGCCTCTTCCTGTGAGTAGGTGAGCACGAAATCCGGACTGGCTTCGACTTCTTTGTCTTTGGCTGGTTCTTGAGCCTTGATCTCACTTCCTGGACCGCCTTCATCACCCTGATCGCCGCCAGCCTCATCATCCTCAGCCATGGTTTCCGAAAAGGCTTCGGTGTACACAGCCTCAGAATCTGTGGGCGTTTTTACAGCAGGCGCCGAAATGGTTTCAGCGGGTTCTGGTGCAGCAGTTTCAGTTGTGGGAATCAGGTCATCAGGCACGATCAAGCTCCTTTTGCCTTCGGGGTTCTGGCCACTTCGGCGAGTCCCGGCGCAGGATCATGGTCCGATAACAAAAGAAAATCAAGTGTCTGTTCGGTTATTCTCTGGAATATCCGCCGCGGGCCATTACCTCACGCTCGTGTTTCTTGCTCATGATCACGGGTTTTCCGGCTGTGTCCGTCTTGCATCCGTCGAGGTTTCTGGGAAGTCGGTTGCTGACGTAGGGATATTGGTTGTCCGATGGTCGAATATCCAAAACAGGCGATTCTGACTCCCAATCGCGGTCTGCGGTCCCTCCACACTCACAGTGGGCCTGTCCAGAAGCCTCTGACATTTTCATGGTTTGCTGAAAGCGAGCCTCGCAAGCATCACAACGGAAGCAATAAGTCGGCATTGGGTTTCCTAGTAGGTTGGCTTCGATCCAGGCGGACCCTGAGTGCCGCCATATTCATCTCCGAATGGCTTGCTCATCTCGGCTCTCCGCTCGTCCACCATTGGAGCGTTGGAGTTCGGGTTATCTCCGGGCCTGGCTTTGAATCCCTGTCCGGGTATTGAATACCGCTGGCCTTCTGGGCCACCAGGACCAAGGGTTTGAGATCCAGGGGTCATCTCCGGAGGAGACATCTGACCCAGGAGTTCCCAGATGATGAGGTTGTCACTGTCTTCCTGGTTCATGGACTCACCAACGATCCGGTAGATCTCCTGCCACTTGACCCAGGGGATCTGCGGAATCAGGGGAGCCGTGTCAGTTACGAAGGTTGCCATGTCCATGGCCCGACGCTGGAGAACCTGTTCAGTCACTCGCTGCATCGAGAGGGGCTCGATCTGGACTGCGTAGTCATCCCACTCACCAGCCTCCATCCCAGGGAACTGCCCACCCAGGAACAGGCCTTCGCTCTGCATCCCAGTGATTGGATCTCTGCGATTGACCGGGATCAGGATTCCAGGCGTGTGGAATAGGAACCACCCAATGCTCTTGAGCATCTTTCCAGTCGCATCACGAACCTTGGACTTCAGATACTCAGTTCGAGCACTCAGAGCTTCCGTAGCAATCTGGCTCTCTGTGGCAGTTCCTCCAGAGACGTTTCCCCTGGAGGTTTCTGTCATGCCTGAGTGCCTGTCCAGTCTTGAGCGGAGCATGGCCAGGTACTCGTACTGGGTACTGGTCACGCCGCCAAACTCAAACTGCTGAGCCTGAGAACTGCTAAACCCAGGAACAGCAATGACTTCCATGTCTTCTGCGTTGGTGATGTCCTCACCAAGGTTTGCGTGCGTGGAGTCAACAACCACGATTGTCTTGCGTCGGGCTGCGTCTCTGGCTGCCGCCTTTGCGTGCAACTGGAGGTCAGTGACCTGATCAGCAACAGCAACCAGCGGGCTGAGTGGCCACACCTGCCCAGGAACCGGGTACGCCTGCATGACGTTGTACGGACCTGTCTTGGGTCCGTAGTACGGTCTCTCTGGATACAACTCGACCCGAGGCTCCTTGCAGACGATCCGGAGCGTGTTCTTCTGCCTCATCCACACCGAAAAAACCTTGACCCGCTTCCGCCGAAGTTTTTCAGGCGATCCTTTTCTAAAGGAGTCTTTTTGCGCGGCGCCCGATTCTGACTCGTTGTTCGGCTTTAGTTTGGAAGCCGCTTCTTGGTCAACCGCTGGGTCTTCCATCAGTTCATCGAGGTCGACGTAGTACCAGTGGTACTGAAACTCTGCTTCCGAGATGGAAGAGGCAAGGCTGTCACAGCCCCAGTGCCGGTAGTCCACCCGTGCAAGCTTCGGCCTGACTGCTCCATCTGCCCATCTCTCATCGTCTTCGACGTAGTGCATCGAGACGCCTTGGAAGAAGAGGTAGTCCAAGACGATCCGCTCAAGCTCGTCCCTGAAGCCTTCGTCGATGATCCAGGCTCTGAGCCCAGACTGCATGGCTTCCTGGAAGATCTTGTGCCCGATCACCCTGCGAGCTTTCACTACAGCAGAGGGGTTTTCGTACACGAGTGCTGGCAGCATGTTGGAAACGAAGGAGTAGGCGTACGGCTCAGGATTTCCCTCCATATCGGGAATCCGGCCCATATCCACGCCCTCGCGTGCGCCCCCGTACCAGCGACCCGTGTACTCCTGAATGATGGCGTCGACACCAACCAGGTGCTGGTCACGAATACGCTCCGCCTCTTCGATCTCATTGAGCAGTTCTTCGAGTGTTGGGTCGAACATGCCGGGATGTTATCGGACCTTCATGACGCGGTCCACTGAAAATGCGACATGTCTGTTGACACAAAAGAAACATGTGGTATCTTGAGGCACTGGGTTTTCCCGTCTGTCCCACAACGGACGGGAGGACAACTCCTCGCCCCTCCAGGTTTGTGCTCATCCTGGCGGGGCTTTTTTCTGGACAGGCGGGTATAGTTATCGGACCTTCAGGAGTCTTCAGATGCTCACACCCAATGTCCATCGCACGGGATTTCGCCGGTATCTGGCAACCAGTTCAACGGCCACTGTTTTCAGCACTGTTCTGACTGTTGGGAAGATCCTGACCAGTGCCCAGGCTGCTGCCCTCACGATCTTCCCGATCGGGAAGTCTCTCACGACTCAGATGATCTTCTTTGGAGCAGGAACAGCCACTCAGACATTCGATTACCGAGTCTGGCTGATCTATCGCCTCAGCGATGCCGCAGGAGCCCTTGATCCAAACTCGTATGCAACAGTCATTCTTGGAGCAGGAACAGCCACTCTTGGTTCTGGTACTGGCGTTACAAACGGAACTGCGGTTCTTTCGACAGAAAAACTGGCTCACATCAATGTGTGGATAGCCTCTGGCGTAGCCACCTCTCCTGCTGGCCCTGCTGTTATTGGGCAGAACGCTCTGAGTGAAGGCAACTCTGCGGCGTATGACGCAGACTCTCCTGCCAACGACATCACTGTTCTCTACATCCCCTCGAACCTTCGGGCAGTGGGTCTGGTTGTGGACTTCGACATGACCGGCGCCACTTCTGGCAACTGCCTGATCATGGCTGACGAGGTATAAACGCCTCTCTGGAGGTGTAAGTGGCTGTCAGCACACCAAACTACGCGACAAACGCGTCCACAACGATCTCGGTTGGGGCTCCGTGGGTTGACTTCAACAACGCCATAGGGCCAGACGACAGCGTCAACACCTACAGCCAGCTTGCGTTCTCGTACACAGACGAGCTTCGCCTGACGCACACAGTTGTTCTTCCAGAGGGATCGGTCCTGAATGGAATCCGATACTTCGTTCGGTGCCTCTTCACTGGTGTTACGGTGAGCCCGCAGATTCATGTCTACAACGCAGTCGACTTAGATTTCCTTGGACAAGCGACTGTTTCAAAATCCGGACTTGACTGGATCACGGCTGGAAGCACCTCATACGCGTACGGCATGACGATTGCATCTCTCGCTGCTGGGCACGTTGTCACGATCTTCATGGAGGGCGACAACGACATCTCAGAGTTCGGGTACGTCGACGCCGCGTACATGGAAGTCACATACACGCCTCCTCCCACAGGAAATCGCAAGATGAAACTTTTCAAGCGGGTGAGGGCTGTTCGTAGACGCGGAAACGCCGGTAGGTAGACGTTCAGGTCTTGACGAAAACAGATTTCGTGTCAGACTGACTGGTCCACTGCAAGGAGATGTTCATGCCACGATCTGCACGGTCGATGCTTGTTGCTCGTCGCTCCTACAACCGACCACTTGGTGACGGAGTGTTCGAGACATGGGACCAGACAACAGACCGTGTGATGGAGCACCAGCGATGGTTGTGGGAACGAGCACTCGGTCGACCACTGCGTAAGCACGAGAACGAAGAGCTCCTCAGGCTTGGTCTGCTTCAGAAGGCATTCCGCGGCTCAATGAGTGGTCGCACGAACTGGCTTGGTGGAACGCCCATATCACGCGAACGCGAAGCCTCGATGTTCAACTGTGCTTTCACGATGGTAGAGACCGTCTACGACGTTGTGGACTGCGCATGGAATCTGCTCCAAGGATGCGGACAAGGATTCGAAGCTGTTGTTGGCTCTCTGAACGGGTTCCCGAACCACATCGAGAGCATTGAGATCATCCGCTCAAAGCGCACCAGCAAGGGCGGGTTTGAGCACAACAACGAGTCATACGACAGAGAGTCCAAGACCTGGACGATCATGATTGGTGACAGTGCAAAGGCGTGGGCAAAAGCGATTGGAAAGCTTGTTGCCACAAAGCATTACGGATGCAAGAGGCTTGTTATTGATCTCTCTCAGATCCGTCCTGCTGGCCAGAGGCTGAAGGGATATGGGTGGATCTCTTCGGGTGACGAGATGCTTGCGAAGGCTCTCTGGCAGATGTGCCAGATCATGAATGAGCGAGCCGAGAAGCTTCTGCGTGTTCTGGACATTCACGACATCATCACTCTGATTGGCACGATCCTGTCCTCGCGCAGATCGGCACAGTTGTCACAGCATCCGTACGGGACTGGCGAGTGGGTTGACTTCGCTCACTGCAAGAGCGACCTCAAGAAGACGCCTTGGCGTGTTCAATCCAACAACAACCTGTACTTCATGGAGAGGCCGACACTGACCGAGCTCAAGGCCATGCTCTACATCCTGGTCGAGACTGGAGGGTCAGATCCAGGCATCTTCAACATGGAGGCTGCACGCAAGCGAGCTCCGTGGTGCAGGGGCACGAACCCATGCGGAGAGATCCTTCTTCCCAACAAGGGCTTCTGCAACCTGGTTGAGGTGAACTTCGGACTTGAAGACGACTGCGTCATCAGCGATGCAGTCCATCTGTTTGCACGTGCCAACTACCGCCAGACACTGGTTGATCTTCAGGACGGCATTCTTCAGCGTGCGTGGCACGAGAACAACCAGTACCTGCGTCTGTGCGGTGTTGGTCCAACCGGCATTGAGATGCGCCAACATCTTCCGGCTGATTGGCTCTCGTTCAGAGACCTTGCGATCTGCTCTGCGGCTCTCATGGCAGACGAGGTTGGACAGCAGCGTCCGAAGGCTGTGACGACGGTGAAGCCATCTGGAACGCTGTCGAAGGTGATGGACACAACGAGCGGGTTCCACCGTCCTGGTGGCCAGTACATCTTCAACGACGTTACGTACTCGCGTCATGACAGCGTTGTGAAGGTTCTTCGTGATCACGGGTACATGGTTGTCGATCATCCTGACGACCCCACATCTGTCCTGGTTCGCTTCACAGAGTCCTGGCCAACGATGGAGTTCAGCGTCGTTGACGGTCTGTGCGTTGACACTGAGCCAGCGGTACAGCAACTGAAGCGATACCGCGGTCTGATGCGTTCATGGTGTGACCACAACGTGTCATGCACGATCTACTACGAGCCCTGCGAAATCCACCAGATTGCTGAGTATCTGCACCAGAACTGGGACGACTACGTTGGCGTGTCCTTCTTGCCCAGAGCAGACGTGGTTGGGAAGTCTTCGGTGTATTCGTGGATGCCACAGCGAGTGGTGAGCAAAGAAGATTTTGAGGCATATTCCTCTGGACTCACCCCGATTGACGAGGCAGAGTTGGTGGGTGGAGAGACGATGCAGGAAGAGACTTGTGCAAGCGGATCATGCCCAATCAACTGAGGAGTGGCCATATGCCGATCGAGTTCAAGAGCGGTCTGATGACGGATGCTCGTCCTCGGCAATCGACGCAGTACGAGCACGTCTGTGAAGCACTGAAGATCTTGGGGAGATTCAACATCAGCCATGAGTACCGAGAGGCATACCGGACAGTCCTGTGCGCCTGCCAGGAGCTCTTCCCACTCCAAAGAAAGTGCGACCAGGTCGCCGCGGAAGCTCGTCGACAGATGGACATGTTTGCTTCACCCGACTCTGGACCCGAGAGAGATTGCCGTTCTCCGAGCTTCTCGGCACTCCGCCCGGTTGCGAGAAGCCATTTCGCTCCTTCCCCGCGCGATAAAACTCTCTTCTGAGTCAGTTGACGCACTTGACATCATGCTAAATCGGAAGTATCCTTCAATCTTGAGATGGTCGGTGATGCGTCGTGTTTTTTGGGCATACGCCGAGGATGTTTCGGAGCTTGACGGCATGACTGCGTTTCGTTCATGGGAGCGAGACGAGAGGGTTCGTTTCCTTGAAAGGACCTTTCTCTGGGCTTTGGACCGTGTTGGTCACGGCGAGAGCCTTGAGCTTGTGGCAAAGGTGGTGCGAGATGGCCTGGATGAGGCGTGGCTTTGCTAAGCACACTGGCCTGATATGGCTCGTGTCTTGTGCCTGTTTTTTGATCGCTTTTGTTTCCTTCGTTTTATCTGCCGTTTTATCTGCTGCCCAGCCTGTCCCTGATCCCTTGGTGGCTCACGCCTGCTTCGTGGACATTGCTAGCGGGAGAGCAGTAGTGATCTTCAAGCGATTGAACGGGAAGGGGTTTGGCTTTTCGAGTTCGATGAGTGCCCAGCAGGCATCTGCGGAGTTTGGGATTCCGATCATTGGGATGGATGAGTCTCCTCCTTGGGAGTGCGGATGGCTGGAGGGTGACGCGAATCACGACGGTGTCGTCAACTTCGACGACATCACAAGCGTGCATTCGAGCTGGCTTCGTGAGTGTGAGGCTCCACGGCATGGAAAATAAAGAAGAGCTCTTGAGGTGTCGGAAGCTGATCAGTTGGATTAGTGACCACTTCCACGAGATGAAAGACAAAGACGGTCAAAACATCGAGGTCTTCCTGTCTGCTGAGGGAAAGTCTCTGATCATGAAGATCACGGCTGGCCTCAGCGCCTACCTGCCGAGCATTCTAGAGATCCAACTCCTGATTGCTTGGATAGCCCTGATGACCACCATTGACCCCAATCTGACCGGAACAGACTTCGGGATCGTTACTAAGGAGAAAGCATGAAAATAGCCAGAGTACGTAGGAGATCTTCACGATTGCGAGCCTGGTCTGGTCAGATGACTGACCCAGAGACCCTGGACTATTCGAAGTGCAAGGGGATGACCCTTGGTCTTGCGATGACCAACGACTACCGGGTGGCATTCACGATGGCAGACGGGAAGCAGGTTCTTGGGATGAGCGCCTTTACCCCTGACATAGCCCGTTCGATTGCGAGTCGTGTTCTGGTGTACTGCGATCAGATTGAAAAAGCCAAGATTGGTGACACGGAGGCAACCGAATGAGATGGCCCCTTGCTGTGAAGCGTCTTCACGTTGAAGCGAAGGTTCCTGCGTACCAGACCAACGGCTCTGCTGGCCTGGATCTCCATGCGTGTCTTGACGAGCCCATAGAGATCCCGGTTGGCCAGATCCTTCGGATCTCCTGTGGGATAGCGATTGAGATCCCGATTGACCACGAGGGTCAGATTCGGAGTCGGAGCGGCCTGGCGTTGAATGGGATCACGGTTGCTCACGGGGTAGGAACAGTTGACTGTGACTACCGTGGCGAGCTCGGTGTGATCCTCTTGAACAACGGAGACTCCCCTTTCATCGTTGAGCACGGAGACAGGATTGCCCAACTCGTGATCAGTCCTGTGGCGAGGGTTGACCCATTCATCGCAGACGATCTCACTCCGACCGCCCGCGGCGTGAAGGGCTTTGGGAGTACTGGAATATGAGCACGAAGTACGAAGCGTCAGAGACCGAAGTGAAGCATGAGGGCATGTCCCAGGGCGTTATCGCCTGGGAGATCCTTGGAAACAGCGGATTCTCTCTGAGCAAAGCATTCTCTTCTGAGCAACATGCTAACGAGATTGCAAAACTCATGACACTTGCGGCGTATCACGAGCGAGAGGTTGTGAGAGAGGAGTACGTAGATAAGCATCGTCAAGCGGCGATGGCTCGGATGGAGAAGGTTTCGCCCGAGAGGCGGAAGGAGATTGCGAGACACGCAGCGAACGTGAGATGGAGCAAGGTTCCCGATGAAGAAGAAGACATCAAAACCTGATAGCCCCAAGGAGTACTCGTATTCGGTCTTGCTTGACCCCCCTATGACAGAGTCTCTGGTGGTGTTTACTGGCCTGTGCCCGAACGGAAGCTTCAATGACGATGACGATCGCGTGCTCGGCATCCTCCTCGACGATGACGACAAGCACCACAAGATTGGAGCTACTGGCACTCTCATTGTTGGAGACTGTTCTCGGACTGTCCGTCTGGGCTTCGATCTTTCCTACAACACCTCCTACAACACGATCAACGGGGTTCTGAAAGACTTCGAGAAGGCCCGCAAGAAGCTGAGTCGGATTCGAGACTGCCTTTTCGAGGTTGAGAAGTACCTCAAGCAGTCTGAGAAAGACTTCATCGCCTTCATGAACCTCCATCCTCCCCACTTGGAGAGAAGAGAGAAAAAATGAGCACTCAACCAAAGAAACGACTTGACGAGATCATGGGCGACCTCCTCCAGGACTCCGAATCCGGGGTCTGGATGGTCCAGTCCCTCAGGATGCTGGCCAAAGTAGAGCGCTCTTCCATCCTCCGAGCTCTGGAAGTAATCAGTACCGAAGAGACCATCGGTCCCATGATCGACCCCACCAAGTGGCGTAACACAGATGCTTTCACCAAAGCAAAGAGATGGCGAGAGCTCTTGGAGATCTTACTGAAGCTTCGAGACTTCATGGAGAGCAAGAACATGATCATCAAGCAGGACACCAATGAACCCAATGAACCACAATCCTGACAACGTGTCTGCTCTTGGCAGCCTGGTGGACTTTTTCAAGGATGGCGACGAAGAAGCCTATGTTGATCCAGAAACCATCTGGCTTGCTGTCTGCTTCCTCTCCAGTCGGATTATGTACCCAGGCCCGCTGGATCCGTGTTGTGGGGTCTCTGTCAGCAACAGAGAGCTCACCATGTACTTCCGCGGTGTGAACAAGAACGACGATGGTACGGAAGAGGTGATTGAGACAAACGCAACATTCACCTCCTCCGCAGATCCGGTCCTGAGGTGCTTCACCAACGGAGTCATGACCAAAACGATTGGGGAACCCTCATGAAGATCAAGCACTGCCTCACAATCACCTTCGAAGCTGATCCAGACAGACTCAGATGAACACTCCCTCATCAAGGAGTACCTCGACAAAGCCCTGAAGGAAATGGGCAGGTAGATCACCTCTGCACAGAGGAACGAGGGCTCCCCTGGGCGTGTTGCTCAAGGGGGCCTTTTTCAACCAGGAGAGATCAATGAGTATTCAAACTACAGAAGACCGTGTCTCTATGGCCTTCGAACGTGGCTACAGAGAAGGCTTCAGGCACTTCAAAAACTGGACACTGATCTTCACGGCTGTTGGGATCATGCTCGGAGCCATCTGCATGGCTGCCATCCTGCGCGTGCTCGGCATCCTCCTCTAATCCCCATTCCTGACTCAGAAATGCCCATGGCCCACCCTATGGAGACAACAATGGAACACACAGAGACACATATCGTCCTAGAAAGCCACCTCAGGCCAGCAGGAAAGCCAGGACTGTGCTTCTACTGAGATCAAGCAGTGGGACAGCCACATGCCGCAAACTGCGTCATCAGGCAAAGAACCGTGTTCATCAAAGTCACCATCGAGTACGCCATCGCAGTCCCAGACTACTGGACAAGGAGCGACATCAACTTCCACCGCAACGAAAGCAGTTGGTGTGCAAGCAACATCATCAGAGAGCTCGAACACGCAAATGCAGAGTCCGGGACTGCATCCTGCATCTGACCACTCATCAAAGAGATCAGGTACCTCAGAGAAGCATCCACAGAAGATGATCTCAGTGCCAATCTCTCTGTGCTATCTTGCTAGCAGTGAGCCCATGTGAGTGCCGTTTTTTTCCTAAAAATGCCAGTGGTCCACCCTGTGGTAAGCGGTGTGGAGACAGAGTCGATCAGGTATGAGCCTCAGTGCCCTCTGTTCGATGGGTACGCTATGGAACCGGAGTCGGCGATGGGACCCGTTATCGGACCCCTCTGGCCGCTATCGGACCTGGATGCCGTTATCGGACCGTCCCCTCTTATCGGACCACACGCTATCGGACCTGGTGTTATCGGGCTGAGCGTTATCGGGCCTTCAGCGCTGATCCTGGGGAAGGCGGGGACCGAGCACATAGCATCATCATCGCCTCCCACTCCCGCGACTCACTACGCTCCCGCTACATTCGCCTACGCTCGCCCGCTCGCCCCACTGGTGGGGAGATACCACCCTCTCGCCCGCTCGCCCCAGCGTTATCGTAGACGCTCACACCAGCAGTCCGATAACACATCGGCGTAGGACAATAAAAAGCCCCAGTCCACTTGGGCGACTGGGGCGAGGAGATAGAGAGAGATTCAGTTATCGGTCTAGAACAGGTCTCCAAGAGCGTCAAGAGCCGACTCATCTACGCCATTGGCAGCCGAGGGAGCGCCGGTTTCTTTGTCCTTGTACAGGCCCTTTTCGATCATTTCCTTCGCCTTTTTATCGCTCACTTTGAGCATGATATTGCAGCTCGCACGCAAGCCCTTGAGGCCCGCATAAGTCTCAGGCCTGGCGCCATTCAGCTGCCCGAGTATCGCGTTGAAGCCATTGCGTCCACGCTTGCCGCCATTGCTCAGAAAAAAAGTTGCCGGCATGGCTACAACTACTCGTGCATTTTCGGCATCAAAGTACACGCCGTCGGAAATCAGGCCTGCGCGATCACAATCGACGAGCAGTACAGTGGCGCCAGACTCCGACTTCGTCTCCCAAGCGGGAGCGCCGACTTCGACTTGTTCAAATGGGACCGAAGTAGCCTCATGGGCACGGGGGGCTTTGATAGTCATTGGAAACTCCTCAAACTGGGTACAGTCGCTCGCCACGGCAACACGCCGCGGCGCCTACACTCGAAATATGCAACACATTCGAGCCGATGCAAGCGAGATTGCAAGAATCTAGAAAAACAGCGTTATCGGACCACAAACCGCTGTTATCGGACCTCAAATCGGCTGATCCGATAAGCCACTGGATCGGCATCCCACGCCGCCTCTACACGGGGAGCTTTGATGGCAGGTTTGAGTAGTGGTGCTCATGGTAAAACGGGCGGTCCCACTCAAGAGACACGCCCACTGGTGGTGGATCAGGTCTTCTTCAGAGCGTGGTTGCGGAACAAGTCAAACACGGGTTCTCCGCTGTGGAACTCTTCAGTCAAAGCCACACTCACATATCCCTTTTCGTTGATGAACAAGGCGCCGTTGCCGATCTCTTCGATCTGCACCATGTACCCACGGTCATTGCGGTGACGGGAGACACGAAGAGTGATCTCATACGATTCACTGTCACCGTCCGGTCCCACATGCTCAAAACTATGAGTCACTGAGCAATCTCCTGTCTCAATCGTCACAGTCCCGGCTTCCAGGCGGTCAACCAGATTCCTGATGCAGGACAGAACACCCCTCGTTGAGGCGTCCGCAGACGCTCTCATGGCGATCTCTATTGCCAGAGCAAGAAGACGATCCTCCTCTCCAGGACTGATGCTGCCATGCCCAAGCTTGGACCGGTTCCTGAACACCTGGCTACATCCCTGATGCGAGCAATCCTGACAGCCCTCAGATTATCACCAGCCTCATCCAGCTTCTCTTCGGCTTCTTGAATAACACGCTTGTTCATTGGCTCAGCCTCCCTTCGCTTCGACAGCCACTGGCGCATCCCGCAGAAGCGCAAGGAGTTTTTCGGACATGACGATGAAGTGGGCATCCCCCGCAGCATCTCCCGCAGCAGACCCCGAAGCCCGCGCAGCAGACCACGCAGCCCCAGCAGCATCCCACGCAGCATCCCACGCAGTAGGCCCCGCAGCAGCCCGCGCAGCATCCCACTCCATTTCCGATGGAGCATCCCCAGCCACAGAGCGAGCGTGAAGACTCGCCATAAGCTCGACCGCTGCACGGGCGCCCTCGTCGCCATCGCAGAACCGAATCACGCCATGTTCTTTGTCTACGAGCAGCCAATGCGCAAAACGATTCCATACGATTGATAGGTCCGCGCCCTCAGCCACAGCCTCAATGTGGGCAAGCGGCCACTCTATCGCTTTGTCGGTTGGCAGCCCCTCAAAGATGACGTCGAATAGGTATGCCAAATGTTCTGGTTGCCCAAAATACTCAGGGAACAGATTGTGGTTGCTTCCGCCTGTCAAGCAACCGATGTCACAGCCCTTACCATCCTCCCAGTACAGGCCCTTGACGAGCCTGTCATGGTCCATGTGGTCGCGCATCATCCCGATGGCCTGCACCCTAGTGAACTTCGTGTTGATATATGCCAGCATTGTTATGAGCCTCCCTTCCTCAAGTTCCAGTACCGAACCACGCAATCACTCCGATCAGACCGACCCATCTCGTACTCCAAGGGGGACTCACCGTCCCCGTAGTCCAGACGCTTCGCTTCCTGACGAATCAACTCAGGAAGGAACTCCCTCAGAAACCTGATCTTGCCACATGTCTCATCTACCAACCTCATGGCTTCATCAATAACCGACTCCAACTCACCAAGATCAGACTCAATGTCACTCAGAACACCAGGAATCGTCACGTCACCTTCCAGCTTCTTTGTCTTCTTCTTTGCCATTTCGTGTCACTCCAGACCCGGAAACACACTGTCACTCGCCAGAATCAAGGACTACAAGCCCATGACACTCCGTTCTCTTACTTATTCATCTCTACCGTACATCCTACGAACAATAGGGCTGGGCCTAGTCACCGATCATCACTGACCACAGGTCGCTCACTGCCATCGCCAACGCCACCCTGCTGTCGTTGAGGCGACTGGCAAGCCACTTGATCCACCACGGCGACAAGATTTCTTCCAGTTCGGATTCGTCAACGCTCACCCAAGGACCTTGGGTCCTACAAACACCTCTGCCAGCAAGAAACCATCCGTATGAGCCACTGCCCTCTCAACCGAATCCAAACACAACCTCATCGCCGTCTTGGTCGATCTTGAACGGTCTAACGATCTCAATCCCTCTGTCAATGACTTCTTTGTCTTCTGGTGTCATCTGCTTTCCTCATCCTTCTTGAAGTCATCTTTGCTCTCTCCAACACTCCAGCCAATCACGCCCATCACTACGACCACTTGAAGATTCGTCTCGTCAGTGGGATCACCAACGGTCTGGCACACCGTGGACACGCCCGTACGCTGCCACACAGAGGAGTTCTTGGGAATCATCCACACCCCGCCAATCTTGATCGACTCCACGAGATTCTGGGTCCACGCAATGTCATATGGGGTTGGTGTACAGTCAATCATGACTCCTCCCTTGTGCAATTACATGCAGACTTGATCCTATCCAAGTAGTAGTCTTTTTTGTGTCCAGCTTCGGTGTACATGCACCATTCACACTCACAGTTGCACTTGCAACCACATCCATAACACACACTGTGATCAAGGAAGTCCTGAAGATTTTGCAGGGCGTCGTCAGCGTCATGAACTGTGTACATGCACCAGTAACAATCACAATCAAGATCATCTTCATCCTCATCCTCGTCATCGTCATCGGATTCTTCTTCTGTCTCTGTCTCAACCTCATCAGGGACAGGCACAGTCTTCTCCGCGAGAGAGCAAAGATCGTCAATCAAGTCCTTCAGTGGGTCAGTCGCCATCTTTGTTCCTCCAGTGGAACCGTTGTCGCGTGAGCAAACACGCCAACGCACGGAACGCGTACACAAAAAACCAGTAAATGGCTATGCAGATGAGAATCCACATCGCCAACTCAGACACCAACTTCAAGGCGTGAATCATGAAAACTCCTTGACACCAACTGTGGGTGTCAGGACTCAGTAGTCATCTGGAAGCAACGCAGTCGTCAATGAGTGAAGCTGATCAGCAAGAGACATCACCTCATCTCGCACATAGTCCATGTTGCGGTACACCTGGCCAGCCGACTCTTCCATCTCTTCCATGTAAAGGGGATCACTGAGCCTGAACAACAACTCTGCCATGCCAGGCTGGAAGTCCCATGCGTGCCCACAGTCAAACCCGAAGTACCACAGGTTGTCGTCTTGGAAGTCAGGAGGACACTTCATATTCGAATATGACAGACCACCGTGAACAATGAACGCTCCAGACGGAGTAGAGAGAACATCGTCACTGCCCACGAGCATCCCAAGCATCACATATATGCCCTCGTGCTCCATAGGAGGACTGTTCAGTCGCCGGGCTTTCAGAAGAGCCAAACACTCATTGTGCTCGGCGGTCTCTGTTCCGAACAAGGGATGAGTAGCGGGAATCCCCACATACCCGTTCAGACTCTTGAGACTCTTGTTGCGACTGATCACGCACCGATACCCGTGACGCTCAAACACTTCCAAGTCAGGCTCTGATTCCCATTCACGCTTCTTCATGGTTCACCATCCATTGAGTCATATTCTTCTTCCAGACGGTCACACTGTTCAATCAGGAACCTCGCAACATGACGGATACCCTCGAACGGCAACGGACAGATAGCCATGACATCTTCTGCCTTGCCATGCTTCATGATCGCTATGCAGGCCCAACCAGGTCTCTCTGGTGCGTACACCAGACTGACAATGCCCGTCTTCCCTTTTCCACTCACCATCGACTGGCGTTCGCTGTAGTTCTTCTCTGCCATTGTGTCCCTCAGTTCTCGATGCCGTGGCGTTCGTTCATCGCGTACGCTTCTGTGAGCAGCGCAGTAGCCATATTGATCGCAATGTCTGGTGACATCGTGGTGAAGCCCAAGATGTGTCCATCTGTGTGACCACCCTTATGCAAAATGAGAGCCATACAGCGCTCTCTTGGAGCGTTATCACATGCTGACAGAGTGAGATTCCCGTTCTTCTCACTGTTCAGGTCAAGATGTCTCTCTTCTCCGTCTTCAGCTTTATGAAACTCTTTGGACATAGCGAACCTCATCAGTAGTGGCTGTCTTGACCTGGAAAAGGCCGGGCGCCAATCTCTCAACGCCCAGCCCGAGGAGTTGTCCAGTCACTGCGACCGGACGGAGATATCAAACAGTGGCAGGAGTCAGACACGGCAGAGTGTCTGGGGAACGAGCGAACTCCATGCCACTGGGATGGACATCCTTGTGCATGGCGATGGCTGCGCGAATACACGAGACACATGCACGGGCCAGTGCTTCAACCACGGCGCCAAGCTGGACGATGGATTTCTTCTGGATTTCAGTGAGCGGGGGCTTTTGCTTGTTCAGACGCTTGATATTTCTGTTGATGATACAAATACGAATACACATGTTACTCACCGGTAAGCACATACAATACTGCGAGTCTTGCACTTGCTTTGCGTGGTATCGGCCAGCAACTTCAGTGATAATCGGTGTAGGCATTGCCGTACCAATGACATCAAACACAAGACCGGACAAGTAGCGATTCCTCTCCTCGTCCGTAGCCAGAGAGTCATTCAGGTTCATACATGCGGTGCGTATTGACGCGGAAACACACCCAGGGGCGTCTGAGTGCTTTCTCCCAGAGATGTACGCCGCGGCTTCCATGACACACATTCCAGTATCAGGACTGGCGTGTGGTCCCT
>Ga0105052_10003724_pt1 | contig 17335 bp, 16 predicted proteins | sample FRY03_FD_78094 | JGI IMG/M metagenome (GOLD analysis project Ga0105052, IMG submission 78094) | Freshwater microbial communities from Lake Fryxell liftoff mats and glacier meltwater in Antarctica - FRY-03 | ecosystem: Environmental > Aquatic > Freshwater > Ice > Glacier meltwater ... | reverse complement strand
TGGAGATTCAAGACAAGACAGAAAAACCACACTGACTACCCAAACACCCCCCACCTCCACCGGCCAGGATAGTTGTCGCCGGGCGGCCAGGATAGTTGACGCGGACCATGTTGGTCCTGCGAACCTCACCCGCCCACTCGCACACGTCCTGAAAGACGTGCGCATGAATCGCTTTCAGGTGCACTAGATCGATCCAACCGGAGATTGGGTTCTCGCACAGCTCTTCGATACGCAATGCCGCGTGATCGTGTTCGAGGCAACGCAGCGCCGACTCGGCACGAAGCCCTGGGATGTTGCGGAGAACGCTGGTACTTGGATAGGTATAAGGATCCGAGAACTCACGCGGCATCGGCAGTGGCTGCAGCAGCCGCAACCACTTTGTTCTTGGCCAGGGCACGGGCCGGGCTCGCAGCACGGGCCTGCTTGCGCGCCATCGTTCCTTCGATGACGGCTTCACAGCCAGACAGGAACTCCGAAGTCGGTACATGGTCCTCGATGCAGGTGCGGGCCAGCGCCTGTTCGTGCGCCAAGCGGCGCCCGGCTTTTGTGGTGATCGTCATCTCGATCTCCTTCAAAACAGGCAGCACCGTCTCAATTTTTCGCCTAAAAAGTTCCCAGAACGCCGGGTGCATGCGCCGGTCCCCTGCTTCCCACTGTTGCCATGAACGGCATGTGGTGTGGATCAAGGTGCCCGCCTGCGTTTGCGTCAGACCGGCCAGCTCACGGACGGCTCGAACCGCTCTGGGGGTTGGGCTAAGCGACACCAGTTAACTCTCAGGCCCCTGAACCAGGGAATGGCTGCAGCGATCGCTGCGGGTCCAAATATACGCGCATTGAGCGTCTTTCCAGATGCTATTGCTGACCACGGCGTTGTGACCACGGCATTGCATTGCCGCACAAGGGCTGGCCCTGCCTGCGGCGCCGGCATACCCTCCTCTCTGAGACTTCATTGCCGATCGCGGCTTGAATGGCTAGAGCGAATCTGAACAGCTGGAGCTCCACCACGACCCTTATCCGTCAGACAAAAAAGCTGAGCACCGTGAGCGTCTGCGAAAGCGACATCTTGATCTGCTACCTCGACTTGGATCCAATGATGCAGAGCAACCAAAGCCGACAGACATCGTAAGCGTTTGGTTTGATGAGAACACTGCAAGCAAGATAGTTGATGCGGGATTCTTCAACTTGGCCGAAGTGGCTCAAGCCGTGGCCCGAGGCGGTCGTTCGAATGCCAGCTTGCCTGGGATCGGTGAGGGCAAAGCCCAGCACATTGCTACTCACCTGCACACGTTAATTTCAGCAGCCGTGCCCTTGAAGAGGGCGTTCGCAGCCCTCCCCTGCCCATGTTGGCCAGCCCGAAAACATGATGAAGCCGGCTGCTGTAGCGTCTTATTGCGACCCCGATCAAAAACAGTGAATCCAGTACCCCGTAGCTCTTTGCCAATACCGCCGTACCAGGATCGCTGCTCACCGCAACCAACGACCTGGTGGCTGTCGAGAGTTGGATCCAGACGCACGCAGATTCAGCTGAGACCGTCAGGAGCTTCTGGCGTGATGCCTGTTCGTCAACACAATGGCTTTAGCGAGAACGCCACAACATGGCGTTTCGGGATGTCTAGGTAGAGGTTTGCATGGCGTATCGTGCCTTCATCGAGCACATGCCCCAGGCCTGAATTTACCGCGAGTGCGTTAAAGCCTGGACAACTGGGATGGGCCCTATCCCGAGGTCAGTTGGCGCAAGCCAGACAACAGCATCTACTGAATATCGTGGGAGGCTTCTTCTCTTACTTCTGGCTGGCCAACCAGATACCGAACAACCCATGGCCGCTGATCAAGACGAGAACAGCGTTAAAAAAACCGTGTTGAACTCGGTCGGTATCCGGGCGCTTGGCGAGAAAGCAAAAAACGAAATCAAGTGTTTTATAGAGGATCAGCCGCCCTTCACTGCACGCGAACGCGTAACCTACCTGGTGCGATTCTTGGTCGGGGTTGGCTTGCGTTCATCTTAGATACTCGCGGCCCAGCTAGACGAGCTCCGCTTTACCAGTGGCAGCTATGTGCTCCAAGTAATTGGCAAGACCAACAAGTAGCGAGTTGCTGCAATCCGACCAGTGGCCATAAATGCGCCCATGGACTACCTGACTGCGTGAGGGTTGCCAGCGATCAAACAGGCCCCAGCTGATGCACCAGTTTTGGCTAGCCCCAAGCACCCGATGGAGTCAATTGGCTACCAGGCGCTCTACCTAACGGTCTGCACTTGGCTGCGCAAGGCAGACAGTTCCAGTGCGTTGACGCCGATGGAGTGCAAATTGCTTGCGGGTGCGTCGTCGCACCGGTTGCGTCACACCTCCGCTACCCGAGCCATAGAGCGCTCGGCCCTGACGGAAGTCGTTCAGGCCCAACAGGGACATGCTAGCCACTGCACCACGATGAACATCTATGTCAAGGCGCTGCTTGATCGTCAGGTAAAAGCCATATCAGCCGCGTTTATGTGACTTCCGCTGCGTGTGGAACCGTTCCACACGGTGCATTCACCCCAGCAGCTTCTTGATCGCAGCTTTAACCTCAGCGAATCGTGCTGGGTCAATATTGGCCAGATCAATGCGGACACTGCGCTTCTTGGCGTTGAGCACGATCTTGCCCCTCTGATTCGCTGCACCTGAAAAAGCTTCTTCCTTGGGCTCGGACTGTGGAACCGTTCCACGCCCGACCACCAGACGAGCAAACACCTCGGCGGACGCAGGCCTTGGATCCTCTTTCTGAATAGCCTTGGCATCGGTCAGAACCCGCTCAGGATCCTTTTGCAGCGCATCAGTCAAATCGGATGTCCAGCGGTACTGAAGATCCAGTGGGCTCTGGAACGCTTTGAGAACATCCACAGGCAGACGGGCCAATGACAAAGCCTTGCTGAGTTGGCTGTGGTCAATACCCACTTCCTCTGCAAGTTTTCGAGCCGACGGAAACAAGCACTCGTCCAAGGCCTTGGCATACATGGCACCTATCTCAAAAGGGCGCAAGTCCTTGCGCTGACGATTCTCGCGGTCCATCTCAATAAAGAGGCGCTTGTCGTCTAGGTCCTCGACCATGGCCAGCACACCGATTGCAAGCTCAAGGCAGGCTTGGTGCCGGCGATGGCCAAAGACGAGTTCGTATCGACCGGCACTTCCCGCAAGTCGTCGAACTTTGATCGGCTGGACATTGCCACCTTGAGCCTGAATATCCTGCTTCAACCCTTCAAAGTCTGCACCACTGAAGGAAAGTTCATGGCGGTTTGCCCACTTGCTGCGTACAACCAATTTGGGGTCAAGGTGGTAAGTTGGCAAGCTGCCGTCAAACGCCTTCAACTGCTCCTTGAGCTGGGCCGCATCCTTGATAGCCTGGGACTGACGGTCTGTGAACTGCGCCATAGCTCCAATGGCCGTCCTGGGCCGAGCGACCTCTTCACCATCTTGAGGCTTTGTCGCAGGCGAAGTGGGCTTCCTGGGAGCAAGTACCAATCCAGCTTTAGCCAACAGATTTTTTCCCATGACTTACCCCTCCGCTTGGGATTTGGAGACTTTTGATACATCAAGCTGGTTCGCCCAAGCGGCGCGGATAGAGCTCTCAACGTAACCCACAAATTGGTCATAGGCATCGCGAGCACGCTTGAAGGTGCGAGCGTTCCCGTCGTATTTCTGAATGTCATAGACGGTGGAGAACTCTGCGCTCGCGGTACTGGTGACAGCTGTCTTCGGAATTTCGACCGGCAACACCTTCTCCTTGTACGTAGCCTGGATCCAGGTGCGCACGATGTCACTTGTAGATTCTGAAGAGTCAACCCGGGACAGAAGCACATGAATGAAATCGAACTCTTTCTCAAGTCCCCGCCTCGTCAGCATCTCGTTGCTAAGGTCAGAGAAAAGGTTCCAAAACTGGCTGGCTGAAGCGTAGTCCAGCGCGTTCGGCGGAAGGGGCATCACCAAACCATTGCTGGCCATGATGGCGTTGATCGTGATGTAGCTCAGGCTTGGTGGGCTATCAATCACGATAACGTCATACTCGCTGCGCACATCGTCAATCCCAAGATTTAGCACGTTCCAAAACTCAAACGAAGGCTCTTGAGTTTGCCGTGCCGGAAGGGCGAACTCAGCGCCAAAGAGGCAAGGTGCTGCCGCCACGAGATCGATACCATCCCAATACGTGGGGCGGATGGCGTATCGAATCGAGTTCTCATCGCCCAAAGCCAGCGGCAGAATAGTGTCTTCCTCAGACACCTCTGTGTCTGGAAGAATACCGAAGAGGGTGGGGAGAGGTCCCTGAGGGTCGGTGTCGATGACCCGCACACGGTGCCCCAGCAAGGTAAGGCCTTGCGCCAGTGTCATGGCTGTGGTCGTCTTGCCAACACCACCTTTGAAATTGGCAACAGTGATGGTTATTGCCTCAGCTCCAGTAGGACGTAATTTTTCCTTTCGGTAGGAACGGATCCAAGCGCGGGCCTCGCCCAGTGTGAATTCTCGACGGCTACCGGTGGTGTTCAATTTCCCTTGGGGAAGATCGCCCTTGGCCATCCTGTGCAACACCGATCCCTTCTCGACGCCGCAATAGGCTGCCAGCTGACTCAAGTGAATGGACAATTCTTTCTTGCGCGATGTTGGATTCAACATCGCGGTGCGAACCTGCTCCATCATGTCTGCCGACAGCTGAGCCTGATCCGCCACGTCCTTCAGGTTGATCGTTGCATTTCTGATATTCCCATGTGCCATTCAAGTGCCCCTATTGCCCATATTTTTGACATTTTACGTATGAAGCAACATTGTGCTGAATTTGGTGAGCAGTCTTTTTTCTGCTCGAAAGGGCAGCCAGCACACCTGTATTTCCTCCGCTACGATGTAGGCATGGGTTTATTAGGTAGAAGACCTTTAAGTACTTTAAGATCTTTAAGACCGACTTTCTGTATAAAAATCAAGCACTTACCAGCTCATAAGTGAGTGAATACAGGACAACACATGAGCTTTTTCGGGAGATGCGGTGAGTGGATACGGGTCTGCTGGTGAGGGTTTTCAGGCTGATATGTGAGTGAATACAGGACTTCCAGCTCAGACTGGTGACTCCTCCGCCACTTTCCCACCAAGCATCGGCAGGGTTTCAGCGCAATCTCCATGCAGACCTGTCGCTCTAGACCCCACTGTTTGTTTTATGTGAGAGTTTTCGGGAGTGGCTGGACCAGCACCGAGGGGTGGTCAAGGGTGGAACAAGCGGTTTCACGTGAGACTTTTCAGGAATCGCTCGGGATCCTAAAGGTCGACAAGTGTGAAAATGGGGTTTCACATATGCTTTCGCCTATAGTAAAGTTCCCAGCATGAACGAACTGGCCCGGTTTGCAGACCTTGACCCGCTGAAAAAGCCAGTCAACACATTGGCGATCGTCCCTCAAAACCGAAAAATCACCGCCTTAGGTCGCAAGGCCTACAACGTGATGCTCAGCATTGCCCAGACGCAAGGTGTAGAGAAAGAGTCATACAGAGCACCGTTAGCGGAGATCGTCAGTGGGATCGACTATGGATCAAACGATTTGGAATTGATCAAAAAACACCTGAGGGCGATGGCCTCGACCATCGTTGAATGGAACTCGCCGACGACAGGGGAGGGGACCCAATGGACAGTTTGCCCCTTGATTTCTCACGCCACCATCGTCAAGGAGAGGAATCAGAATTTCCTTGAATGGGGATACGCCCAGCCTCTGCGCAGCGAGCTGCTCTCGCCTGCAGTTTTCTCCAAACTCTCGATAGGTATGCTGTCGCAGATGCACACGCACGCGGGAATCGTGCTCTATGAAATCTGCACTCGATACAAGAACGTCGGCCGCACCGCTCGCCAGAACTGGCGCTGGTGGCTGCCAGTGCTCACAGGGCAGCCCAATTCCGAACGCTTGGCGAAGACCGAGTACCGCTTCTTCAAGCGTGACACCATCAAGCCCGCTATCGCTGAGGTGTGCTTCATCACGGACATCGAGATCGAGTTGGTTGAGTACAAGGACGGCAAAAGCATTGCCGATGTGCAGTTCTACGTTAGACACAAAGCGCAGACACCATTGCCCCTCAAGAGCCCACCCAAGCCAGTGGATCTGTCCATCATCAAGAAGGCTTACGATCTTGGTATCAATGAAGACCGGGCAGAGGAGCTGATTGCCAAGCATGGTGAAGAAGACATGAAACAAGGGCTCATTGAATTGCAGTCAAGAATGGCCAGCGCATTTCCTTCACCGGTTAGAGACCCATTTCGTTATCTCAAGGCCACGCTCGCAGGTGTTCAGCAAAAGCTTGTCGAGATTCCTGTCGATCCTGCCGAGTCTGCGCAAACCGTTGAATTTGAGTCGTCAAAAAAGAAGGTCGAAGTAAAGGCAGCTTGGCGAGACGAGTGGTTGCGACGCCAAAAAGAGCGGGTGGTCGCCTTGCTCCAAGAGCTTTCGCAGGAGGGTGTAAAGGAGCTTGAGCTAGACCTAGCGCGTGAACTGGAGTTCAAGCAGTCTCACCCTTCGGTGATCAAGCGTCTGCAATCGAACGGCTGGTTCCATCCAATGGTGCGCCATCTGATGATCGACTTTTATGCCAAGGCAGTATTAAGTGATGACTGGGACAAGCCATCCTCGGAAGCGCTGCTGGACATTGCTAGCGAGACGAAAAGTTAGGGACGGTCTGAACAGGCTGCTTTCTAGCGCACAGCACACCGCCTTGGCTTTGCGCTCAACCGCTTAAACGTTGTCATGCGCCTAAGCATGACGCACGACAACAGGCTGAAGATGACGCACAACTAGGCGCTATCGTAGGCAACCGGAATTGAGGCGTTCTCTGTGCACCCGTACAGCTTGAGGGAGCGCGGCATCAACGAGAACACCGACGGCTTGCTGCTCCGCACCCTGCCCATAGGCCGCGACCCAAGCGTGCACAGCCAGGCAGATCTCGGCCCCATCGCTTTGAACCTTAACGCCAAGCCGCGCAAATCTCTGGGCTGAAAATCGCCTGTCGAGCTGCTCATGACCCAAAGCTTCTTTGACTTCTGAGCGTATTACAAAGCAACTGTTATCAACCCCGTTGCACTTAGAGTTTTAATGCGCCCAGATTCAAATTCAGTGAACGGTGAAATTACAGAACGATTGTTGCCCTACTCAAAGGCCCAGCACGTGCACTGGGGTCACCCAATGTGGGCCCATTGGTGCTTAATCTGACCGGGCGTTGGCGTGCAGGATGACGGTTGGAATGTGCAGCAGGGCGAGCTGCAGACAGGCCATGTGGCGCGCGGTGTCGTCCGCATCAATGTTGGTGACGTGCAAGCTTTGCTGTGGCTTGATGTCGACATTGAGCAGAACTTCAGCCGATGCGATGACCATGGGCCCGGCCCCAAACGCAGGTTCCCACAGCGTGACGAAATCTTGGCGCTCGATGGTGGCGGCCGCGCCGCCTTGTGTCAGGCTGGCCATGAGGTAAGCCACCTCATGGGACGTGAAAAACGGAGCTTTCCAATGGTTGCCCAGCTCCATTGCCATAAAAATCTGGCCCAGCGCGTCACGGCGGGTACCCTCAAAAGCAAGAACCAGCTCGTCCAACACCCGGGGGAAACGTTCCGCCTCGGCGCGCTCGTAGCGCCCGATGCCTTCTAGGTAGCGCGCCTCGCGGCCTGGTGCAGACCCACGCTGTTGCTGACAGCGCACGCGCCCCGCTCGCAGAAATCTGAGTGTTCGTGCCGATGTACGCATAACTCTGCGGACCGATGGCCAGACTCAAAAACTCCCGGCCCTCGTCGGTCTTGCGTGCAAAAGCGCTCACGGAACCCATGACGATTTTGATGTCGAGGTGGCCGATCATCACAGGATAGATTCTGCCCTGTTCGATGCTGCAGGGCGTGAAGGGAACCATGGCCAGCACGCCGCGCGTCTCAGCGTTGATGCGGTTGACCAGGTGGCCTGTGCCGGCGCTCTATGGCTCAATCACAGCCGGTGCGCTCCGCTCGATCAATGCATCTGGCTGTGCTAGCTTGATTGTGACCGAAGGGCACGTTCCGCCTGGCACGCACGAGCTGCCCTTGTTGAGCGGGGCACCGAGCCGTAGAGAGCGCTACAGTGGGCGCTCAGCCTTGGCGCGAAGCGCCACCCGAAGGGGCAAAGCGCGGAGCTGGCCAACGCCCAAACCGAATAAACAAAATCATCTGGCAGCTAATGGTTCCGGTCCCGGTCCGGCTTGTCAGGCTTGATCCGATCAGGCTCTAGCGACACGATCTTGCCCCGCTCATAGGCATAGCTCGCGGTCTGGACCAACCCAGCTCGAAACGGGCGATCCTGAACCAGCGCGCGGGCATGCACCAGAAACCGTTTATCTTGCTCTTCCTGCAGCAAGTGCAAAGCCGTGACAGCCGCCATGCGACCGGTGTAACTCAAACCATCAGCGGCCTGTGCCAGCTTCACCGGCGGCGCGCCCTTGTGACCCTCGGACTGCAAAGCAGACGCCAGCTCGGCCAACGATTCCAGACGGGCCTTGAAGTCGTTCTCAAGCCGCTCGAAAGCCCACGGAGGCGTCAGCGGCCCCTTCATGATTTCAAGCATTCCCCGGTTGAACTTCTGCGCCACGATTTGCGGCGGCTCGCTGTCGCGCGAGTTATCGAGCACGAGCACGGAGTCGGCTTGTTCGATCGCCACCGGCAACAGCTTCATGGCCGATTCGTACCTGGAGTGGACAGCGCTTGAATCAACATCATGCCCACCTTTGGCGACGCGACCAGCGACACGCAAAACGTTGATATCGGGATCTGATGTGGTGACAAACACAAGCGTCACCGAGTACCCCAGCTCGCGCGCCTGAGACAGAAGAGCCACCTTCTCTGGGGTGCTCATCACCGTCTCGAACGCAAAGGACTTCCCTGACTTGAGCAGCGCCAAGCGCTGGCGCTCCGCCTCTTGAGCAGCCGCAATATTGCGTTCGCGCGGATCAGAGATTTGAGACGCCAACCCAGCGGCTATGTCGTCGGCGTTGACATAGGCCCCTTGAAAGTTGTTCTCCGGGTCAGCAAGGAAACTGCGGGTGATGGAGGTCTTGCCGGATCCGTTAGGACCGCCAAAGACAACAACCGTCTTCACCTCGCCAGCGACCTCGGCACGCTTTGGCGTCACAAGGACAACTGATCGCGATCAGGCGGCACGCTCGCGCTGCACGCGAGGCTTGGGTTGTTCCGGGCGCTCGCGAGGCAGCATGCGCTTGCCGTCCTTGCTCAAGCCAGCGGGTGGCAAGTTGAACGCCTTGGCCTCTGCCCTGACTTGAGCTGCTGTGCGATCAAGCACTCGGGCGAAGTGGCCGTCCTTCACATACTTTTCAAGGTCAAAGTTGGGCATCAGAAAACCTCCGTCGATACATTCTAGACCCGGCACACGCTATCTGCAGGCGAGTGGTCCACAACGCTGAACCCATCTCGCGTGCACGGCAACAAGCGTTTTCCATCTTTGCTCAAGCCGGCGGGCGGCAAGTTGAACTCATTCGCCTCCCCCCTGACCTGGGCCGCAGTTCGTTCAAGGTCCTTCGCGAAGTCGCCCCCGCCCACAGACTTCATGAAGTTTGACTTTTTTATCCCAATTCCCTCACGATGTGACGCGGCAGTATTCGCATACCTGATTCGCCCAGCCCAGCCGGTGCCAAATCGAGCAACCTAGCCTCGACTGCACCCCGCGCAACAGCACGGTCGAAGTCACCTGGCAAGGCCGTGATTTACGTACTTCTTAAATCGAATCGGACATCAGCACACTGTTTCGCCAGGCCCTGGCTGGTAAACATGTACCGCGTGACGGCAGACCGGGCCTGACGGCATATCATTGGTGCACCGCTTGAGTGATACGAGTTAAGCCTCAGTATTGTTGACTCGAGACCGCGCTCTGATCCGAAATGCAAGCCACGCGAAAAGGACGATGTGTGCGAGCAAAGTAAGCCAAAGTGCAGGATGTACCCACTTAAGGTCCAGGATCTGCAAAGTTATCAGATTTTGTGCTGAAGATGCCGAGAGTAGCGCGGCAGCAGTGAGGAGGAGTCCCGTTCTACCATGCCCTCCTACGAGGAAACCCGCCTTGGCTGTCAACTGAAAAGTCAGGAAAAAGATTAGGCCTTGCAACACCACGAAAAAATACACTTGCTGGCCTTCAAGAAGAACACTGACAGAAAAGACCTGATCGATCGACCAACTCGATTGCCACGGAAGGTCATTTAGTGATTCATACGTCGTCAGAGTGACCCCTTTGAGTCTCGCGGATACTTCAACCAAATCCACAAACAAGGAGGCGGGACCGTCTTGCTGAAGGAAAACCTTGAAGCACCCGACATCCCCAACATTGAGGCCAGTCGTGGAAACTATCCATTCGTTATCCGCCTGCAACACGGAGGTTTGCGTATTCCAGGCCATCTCAACATGCCTACTTCCAACGGTCAGACCCTTCTCGCACGGCAAGACGAGAACAAGAGTTCCAGTTTTAGAACGAACTGTTATTGGCTCCCAGAACGAAACTGGCGTTATCGTCGCGGGCCCCTTATTTATCACGAAGTAGATTGCGGATCTCAATCCATCTAGGTTGAACCCAGTAGGTGTCTCCTTACCAACAAATTCCCTTGGCAAATCCCTCTCGGGAACGAATCCGTAGGCCTTCACAATTGCAAGCTCCCCCGGCGCATGGCTTACGTTGGGACCACCATAGAGAGCTACAAGGACCGTAACAATTGCCCCAATCGGTACCCAGAAAGCCGTCCACATCGGTCCACCAACTATTGCGGCTATGGACCTCATGATCCCGCGAGTATCAGGCATGCGACTTCCTTGAGTTCTCACATCTGAATTCAGCGGATGCCATAGGCAGTCCGTTGGAATGATTTGTTAGCTTTTTCATGTCCACAGAACTGATCCCTTCACGTCTTGCGTTTCTGTGTGGTTACCTTGCTTCTCTCTTCAATACTGCACCGCCAGTCATCTAACGCCTTGATGTCGATGAGAAGCTCATCAGGGTCAGGAACAGCGATACCGCCCAATAGCGCTTTGTCGTGTGTATAGTCCGAGCACTTCGTCATTCCGGTGTTCACCTGGGCATAGTCGGCGTCATCGACCACGACGCCAACCAGCCGCTGTGTTTCCACGCCTTTGCGGAAACGCATAATGACCTCGCGCAGTAGCACCTCCTCGACGGCGCGCTCCCATGCCATGCGTAGCCGAAAGTAAGCATCCACGGTTTGCTTCCGGTGTTCCTGCTCGTCTCCATCCCTGTGCAGTTTCGCGATGGCCTGGTGCTGCGCCTTCAAAGCGCCTATCCGCTTGCTCGCATTCTTGCCCTCGAATGGCAGTTCCGGATCGGCAACCCCAAATCCCTCGGAACGCCGAGCCAAGCTCTGGGTGACAATTGGTACACCGGCCAGCTTCGCTTTTTCTGCCAGAAGGCAAAGGAAGTAGATGTCATGGGTAAACACAATGACCTGCCGTTGTACGGCTTCAATCGCCAGGCGCGTCGCCACTCGCTCGCGTCGGCGATGATCGAGCGATGACACCGGGTCGTCGAACACTATACCTCCCTTGCCGCCGATCAATCCGACTTCAGCCAGAAAGGAGCCGATCGCAACGGCGCGCTGTTCCCCTTCGCTCAGGATATCGCCGGGACTGCGGTTTTGCGGCAGTTCCAGTTTTAGCTTGTGCAACGCCTTACCCCTGTCGGCGCGGCTCTGGAGCGAAACCTGCAACGTACCGACCCCCAGCGCCTTGAATTCGCGGTTGAGCGCTTCGGTTAGTTCCTTGGACACGACTTTTTCGGCCAACTCCGATGCCTTCATTGAAATGGGAAACGTCTTGACGGCCGCGAGACACTTCACGAGCTTCGCTTGGTGGCTGAGTTTCGCGACCGCTGTAACCACGGCGTCTTTGACCTGGCTCAGTCGCACGCGCGCATCAAGTTCGCTAAACTGCTTCTGAAGCGCAGCGCGAGCCTTTTCGTCCGAAGCGTTCTCCAAGGTCTCGGCCTCGGCGTTCAGCTTATCGGCCAGAGTCTGGAGCCGCGCAGCCGGGCTGGCCAAGGGTTGATCGATACCGTCCCAATGATGCGAGAGCACCGCCGCCTTGATGACTTCCTGGCGAGCGGTCAGCACCGGTTCGAATGCTTTGGCATCGGCCGCAAGCTGAGGGTCCAGGGTTTCGATTTCACCGTGGGTTACGTCGTCAAGATTTAGCGTCAGGACATGGGCAACGAATGGCTTGTATTCGGCAAACAGCGCGGTACGACGCGCCTGGACTGTTTTCTCGGCCTCCTTCTGGATAAAGGCCTCGAAGCGCAGCATGCGCACCGCGCCTTCGGCGAGAGGTTGCTGACACAGTGGGCAGGGTGCTTCGGCGCCCAGGTCGGGGAACGCCTTGTCCGGGTGGGACTCCACCGCGAACTTCCGGGCGGCATCGAAGAGTTCGCGCCAAACCTCGCCGCCAGTGCCTGGCAACAGGTTCTCGCCTTCCTTGAACTGCTTGGCCGCGAACGCGGCCGCCGCCTGCGCCGTGCGGTAACTGTCCGCCAAGCCGCGCAGCTTGGCGACGACCACTTCCTCAACCAGCCCACCCTTGTTAGTGGCATTCATCGCTATGGCAGCAACGCGGCGGGCGCGAAGGCGCAACTGAGTGGCTTTTTCCTTCGGGTTGTTCTCTTTCAGACTCTTCTCTAGCACGGCTTGCTGAGCAAGTTCTTCAGACCTGAGCATTGCCAGCGCGTCGATTTGGAACCTTGTTGTCTTGGCAGACAGTGATGCGATCAGTTTGCCGACGAGCGTGTCGCCTTGCAACGGTACGAACGCAGTGAGATCGGCGGCGGACTGCGCATGCTCGTTGTCGAGCGATGTCCTCAATTGCTTGCAGACCTTGGCCAGTCCTTCAAACACATCGAGCCCATATGGCACGTAGGAAAAATCGTCTTCGCTGTCGAGATAGGCACGCGCGCAGCGCGAATCGAAGATAGCGAACGACGATAGCTCAGGTGGTGCAGCCTTCCCGTGTGTCCAGTGCACATCTTTGGTAACACCATCCACGGCAATCTCAAAAGTGGCCTCCGGAGCACCAGCCTTGCCGGCCGGCAGATTAGCGTTTGGATGGATAGCTTCCATTTGATCGCGGGCACGGCAGGCGCGCTTGAGCACGCGTGAGTACCCAGACTTACCTGAGCCGTTGTCGCCGTATATCACCGTCATTCCGGCGGCGCTGAACGGCAGATGCTGATTCTCTGCAATCGCATTGACGTGGCGCATGTTCTTTATAGCGCGCAGTTCGACGTGCGTCGTTGCCTTTAGAGGCGCGGGAATCTGATCGGCCCTGAGCGGCTTGGCCTTTCGGTCTTTGGGGTCGGGGATGCCGTGCGCCGCTTTAAGTAGTGCAAATAAATCGTCCTGATCCTCTGCCGTCAGGGTCTGGTTTGCCAGCAGCCGTGCGACCGCATCGCTTTGCCATACCGGCAGGCTTGTCGACCATGCCAAAACTTCTTGCAGTAGCGTCAAAATAATTCCTCTATGGATCGCAGCTAAATCGAAACATGACCAAAAAAGCTAACCAATGAAAGGGACTTCCCCGTCCCGGGCGAGCCGCGCACCGTGAGGCTCGCGGTTTTCGGCAACTGAGTGCCACGATGGGAAGGTCGAACTTTTCATCAACTCACTCGTTTACTGGAAGGGGAAGTCCATGAACATTGTCACCATCGGAATCGATCTCGCCAAGAACGTCTTTGCCATTCATGGCGTAGATGCCACAGGCAAGCCCGCACAGGTTCGGCCCAACGTGGCGCGCGCCAAGCTGCTTGAGCTCATCGCATCTCCCCAGCCTTGCCTGATCGGCATAGAAGCGTGCTCCGGCGCCCACCACTGGCCACGCGAGTTTCGGCGCTTTGGCCACACCGTACGCCTAATGGCGCCCAAGTTCGTCATCCCCTACCGCCTCTTGGGCAAGCGCGGCAAGAACGATGCAGCAGACGATGCCGCCATCTGCGAGGCGGTCACCCGGCTCAGCAGCTCATGCAACTGGCAGGTATTGGTGAGACCACCGCAACAGCGGTTGCCAGCACCGTGGGTAATGGGCACGACTTCACCTGCGGTCGCCAGTTCCGCGCCTGGCTCGGGCTGGTGCCCAGGCAGTACAGCTCGGGCGGCAAGCAGCGCTTAGGCTGCATCACCAAGGCGGGTGACCCATACCTGCGCAGCCTGCTGGTCATGGGGGCCAGAGCCGTGTTCGCGCTGGCCATGAACAAGACCAACCCCCGTCAAGACCCTGTGAGCCGCTGGGCGCGCGGCCTAGTGCGGCGGGGCTACTGGCATGCGGTGGAGGCTGTGGCGGCCAAGAGCGCGCGCATGTGCGACAACCCCGTGCGCTTGGCGATCGCCGGCACCGACATCTTGTCGCGCACATGCATTCGCCAAATCTTGCCTAAAAGTTCCATGGTGATCACCTTGCTTGCTCCTGCCTAAAAGTTAGCCCAAGTTTGTCAACTTTTAGCCCATTTCTGGCCCGAACCGCCCGCCAACCCGCATGGATGCTTGGTTCCAGTCCCAAAGTGATTTGTAGTGCCATACTATTTTCTCTTTGACGGTATTTTTCTGCAAATTGCGTGCACCATCGGGGCATGTTCATCCGGCGCCCCCAAACCCGCAACCGCAGCGCCGGTGAGCCCTACGTCACCCATCGCTTGGTGCACAGCGTGCGCGTGGGCTCCAGCGTCAAGCAGTCCACGCTGCTCAACCTGGGCAGCCACTTCGATCTGCCGCAGGACCAGTGGGCTGCGCTGGCCGCTCGCATCGACCAATTGGTGCGCGGCCAAGGCACCTTGGTCGAGTCAACCCTGTCTGACACCGGCCAGGCCTTGGCGCAGCGCTACGCCGCGCAGTTGATCGCCTTGCAGCCCTCGGCGCTCAGCGCCACCCCCGCCCAAGCGACCCGTGCTCCCAATGCCACCAGCAACGCGGGTGATGTCGAGCGCTTCCAGGAGGTCGATCTCGATACGCTGGAGTTTGTTCGCCCGCGCAGCGTGGGTGTGGAGCACGCGGCACTCTCATCGATGCGCCAATGCGCCTTGGAGGACAAGCTGGCCGAGCTGGGCATGAACCGCCCGCAGATTGCCGCCGCCGTGGGCAACATCGTCGCCCGCATGGCCCACCCTGGCAGCGAGCTGGCCACGCATGCCTGGTTGCAGCAGCGCTCGGGCCTGGGCGAGCTGATGGGCTTCGACTTCGAGGCAATGGACCTCAACCGCCTGTACCGCGCCTCGGACGCGCTCTACAAGCACCGCGAGGCCTTGCAGGACCACTTGTTCGGCCACGCCAAGTCCCTCTTCGGCTTCGGTGAGACGGTCACGCTGTACGACCTGACCAACACCTACTTCGAGGGCATTAGCGCGGGTGTGGCCAAGGCCAAGCGCGGGCACAGCAAGGAGTCGCGCAGCGACTGCCCCCTGGTGACGCTGGCCATGGTGCTGGACGGCAGCGGATTTCCGCGGCGCAGCCGCGTCTTTGCGGGCAACGCCAGCGAGCCCGCCACGCTGGCGCAGATGCTCACGGGCCTGGGCGCGCCCAGCGGCGCCACGGTGGTGATGGATGCGGGTATCGCCACTGAGGCCAACCTGACATGGCTGCGCGAGCAGGGCTATCACTACGTGGTGGTCTCACGGCTGCGCGAGCGCCAGTTCGACCCGGCCCAGGCCACCGAGGTGGAGTCCGCAGGTGGTGTGAAGATCAAGATCCAGCGCGTACTGGATGCGCAGGGGCACGCGCTGCTGTACTGCCACTCACCGGCGCGCGAACAAAAGGACCGCGCCATCGATGACACCAAGGCTGCGGGTTTCGAGGCTGTGCTGGCTAAATTGCAGGCGGGCTTGAGCAAGCCGCGCGGCACCAAAGATGCGGCCAAGATCATGGAGCGGCTCGGTCGTGCCAGGCAGCGCTATGCGCGTGCAGCACAGCACTACGAGGTTGAGATCGCCAAGGACGACAGCGGGCTGTTGGTGCAGGCCATCACCTGGACCAAGAAGATCAAGCCCGGCAGCGCAGCCATGCTCCCCGGCGTGTACTGCCTGCGCACGACGTTGGTTGAATTGGACAACGCCACGCTGTGGCGCACGTACACGATGCTGACCAACCTGGAGTCGGTGTTCCGCAGCTTGAAGACCGACCTGGGCCTGCGCCCGGTGTTCCACCAGGTGGAGCGCCGCGTCGAAGGCCATCTGTTCATCAGCGTGCTGGCCTACCACTTCGTGCACATGCTGCGCCTGCGGCTCAAGGCCCAGGGGATTGACGACAGCTGGGAGCGGCTGCGCCAAGCGATGTCCACGCAGCAGCGTGTGACGGCCACCATGCAGCGCCGTGACGGGCGCGCCGTGCATGTGCGCAAGGCCACGCGAGCCGATGCGCATCACCACAAGATCAACACAATCTTGGGCCTCTCGCCCAACCCGGGCGGCACGCATCGCGTGATCGTGTAAGCCGCCTTGGCGCTCAGTCCAGGTGCGTGCAGAGCTACGCAACCGTAGTGCCATACACGCCAGAATAGTCGCCTAAGTTGTTGATTTCGTTGGGTAACGTAGTGCCAAGTGACAAACTTGGGGTAGGGCGTTGCCTGCAGGTGCTGGGCGGTAAGCGTTCCGCCAACCCATCTTCCCGCGCCTGCTTGAAGCTGTGAATCTTGACCTATTGCAACCAACCAATAGGAAGAGACGAAGATGGATCGAGAACAAATGCAGCGCTGCCTGGACGCGGTGGCGGCGTACCGGGCCTCTGGTCAGAAGGGCCGGGTGTGGGCCCAGGCCAATGGTGTGCCTGAGCGTTCGTTGGCGAGCTGGTGCGCGCACGCCCGGCGCTGGCAGGCGCGGCTGGACGGTGTGGCCCACACGCCGAAGTCCCCACCCCGCGGCTTCGTGGCCGCTCACCTCGCGCCAGACGCTGCACCCAGCACGGTGCGCATGCAAATGAGCTGTGGTGCCGCGCAGCTCAATCTGCACTGGCCGCTGGCCCACACCGCTGAGCTGGCCAGCCTGATACGCGAGCTGGGCCGATGATCCGCATCGACTGCATCTGGCTGGCCAGTTCTGTGCTGAGCGCCAGCGACCTGCGTGGGGGCATCGACAAATTGCCGGCCCAGGTGGTGCACGGTTTTGCGCTGGGCGCGCAGGCCCACCACGCCTACGTGTTCGCCAACCGGCGTGCCGACCGGCTCAAGGTGCTGGTGTTCGATGGGGTGGGCATGTGGCTGTGCACGCGGCGCTCGCAGTCGGGCAGCTTTGCGTGGCCGCGCGAGGACACGGGCTCCCTGGTCCTCCAGCCGCGAGCAGTTCGACTGGCTG
>Ga0105052_10003721_pt1 | contig 17341 bp, 2 predicted proteins | sample FRY03_FD_78094 | JGI IMG/M metagenome (GOLD analysis project Ga0105052, IMG submission 78094) | Freshwater microbial communities from Lake Fryxell liftoff mats and glacier meltwater in Antarctica - FRY-03 | ecosystem: Environmental > Aquatic > Freshwater > Ice > Glacier meltwater ... | reverse complement strand
TGTGTGTGTGTGTGTGTGTGTGTGTGTGTGTGTGTGTGTGTGGGTGTGTGTGTGTGTGTGTGTGTGTGTGTGTGTGTGTGTGTGAGTATGTGTGTATGTATGTGTGTGTGAGTGTGTCCTTTGCAAACTGCCATTCCTTGGATTCAAAATTGTTTGAATTTCAGTCCGAAGCGAGTGATAGAGTCGAGAGTGGCGGCGTCGGCAACAGTTGTGTGAGGTGTGCAGCGGCGTCTGATGATTTCTTCGATTTACAGAAGCTTGATTTTCCCTCGTCGTCGGAACAATGAAAAACAAGTGCTATCCTTTGTCAGAACACTCAATTTTTGTTATCCCCCCACGTTGGAACGCTCCTTTTGGGCCACGTCGAAGCTCTTTTTTACAAGTTGTCGGCACCCTGACAACAAAAAACAAGTGTTTTCCCTTGTCGGTTCACTAGTTATTTAAATACGTTCGCCGCCCCAGCGGCAGTCCCATTAGATCTATTCGCCTCTCAATTAGTTTGCGTTCCCGTGTTGATTGCTGTGAAAAGGCACCAGAGAGTCTGGGCCGGTTAGACCAGGGCCCACAGCAGATCGAAGGAGGCAAAAGTGATGTGGGTGTGCTATCTCTGTTGCCGTTGGTTAACCTTCTGGACAATTACAGGCATTTTGCAAATGTGCCTCAAGGAAGATGACGCCGTGGGATTTGTGCCTACTGGCATCATGCTCGAGATTCAAAATGATATTTTGGGGCTGGAAGTCAATGGTCTTACCCCGACAAGATGGTGAGTGCGTTGTATTGTGCTTGGTGAGTTTGTTGTGTTGTGTGGACTATCAGAAGTGCAAATGTTGCAGAATATTGACTCTAAAGAACATGGTAGGTGGCATGTTGCGGCTCCCAAGGCTTTGGGATCTACCTTGCAGTTCACAAGTAACAAAAATGGGTTGCCTGGAGATTCCGTCGCACTTATAACGACCACCAACTTATGTTCCTCGCTTTGCAGAACCAGGAGCAAGGATCAATGTCTGAATTCGGACACGCTAGGCTTTTCTGTTTCTGGATTTTGGAGTGCTCACGGGTCCGACAAAGTTCTGAGCTCGGAGGAATGTCTGAATGATGACCAGAATTTTCTCTATGCTTGTTGGGAGAAGCCGAGTCGACGAGTTGTTGACATGAGCGTGTTACCGGTCGGCCGTTACAAGGCGTGCTTCCGAAAAGCAGCCAGGTTTGCGCACTCAACCGGTTGGTCTGAGTGGCGGGGAACTGGTCTGCAAGTGGATGTGCAGGATGCTGTCTCTGGATTCATCATCAATGGAGCAGGGGGTTTCTTGAATCCACAACAGGGGCAAAAAGTGGTCATTCCAAGAGCACCCTTCCACACTCTGGAGTTTGCCAGTTCTTTCAGCGCAGGAGGAAAACTTAAGATGTTGAGCAAGAGCGGCGAATGCTCACGATATTCAGCCACCTCGAGTGGAATGCCGCTGGGTGCTAATCAAATTTCTGATGTAACGCCTGGCGTGAAAATTTCAGGGACACAGGTTGATCTATTCCTCGATTTGAGCGTCGGTCTGTACCAGGTGTGCTATCTTCCCAAGGGCACCACGCAGTTTCTCGGCACGGGTGTGTCATTCCAGATTCAGAATTATACTGAAGGTCTTGAAGTGAATGGCATCCGACCGAATAGAGGTCTCCGCATTGCAATACCAAAGCGCAAGAGCGCTCGGCTTGTGTTTTTTCGAAGGAGTGGGGAGATGAATATTGGAGACAAGGTTTCGTTGATTCGGCTCGAGCACACCTGTTTCAATCCAGATCAAAATGGTCAAAATATGCCATCATCTGTATCGGCCACGTTGTCTGGGCATATGGTGGTTGCGGCTCTGCCCCTGATCGGTAATGCCAGGTACAAAGTTCTCGTGGGTTCGGACGCAGTAGAACGGATGGAGCCCAATGTTTATAAGGTCTTTCCCCCCCGCTCTCATTTGCTGTATGTGCGTCTGTACCTCATCAAGTGTCAAAGTTCTGGGCGCGCGGCAGCTAGGCCGCGTGCCACACATGGGGGGCACGCGGCGGCGAGGGTTTCGGACGTCTCATCTCAACTGAGACATCCGGTCAAAACCGACATAGTTAGTAGTTATCCGCATTCCAAAAAGAGTCTCTTTTTGGCTGAACAGAAACGTCTTTTTTGAGATGTCCGAGGGTCAGTCCGACCCCAATGGCGTGTGACGAATTCGAAAGTCCGCTCGAAGCTGCCACGCGCCCACCCGAAGAGTACAATTGACTTCCAGGTGAAATTGAGGGGTGTTGTATTAGTGAAAAAAATACATTATATGGGGTAGTATATTGGAAAAAGCATATAAAATGGGGAGTGTAATGAGAAAGAAAACATGTGTGGGTTAGTGCAATCAAAAAAATCGCAAAATTTAGGGTAGTAGTGTAATAACTTACACTGTATATACCATTACAAATTCCGCCCCGCCGAGGATGTTGGACTTAACTTCCTGAGATTCCATGAAATGAGGGTTTCCGGTGTTGGGGTGAAAACAGCGAAAACCCTCCGTTTTGCCGAATTGCGACATGGATGTCGTTTTTTGCAAAGACTCGGAAAGAAACGTCGTTTTTTGGGCAAAGTTGTCGCAGTGTAGCTTGTTGATGACGGTCCGATCTGAATGTAGCGCAGCGGCGTGGGGTTTCATTGAGGATTTGCGTTGCAATATGCAGGATAACATTCGTAAAAATGAGAAGCCTAAACCCTTTGCTCTTTATGACAGGTCTGCTACAAGCACGCTGCATCTCCTGCTGGGACGTATATGTCCAATGGATTTCTTGAGACAGGTCTGACTGTAACAATTCAGAATCAACTCCCATTTGCGATTATAAACGCCAGGGATCCTCTGGCTGTAATTGCTCAATGGGATGTTTCGATGCGCACTCCGAGCAATCTGGGAGTCAGGCTGACGGCACCCAAGGCAGATAACATTATTTTTACGCTTCCTCAATTGCCAACTGCTGGAAGACTTTCGTTTATAGGAGCAGATCTGGATTGCTCATCTACTTCGGAAAATCCCGCCGAAACCCTCTTTAAATTCATGCACATTCCTGCGTTACCATATGCAGAGGGGTCGGCAACGTTTTTTCTGCAGCAATCTAGTCTCAATGGTGTCATGGGAGCATTTGGTGTTTTACCGCCGGGCATGTATCAAATTTGTTTTGCTCCTCAAGGATTAGCCCAGTTTTCGGCAACTGGAATATCAATTCGCCTACAAGATGAGTTGAGTCAAATGATTGTCAATGGAGTGAAACCCAATTATGGACTGCGCGTAGCACTTCCGCAATCTAAAAAAAATGTCGTCAATTTTGAAGGGTTGTCAAAAAGTGGCGCCGCCAAGGTTGAAAAAGATTATTCATTTATCAGGGTTGGGCAAGATTGCTCCCTGAAAACGGATAACGATATTTCCCAGACCAGCGAGACGTCGGGCTACATGGGTTCTGGTATAGTGAATCCGTCGGATTTCCACATTCCTATTGCACAGACAGATAGGATACAAGGACAAGCGCTGGGCTTGTATCATGTCTGCCATAGAAGCAGCAAGGAAGATGGAATATTATTTGCCGACACTGGTCTCGTGGTGACAGTACAGAACCAGCTACACAGGCTGAAGGTAAACCAGATTCCAAGGATACGGAGCGCGATTCCAAAATCTGTGAACAACGAAGTTGACTTCTGTACCGACGAATCTTGCTCCAATTTACTTCCAGGTGGAATGAATGCCACCTTGTTCATTTCTTTTATTCTTCCTAATCAGGAATGCGAGGACTTACTCAATTTCAACACACTTCAAGCTCTTCCAGGACGTTCGGGACACATTCCGACTGTTCAGGGCAAATTATTGAGGGCTAAGGATTCCCAATATGCCAGTTTGGATGGTTCTTTCTTTGATGGCGGGGCCCTGTATGTTGGAATTTATCAGGTATGTATCGGTTCGGCGAATTTGTTCATTTCAACGGGCCTGTCGCTTTTGGTTCATGAGTACTTGACAACGTTAAACATAAATGGGGCAACTCCTGGTTACGGCTTACGGGTTGCCATTCCAAAGGCTACAGTAAGCCCGACAATGGCCTATGGGGGGCCCGAACTTGGAACAAGAGCTGATCAAGTGTCACTCATTTTTGTCGAGCTCGATTGCGATAACCCAATACATAACCCAAAGTTTGCAGATTCAAGCTCATCCGGTCATTTGGATTCCCTTGGTCTCACCAAGAAACTTGTAGGGACCGATGGTATCAAAGATCTCACACCACGTATGTATCAAGCGTGTTTCCGTAGCAATAGCAACGAAAAATTTAAGACTACAGGTGTATCTGCCACGGTACAGGCGTGGGCATCTGGATTCTTAAATGTGCCTGGGCAGCCGCCGACGCTCAGAGCTTTGCTTCTTAAAACAACAGATGCATCGCTTAGTTTCATCGGAACCAGACCATCTAGTACAGCACCTTGGCCTCCGACCAAAGCGTCAATAATTGCATCGTCTGGCTCTTGCACGGCTAACAAAGCGAATCCAACAACAATAGGCACTGCTAATTCTGGTCACATGAGTGTATCTCTCGCGGGCGCTGGCCAACCAGATACCTTCATCGTCAGTATTCCTTCGACTATTGCCGAATCAGGCAATATTGCAGAATTATTATATCAGTTTTGCATCTATGTAGATGGATTGTGGTTTTCCACCGGACTAGCAGTGCAGGTGGAGTGGGCGGGCATAAATGGTGTACCTGAGACTTCTTTTGAATTTGTATCTTCACAAGAAAGTAATTCATTTGCAGGCTCGTCCAATGCGGTCCATGTGCTCATGAAAACTGCCCAAATACTTCCTCCAGGTGGAATTCTTCGGATTGAAAATCTGATCGGGTCACAAACAGGGGATTCGCCATATTTTCAAGTTGAAGGCAATTCTGTTCAAGTGCAAACGCTAGAGATGATGTGTGCGGGGAACCAGTCTTGCGTTGTAACCACTCCATCGAACTACGTGTCGACAGGTAAAATTTTGATGAGCGCAGAAATCACGATTGAAGTTGCCTGTACCGACTTCGATTCGACATGTAAGCAATGCAAGGAAGGTGTAGTGGACTGTTCAGAAGGTATCGTCTCTGTACTCATATGGAATGAGGATAAAGTGCGCGATATTACCTCGATTTCATCACGTGGCCCTTGGAAAGATTGTATTAAAAAGTGTTCAGAAACCAGAACGGTCGTCTCTTTGCATGATATCATAGATCTGTCAACCAAGGCGGGTAAACCTGTAACGTTTTCTCTCACAACTGCAGACGATACGAGTTACTACGCATGCGATCATGAAGGAAGTCCTGTAACGCTCCGAGCAAAAGTGACGCTTCGAATGCTTATCAGTACTTTGTCGCAGCATTTGCTGGAGGGATCGTTTTCGTCAACAAGTGGAAGGCTAACTGTGCCTCACGTCCCCTTCGAGAAAAATCAATATATCCATATTACAATTATTTTAAGGAATCCGCTTCGGTTGTCACCTCCGCAAATTCCAACAGTAAAGATCGTGGCAGCCAAATCAGATGGGATTGCAGTGAGGGAAATGGCTGCTTCCATGCCCAAAAATAGACCGGGCATTCTGATAGCAGATTCAGGAGCCCAATTCATTTCTGCTGCGATTGAAATGACTAGTCAGTACACGGGTGAAACCAATCGTATTACGCTGCGTCTGAAATCGAATTGGGTTTCTGCTATTCCTGGTGAAGTTTCAGTTACTATTGCAGGCTTGGTTGGCTCAAATACGGCGGATGCTGCAAAACTGGCCTTACTGGACCCTGACCAAATTGAGATTAAGACCTTTGAGTGCATAGGAGCAAAACACTGCTTGGTTGACGTAGATGCTATGCCCAGCCTGGCTAATGTTGAATTCTACAGAGCAACGTTAGATGTGGATGTATATTGCTCAGATTTTGGTTCTTACCCCGATAAGTACATCCGGGCCATCAGTGTGTGTTCTCAAATATCAGGCCAGGTAGCTTGCCCGCAGCTTGATAAGCGTGTCTTAAATGAGGCAGAATACAGCCGTGGTCCATGGCAGAATTGCAGTGGATGCAGTACATCCACAAGAACGGTCATGAAAGGGTACGAAATTTCTGAGATTTTACAGCGCTATGACACATTCGGACTAAATAGATTCAGTTTCGAAATGTTTGCGTCCCCAGATGTGGGTGATCTCAAGTGTTACGGCAGCCCGACTGTGCAGGCGGTCAAAGCGATGCTTACGGTGCGTATTGAATATTCACCAACCTATGCACGGTGGTTTCAGTCTGAAGGTGTACTGATAGTGCTGGTTTCGCCCGTCATTAGCAAATGTAGCTCCCCCAGTGCGCTCTCTTGTCTTCCAGATATTTCGTTTTCCTTCGAAATTAAAAATCCAAGTTTCAAAAATACCGGTCCTGTTCAAAGCCAGGTGTTGGCTAGTGGTGGTGGACTGGTTTTTCCTTCTGTTAACCTCCCGCCGATTTTGCACATTGTGGGAGCTAGAAATATATTGCAAGTCACAGAATCCTCCATCAGAGAATCTTCAAGAGTGCGGGGTGATCCTGATCGAGGATATGGCTTGAACACTATGACCCTTTCTTTTTCACTAGACAGAAAGCTGCCAGCTGGGACGATAATTACAGTGAGTGGGCTTATGGGAACGCAAACAAAATCGGTTTCATGTGATACCGTTGCTGCACCTAAATGTAGTTCGAACGATTGCATCTTTTCCCCGTCTGACAAGGCCTGCAGAAATGGGATCCAGCTTAAGGGTTATTTGATGGGATCTAGTGTGGCGGCAGCGTGGAATCAACAATCGGGTACTTTACGATTCAAGGTCCTTGCGAGCTTTGCTCAGCTCCAGTATTTTGAATTTAGTTTCGATGTTTATAATGCCGCAGCACCACAGGCATCCAAAACTGTAACAATTAGTGGCTCTGGCGGAGGATTTTCCATTCAACCGGCAATTGTCAGTGGTACTGTGCTAACAAGTGATCTTCAAACGGTCAGTATTGAGCCTGATCAACCACGCATTTTGTCTGCCCTCCTTTCGGAAAATAACAAGATTGAATTTGAACCAAATCGTCTTACTGCTACGATGATTCTCAACGTTCCGCTGGCGCCCGGAACTCAAATTGAGATCAGCAAGTTGAGTCACACTTTTATGTTCCCATCAACGGGACCTGGATGGTACAGCGATGTTCTCCCAAATGTGAGAACCACTGCCATCAGCGTGCTGACGTCAAAAAACATTCGAGCACAAAACATTCGAGCACAGGGCCAGTTCACCAGCAAATCAATGTACCACATGCCATGGTTATGTAGAGATGACGGCTGGGGAGTTGAGCTCGAGTACTTTTACAAGGATGGAAGATCCGCGTTAGAATGTCAGATTAAAAGGGAAAGTGCATCGGGCACACTGCCACAAGACTGTGCTGAATTCTACAAAAAACGATGGTGCACTGTTCAAAAGCAAGATTCAGTTGTGGTGTTTGTAGATAAATGCATCCATGCAAACGATCCGATTTCTTTCTATGTCGACATCAGCAACGGGGTTATGCCATTACAAGATGTAACAGTTCCGCCTGAATTGACGGTGGAAGGAGGCAGTCTTTCCGCGGCTACTCCATTCCAAATGACCAACATGTATCCATTGCGACAGAATTTGTGTCAAGGATTACTCTCGTGCAAAACTTCTTTTGTGCAGGATGAGCGATATTTGGATAGCGAGCGTCGCTATTTGCCTCCGTTTGCCGTGTTGAGGAAGGCAACATTGTCGATAAACTTAGCGTGCTCGAGCTTTAGTGATCCTGATCAGTTCTTGCAGCGTATTTCCTTGTGTCTTGTACCAGACTGCAAGAGTTTGCATGGAAACGACCATGATTGGTCTCTGGCGAACAATGCATGCTGTACTCCGCTGGGCTGTCGCTCCTACGTATGTGCAGATAAGGTACCAATACCGACCGGCCAAATTAAGGCGTTTGCAACAGGGCCCTGGCAAGGATGTCAAGGCAACTGCTCTCAAACCCAGATTGTGTTGGAGCTGTATGACATGATGCCAATTATATGTGCAGGACAGACAATGTGTGAAAAGCCAAAGTCGTTCACATTGTTCATGTCTGCAGCAGGAGCTGCAGACAAATTTGCTTGCTCAGGAAAAGGCACAACGGCTGTTTATGTTTTGGCTGACGTAAAATTGAATCTAGAGCTTTCTTACAAGAGTGCTGCATTTGCGTCAGAACCCGTCCGTCTAAAGGATGTGAAGATCACACAAAGCACAGATGCCATGCAAGCATTGTCGAAATTTAGTGTTGTGGTTGACTCCATGGCGATGTTACCGTTGGATTCTGAAGTCATAATTACAGGTCTGACTGGCTCTATGACCACAGAGGGTACAATCTTCGTGATTGTCCACCCACTGTGCGACATTAGCGCCATGGTGGAGAGTAGAATTCGAATTCCGTGCTCTGTGCCCTCAGATTGTAGATTCACAAGCTGGAAACAGGACACGGGTGAGCTGCGTGTGAAAATCTTGCGAGAAATTGCGTCAGTTGGTGACATTCTGCAATTCGCCTTTATTCTCAGGAATGCCCCGAAGAAACAGAATCCACGTATACTGAGACTCACAGTCAAGCTCGGGGGACCTAATGGTGCGCAGATTGGACCAAAAGTAGCATCAACAACGGTGCTGGCCTCGAGCACAGAATCTAAGATTGTCGAAGGGAAGTTTTTTGAGAGTACCAAGGTTAGAAAACGCCTGAACCGGATCACTATAAGCTTTCGTGTCAATTTTCATTTGTTCTGCGGGAGTAATGTGACAGTGTATGGGCTATCAAAATCTGGAACACCAAGTACTTCGCAGTTGGCCGTAATTTTTGATGGGCAAAATGTGCTTGGAAGCTGGATACAAAAGGAAGGGACACTACAGCTCGAACTGCCCAAATTTTACTACCCAAGTGAAGCAATCTCTTTTTCATTCACGCTGCAGAATTCAAGAGATCCAAAAGATACGAGTTCTATCAGCCTACAAGTGCCCTCTGCAACACCTGCAGTGGATGAAACCATTTCGACTGTTCTCACAACAGACGGGTTCCTGTCTTCTGATATTCTTGACTTCTCTGAGGCTTCTCTGAAGCAAAAGCACGCATTAATGAATCAAATGAATCGTCTTGAGTGTGCGTTTTCATCTGTTGATGACGTTCCCGTGGGGGCGACCATCCTGCTTTCGGGGTTATTTGGTTCTCAAACAAAGAGTACAATTGACTTTCCCATCGAAATAATAGACAGTACAGGTGCTGCAATTTTCTCTGCTGCAGAATGGAACCGACAGCTAGGCGTTTTGTCCTTTGCGTCACAGTTGCCAGTCCTTGCTGGGGAGTATTATCGTTTTTCTTTTCATCTTCGAAACCCGAGACAAAAGGGAACAAAGAGGATTGCCCGTCTTTCTGTCAACTTTGGGACTACCAATTTGGCAATGCGTGAAGTAGGTGCTGTGCTCGATGCTTCTGACAAAGTTGCATTTGATGACGCCCGCATTAGCGAAAGTACTCGCATGCCTTCGGCCATGAACAGTATGACGATGATCTTGCAAATGAACATTGATTTGGAGCCATCTGTGCATGAGATTCGAATCACTGGCATGCTTCAACCAAGTGACGCCAGTCTGAGTATTCAAGGCCCTTCTGCCCAGGACTTCCAGGCCACAATACCGCTGGGTTCTAAGACATTAGTTCTCGTGCCCAGTAGACCCATCTTTGCCAACGAAAGTTTAACATTCAATTGGATTTTGAGAAATCCTGCACAGCCCACGACAGCCAGAGATATTAGTGCGACTCTTTTCAATCAATTGAGTGGCATTGAAGACATTACAACGACTGCTGTCAAGGGCTTTGTCTTTTCGTCTACACGCGATGGAATTGTAACTTCTGCACAGATTGAAGAGACCTCGCAAACCCAGACTGCCAGTAACCGTCTCAGAGTGATACTGAAATTCGATTTCGCTTTGTCATACGACTCGAGGATCACACTGTCGGGGCTTACTGGCACACCCATAAGCGTGACAAACTTGCAGATTCTTGGAGACGACAGTGATCTTTTCAGAAATATTGGTACCTCCACCTCAATGGGCGCCTGGACCCAGAGCACAGGTACTCTGGTTTGCCATATGTTGAAACGCACGATTATTGACCCTGGCACTGCCGTTCGTTTAGAGTTTGATCTCGTCAACCCAGCGACAACGAGCACGAATAAAGTTTCTTCGATACTTGTTTCCGAGCATGCGTCTGTGGCTAAGAATTTCGACAAAATGGTTCTCCTTGCCCTTGAGCAGGTAGCATTCCTTACCGCCTTTATTTCAGAGAGCTCCACCGTGTCTGGCGTTCTCAACACAATCACCGTCTCGTTCTCAGTGAACACAAAACTTGATGTCGGAGCTAAAGTTACCATTACTGGTCTCCTTGAATATTCTGGTGTTGTCAGTACAAGCAATGCTGTTTTCGAAAGCTACTCGAGCAGGGCTCTGACTGTCATTTTACAGCATGTGGTGGTTGTCAACACCATAGCAAGCTTCAACTTTGTCCTTCGCAATCCTGAAATAGTAGGATCTGGCATGAAAGCACGAATCAGTGCAAGTTCTGTGGATTCGTCTAATGTTCGTTTTGTACTTCCAGAGACCGGCATAGAAGGTGCGGTTCTTTCGGCATCTGAACCCAGGCAATTCACCCTCACAGAAATCCAAGAGAGAACCAGGATTCAAGGCTCCCTAAACACTATCTCCGTAAGGCTGCAAGCGAACTTGCCCATCCCTTCGAATACACAAATCACCCTCACAAATCTTCGTGGTACACAGACTGACAACACCAACTGTCTTCTTGTGACATCTGCACAAAATCGCATTTTGAGTTGCGGGTTCTGGGATGATGTACAAGCACAGCTCGTGTTGACAGTAGGTTCTGGGGGGTTTCAGCCATTTGATGACATAGAATTTGCATTTACGCTGGTGAATTCTGCCGTCCAACAGGATGGTGTGATACCTATGGTGTCTGCAAGCAATAATGTGCGCATGACAGCTATGGTGCCTGGGGCTATCAAGTGGCACGACGGTGTCAAAATTTGGCGCGGCGACCAGTTTCCTGTCACGGTTGTTGGCACAGTCCTTTCAGCTTCGGAACCTCACATCTGGCTGTCAGGCTTTGTCCAAGAATCTAGTGGTATTGCAGGAGAGTCAAACTCCATACTCATTGAGATGCAGGGCAATACGGCCTTGCCACCTGGTTCGATGGTCACTGTTGCTGGTCTCACGGGAACGTCTGAGGTCGATTCGTCAAAGTTTGATATCCATGGTAAAAATGGTAAAGATATACATCCGGGGCTATGGACGCAAATCACCGGAATTCTTGCATTCGAGTTAAAAAACCAGATTCCTGAAGGCGAAATCTTTTCATTCATCGTGCAATTAAAAAATCCAAGTGCTCCGCAAAGAGGTATTAAACCTATCGTTTCTCTTTCACGTTTGTCCACAACCGAAAGATGGAGTATCGCTCCATTTGTGACCTCATTGCGAGAGAACGCAGGTGTTTGTTGTCTATCGGCAGACGATTTGCCACGATTCAAAGTGGCCACTGTACGAGAATCGAGCAATGTGAAAAATGCTCTGAATGTGCTATACTTCACATTGTTCACAAACGTGGCAATGACGACGGAAACAAAGATCACAATTAGTGGACTTGGGGGTGCCCAGAATACTGACAATGCGTTCATTATCCTCATGAACTCTACATCTCTGTCGGGAAGATGGAGGGAGGATGGTCAGTTAATAGTGGTGGTCGATCCAGCCATGTATCACTGTGATTGCATCGACTTGTGCGTCCAGAATAGTCTTGCTTTCAACGTTCAATTGCGAAACCCGGCGAATGCACGGCCGAAATCTGCTGTTGTGATACGTGCGGAACGACCAGGCATCATCATCCAGGAAACAGCTGTGAGCGGCTCTGTATTGCGTTCACAGGCAGATCCGGCAGTCTTCGCATCTGTGTCCGAAAGTTCTAAAGTCTCTGGCCAGAATAACAATGTCACAATTCGAATGATTGCAAACTGTGATTTGGACATTTGTCCTGCCAAATGGCAGCCTCAAGATATCAAGTGGATTGCCAAAGACCAGACCCTCACAATGTCAGCAGTGGGTGGGGCCTCGCCTAATGCAGCCATCGAGTTGCAAAAACTTTTCGACGGGTTGTCTGACACAATCACGTCGATCAAACAGGACCACACCACGGGTCAACCAGTGGACATTTACTACGATTTTGGACAAATGTTTCGACTTGAGGCAGTCTCAATCACAGCCGGTATGATGAGTTCAAGCGTATTCCAAGTGAAATTCCAATTTGCAGATTCTCTTACCGCTCCAGAAAATCAGTGGGAAACAAATACTGCCGCACTGATGGGAATTGGACAGAGCGCATCTCCTTCGACATCATCACGGTTTGATTTCCACGCACAATATTGGCGTATTCGAATGATCAACAATGTCAACAAAGCGATTTTCCCGCAGTCTACCACTTTGAGTGAAGTTAAGTTTTTCGGCTGCCCAGATGTACAGACAGCCACCCTTTCCATTTCAAATATTTCACCTGCCAATGGTCCGTTGAAATTATACAATGTCAAGACCGATCGTGGAGCACTGAGATCCTACGGCGCACAGGTTGGTAACGTTGTGTCAATAAAAGTGAGTAGGAGCATTAGGGCCTTCGAGGAACTCAGCTTCACATTCACAACGAAGAATGCCCCTGCAGCACAGCTTGCCAAACAAGCTGGAGTTTCTATCAAGTCGGGGCTATATCAGATTCCAATGACATTTGCGCATGGAGAAATGCTGGCCTCTGACGAAAATGCTGTGTTTTCAACCAGGACGATATCAGAGGATAACGATCTTCAGAGCGATTTCAATACCCTCACCATTATTCTGAAAGCCAATATACAGCTCGATTCCGGCGACAATATCAGGATTATTTTTGAGAAAGAGCATATGGCAAACAATCTTGGACGCGATAGAACACCACCGTCGTGTATTGTGAACGGTGAACTCGTCTCAAATCCGTGTGTTGAGAACAACCCCCTCTTTGTAACCCGAGGAACAACACCTGTTACTACAGTGGCTTGGTACGCAGAAACAAATGTGCCGTCCTTAGGGTATACAGACATGAAACCTTCAGTGATACTGACGTTGCAATCGACAGTACAGAAGCTCAGTGAAATCCGAGTGACAATGAAGGTTAAGAACCCGTCTCAAATGCAACAGGAAGGGCTTGTTCCAGAGGTTGTAGGGAGTGCAATCATGCAAAAAAATTCAATGGTAGGCAGTATCATGCAAGCCCCGCGTGCAGGACCGTCATTTATTTTCCGAACCATTCGTCATTCCTCTGACATGGCAGAGGGCCAAAATATCGTAACAGTAAGCTTGCAGCCAGGGCCTGGTGCAGATTTACCTGCAGGAACTGTCATCTCTATCTGTGGGCTTCGTGGCACAGATGCAGATGCAAATAACGGCGCTCAATTTCCTAAAGAGAAGTTATTCTTGTCAAGATCTTCCTCAGGATTCGAATTTGACGCAACGTACAGAATTATACGGAAAAACCCTGTTGGTCACAGATCTGCATATACTGATGAATTGCTGGCGTGTATCGAATTTGAAATGTTGACTGGACCTTGGGTTGCTGGAAGCACAGCATCGGTGTCGTTTAATTTTAAGAATCCAGCGATTGTTTTGCAGACAGCTCCAAAGGTATCAGTGGTTGCATCAGAAAAAATTACGATTCAGCTAGACCTCTGTAAGGATATGAATCAACAGGACGTATCGCGTTGCAAAATTCCATCTGATACCTTCTGGACGCAGAGAAAAGCTGGCTTTGCTGCTCTTGCAATGTACCAGGACAACTCGGCAGTAAAACAGCGCAGCACTATTTCTCTGACACTCACTCCGAATGTTGTGGTTGCGCCAGGGACAACCTTGACTATTTCAGGACTCGAAGGTTTGGATGCTGGTCAAAACGCAGCTATCGACATCAAAGGTCCAAAGCAACATCTGATGAGGTTGGATCTATGGGATCCGGCGACAGGTGTAGTCAAATTATTTGCAAGGGAAGCCTTGAATTCTCTAGAGTCCCCGGCAGTGGTTTTGTCTTTTGTTGTCATAAATCCTACTGTGACACAAGATGACAAGGTCCTGTCAGTGTGTTCTCAATTTGCGGTGCCCATTGATGGCTTGATGGATGTTTCGGGAGGTGTTGCTGCGCTTGGCGGCTCCGACTGCTCTCAGCCCCTTAAATTGGGGAAATATCAGGTCAATGAGGAGGTGAAGTTTGTGATCAGGGACGTTTCAGAGAGTAGTCTTGTCGAAAACCAAGATTCTGTTATCAAGATCCAGTTATCGAGCAATTTCGAGATGCTTCCAGGTACGATCGTGACGTTTACAGGTCTGACAAGCTCGCAGACACAGGACAATGTTGACTTGCTGGTCTTGACTTCATATTACGAAGGCAATCAACAAACGGAGACTGCAGGGTGGAGGCAACCCGACGGTCTCCTAAAATTTTCATTGAGTAACAAGATCAATATATCGCCCACAAACTTCATGTTGTCGTTCGTTCTTCGGAATCCCACAAGAGCAGCAGCAAGTGCGAGTACTGCTAAAGTATATTTGAATGTTGCAAATGTTGGAGCATCTTCATTTGAGTTTTTGCCCCTGGACGGAACAATCTTGCGTGCTCCTGATAATGCTCGGTTTACAGCAGTCAAGATTGAGGAGCAGACGCGTGTCAACAGCCAGCTCAACACTGTTACGTTTTCCTTGACAAGCAATGTTGGTATCTCCAAGGGCGGTATCCTTACAATTTCAGGGTTGACTGGAAGGGATTATCAGCAAGTTGCACGCTTGACTTCGTCCAGTCCATGTATTGCAAATCCAGATACGGACGTAAATACGACATATTCGCTTGATCCTTTCAAGTTTTTTTTCCGATCTCAGTTCGGTAGTAACGTGGAGATGATGTCGACCCAGAACTCTGTGATTGTCAACACCAAAGCATGTCTTCAAGTTGACTCAACTATCAAGGTTCAAGTCCCACTTTCTGTGAAGCCAGGATCAGTTCTTGTTCTTCATGGTCGAGTTGAAAACTGGCAGAGTAAGTTGGCAGGTTGCGTCCCTTTAGTGTCTTTTTCAGGTTGCCGAACAAAATTGGATGTACTTGGAGATTTGACATGCACTGGAACAGATTCTGGCACTGCCTGCACTGGTTGTTCGGCGCAGGATTTCACAACTGTGGCAAGGGCTGCCGCTGATAAACGTGTTCTTTCTTCAGGGATTCCCCCTCAGATCTGGAAGAAAATTGTAAAGGAATACACTCCAGTGTTATCACAGCCCAATCTAATCAGTGTGACGCTTGCGATGAATATTGAGCTTACGGTGGGTGCAACAATTACTATTGGAGGCTTCCAAGATTCTCAGACCCTTAACACCCTGGCGTTGCCTGTGATTGGCGACAGCGCCTCCGCTTTTGGATCAGTAGGAAAATGGTATTTCGGCGATGGTCAATTGCTTCTGACAGCAAACCGCCTGGTTGATATTAACGAGACCCTTGTTCTGGCGTTTGAAGTCGTAAACAAAGGAATACAAGACAAGGCTCGATGCAGATACGGCACAAACTATTGCTCAGGAGCTGGTGGATATAACGAAGGAAAATCGTGTCCGAAAATCGGAGCCGTCTGCTCTGGTGTTTGTGCTGGTGGTAAAACATTTTGCAGCGCAAATTCATTGAGAGGTTCATGTTCTGAGTTCACCTCCGACGATCTGAGGGATCCAGTCAAAGCAGAAGCGGCGAATGCTAAATGTGAGGGTGGTATGTGCTTTCCACCGAATAATGGGTACCAATGTCCTTTTGGTGCCCTGGTAAATACCACAGCTCAGAGCAAGAATGCCGGCCTCTTGATAGATCCAGTCGTCGACAAAGTCATGATCAAATACTTTGGTAATAATGTGTTTTTATCTGGTCAGCAATGCAGAGGGTTGGATGTAATTTGCTCGGGGCAAACTCTTTGCGTGGCACCAAATGAAGGTGTGGAGTGCGTGAAAAACGTACAATGTCTGGGCCCATTCGACCCTTCTGTAAAAGAAACAATAGACAATTTTGAGAAGAGAGCTGGAACTCAGAGGTGTGTCCGAACACCTAATGTCCGCGACATTCTTGTATTTGTCATGGCCGACAAAGCAAATATTACGTGGACGAAAATAGAGGGAAATGTTGTTGGATTTTCATCTCCAACACCTCCAGAATTTTTGGTCAGAGCCCTGTCAGAGACAAGCTCTGTGTCGGGTGCAAGAAATATTTTGACAGTGAGCTTGTCCGCTAATTTTAGGTTGTATGCTGTTGCTGACACAAATGTGACCCTCTCTGGATTACCGTTGCACATGTATGGCCTTGAGCGTAGGGTTGCCATTCTACCTCAGAACAGGGCGGCGGAGACTGCGTCGGGCACTTGCACGTTTTCAGACTCTGTTGTCACGTGCGAAAACATTGGTGTAGGCCTGGTCACAGACGATGATACTATTTTGCTGACGGCTTTTCTGAACATTGATCTCGAGTGCAGCAAGGGCGCTCCCAGTCTATGCCAAGATCGGCAGAGTTTGCAAGGTGACCAAGGCTGTTTGCTCATCAAGTCTGTCCGAAGGGGTGATGGCAACACGACGCTGCCCATTGGTAGTTATAGCGCAGCACCGTGTCTCGACACGGCATCATCTCCCTGCAAACTCTCTGGCAATGGCATGTCGGATTGTCCAATTGTCACAAATTTGGATGTGATCCAAGACTTGCTTGCGAGCAATGGTCAAGGAATAAAAGTGCGGGTACGCACGAATGTGCAGAATGCAAACACCTTTTCGATGCGTGCTTTTCTGAATTTCACACGGACCTCTGAATATGGGCTGTACGACAGGTCAACGCAGACGTTGACAACTGCTGGTGTGCGTGCGGTGTCGATGAAGCAAGATGACCGAACTTTGATGTTTGCTATTCCTCTAAAAAACGCGGCCATTCCTCAGGCCGCCCCGTCTGTGACAGTGCTGGGTGAAAGTGGACTGGTGAAGAGAATCGGTGTGTGCGACGACGAAATCGAGTTGGGATGCAAACGTGCCAATGTTCCCAGTGCTGTTCGCACGAGCATGACCGGTACGGTGCTCACATCTTCAGCTGAAGGGCCCATGAGGTACGCCAGCATCCAGGAATCATCTCTTGTGCGGTCGTTTACCAACATCATGACGGTTGAACTGGAAGC
>Ga0105052_10003707_pt1 | contig 17385 bp, 20 predicted proteins | sample FRY03_FD_78094 | JGI IMG/M metagenome (GOLD analysis project Ga0105052, IMG submission 78094) | Freshwater microbial communities from Lake Fryxell liftoff mats and glacier meltwater in Antarctica - FRY-03 | ecosystem: Environmental > Aquatic > Freshwater > Ice > Glacier meltwater ... | reverse complement strand
GTCAGAGAATTATCAAGGCCCGCTTAATAGACCACAACCTTAATGAAGGGACATAACTTTAATGCCACAACAAGATGATTGGCTGTATAAGAAACCCTCTGAGGTTGGGTTGTTGTCTCCGCCTAAGCAGACGTCAGTTCCAGGACTAGGAACACAACCTTTGATTGCTCCTGTTCAGAAGAAACAAGAGTTTGATCTTGGTGAGTTTTCTCCTCTTGAGAAGTTTGGTCACGGACTTGGGCGAGTTGGAGAGGGGTTGTTTATAAGACCCTTCGAAGCTTTGACTGGGGCTTTAGGAGAAGCGTCTAAGTTCAGGGAGAATACAAGAGGAATAACACTTCCTATTCCTGCAGTCGCTTTGGCGTCTTTAATACCATCAAAGAATTATAAGAAATGGACAGGGGATATTCATGGCTTCGGTCAAAAGATCTTCCCCTCTAAACCGGAACTTCAAGGAGATTTCTGGTGGGATACTGCTCCTCAGTTTGTAGGTGACCTTGGAGCATACATCGGGGCAGGATTTATTGGTACTGCCATCGCAGGACCGGCTGGTGGTGTGGCCCTAGCTGCAACTCTTGGTGGAGCACAGGGTATCACTGAACAACGGTCACGCTTGCAACCCTTTGTTGATAATGGGGAACTGTCTGAGGAAGCTGCAAACAGAGCGAGCCTTGTTGGCGTCGTCCCAGGTGTTCTCCAAGCATACACCCCCTTCAAACTTGTTGGAAAGGTGATGGGAAAGAGTGTTGAGAAGCAAGTGTTTAAGGTGTTGGAGAAAGGGTTGTTGTCTAAGCCGGGATTGAAGTATCTTGGCAAGGAAGGGCTTGAGGGCGGTTTCAACGAGGTGCTTACAGAATCTGTTGGAGTGATTGGACAGAATGCCATCGAACGCGTGGTGGTGAATAAGGACAGGAAGTGGTATGATGGAGTGGGAGAAGCTGCAGGAGCGGGTGGAGGTGCGGGGTTTGTTCTTAGTGTCATTACTACAGCTGTGGGTCTAAAGGTTCGTGGTCGTCTGCCAGAGCAAGCTTCTACTAAGAAGATTGGCGAAATGATCATGATTCACATGGCACTCGAGCAGGGAGTGATCTCGGAAACTGAAGCAAAGCTGGTGGAGACACAGCCGGACTTGTTATACAAACTTGCTCAGGCAAGGTTTGATGATAATACTGCGAAGCTTAAGGCACGAACAACTGAGAACGGTCTTGAGTTTTACGACGTTGAGGTAAAGCCAGATAATGTGACTTGGCAAGAAAAACTCGCGCTTCAGAATAACGAAACTGTGATTGAAAGCCTTCGAGCAGCAAGACTTAAGGGTGAAACCGTTGATATCTTCAAGACCTCGGAGAATGGAATCTCTAAAGAATTAGTCTTTCCTGAGACTCGGAGGAAAGGATATCTCATACGAGCCTCAAAGCTTACTGATGATCTTAGTTTGAGAAATCGGATTGCTAATGCTCAGAAGGAGTTCATTCAGAAGTTCCGCACGGTTAGGAAGCTAAACATTGATGATAATTCCAAGACCGCTCTTGCTCTGAGACTTGATGTTGAGTTCTCGGAGAAGATAGAACGGATGCTTAAGAACTCAGATGATAGTGAAACTTCTACTCGTAGTGAGATGGTGAAGGAAGTTACAGAGTCAAGCATCAAGCCAGAGAATCAACCTCCGTTAATCGCTGCGATTCAAGAAATAATCGATGGTGCGATTAAGAGGAAACCTCTTGCAAAGCAAAGGGAGATTATTGAGGAGATCATTGCGACTTCCACAAATGCAGATGTCACAGCAGTTGCCCGTCAGGTGCATCGGAAGATGCTGACTGACTTTCGTCGTAGGCCTTGGTCTGAGCGGGTAGGAATGGGCATTGCGAAGATTGGGAGTATGAGAAAGGCGCTGGAAGATCCGGCCTTTATGAAGTCCTATCTTGCAAGGCAGAAGGAGATCCGTAAGAACCTTGTTAATCTAGTCTACTCGCTTCCGCCTGAGCGGAGAGGAAGATTAAGACGAACAGTTCTTCTCGCGGATACATCCGCAAAGTATGGCAAAGCTGTCCAAGAGGTTCATGATGCTCAGGTGAAGTATATTCGAGATATTTCAATCTCGAAGATTTCTAAGAGCATCAAGCGAGCGAGGAAGAATCCTCGAAAGAAGGAGGTTCTTGAGACGCTGAGGAAGTTCTTGGATGAGGGGGTAGGTTCTCCAGAAATAATCAAGTCTAACAAGACCGGCTCGACAGTGGTGGGTATTAAGGAGTTAAAGTCTTACCTTAAAGACCTTGACCCGGACCACCTAAGATCACTCGCTGAACAGCTTGAGAGTCTCGTGAGACAGGGACGATTGGAGAAAGGACTTTACGACAAGGCCCGGAAGATTCAATCTGAAACAGATGTTCGAGAGTCCTTGTTGAGTCTTAAGGATCACAAAGAACAAAGTGATTTTGTGAAAAGGACTGGAGTTCTGAGACACGTAACCAGACTGGTTATTGATCCTACATCAGTAGAAGCATGGTTGTATCAGATCTCGAAAGGAGACATCAATCACCCGCTTTATAAGGTGCTTCATGAAGATTTCGTCCAGCCGATGATGGAGCATTATCAAGACTCAGCGAATATTCGTAGGTATTGGAGGGGGAAGTCAAACGAGATTCTTGGCATTGATTCACAGAGCTTTAAGTATGTGAAGTATATGAAGGAGAAACTAGATAACGGTATCTCTCGTGGTGCTGCGATGTGGGCATATGCCCTGGAAGGTGATCCTGGAAGGAAGGAGTTGTTAAGGAAGTCTGGCATTGAGGAGAATGGTAACAAGTTTGATGTTGACGAGACATTGAATTCTTTGTCTGAGAAGGATAAGGAGTTTGTAGACGAGACAAAGAAGTTCTTTGAAAGCCAAGACTTTATTGAGAAGGCATACTCGAATCATCTTTATTTGCATGGATATGAGGCGGAGAGGAATCCAGGATGGTTTACCTCTCGTAGAACCGTTGAGGCGAGTAGACTTGCGAACTTGGTGGATGAGAAGGGTCAGATGATTGATGACCTTGGAGCGCAGGTGATTAAGGATACTCATGCTCTGAAGGCACGGACTGAAGATACGACTCACACGTTCAAATTAGATGGTGGGTACGCCGCTGCGTTTATTAGTGTCTCGGACCGTCTAAGTCTTTACGGGCGAACTGGACTTGAGATATATCGTGCAGGTAGACTTCTCACGAACCCTGAGTTTGCGAGACAGTTTAAGAACAGGTTTGGAAAGAGTCAGTATGATACTATGTCCTTGTATCTCCAAAACGTGATTGGGTTCCTTGGACATGAACCTACTCAGTTTGATGTCGCAGCGACATATCTCACTCAAGCGTTTGTTGCAGGTAAAATTGCAGGAAACGTCGCATCGGCATTGAAACAATCCTTGTCTATCCTCACAGCTTTGGGAGATGATATTCTAGACAGTGGGGCGATTATGAAGTCGCTCTTATCTGGTGCAGGGTTTGATAAAGGTGTGGGGAAGAGGATGAGGGATGCTTCAGGGTTTGCATACCTGAGACTTCACCATAAGTTCGGGGAACAGCTGATGGTTCTTGGAGATCAGAAGATCTCAACAAAGCTTGCATGGGCGCAGGAGAAGTCGTTTGTCTTGCAGAAACTGGTCGATGACTGGTCGCTCCGAGTGACATGGAAAGCTGCGGAGTTGATGGCAGAGAAGCGAGGTTTGAAGGGACAGGAAGCTAAGACCTTTGTTCGGTATCATTTTGAAAAGTCCTTGATGAGAAACCAAGCATCGAATAGCCCCTTGTATGCTTCGACGATGGAGATGTACGCAAAGAAGCAACCAGTTTTGAGACCAGCGATTGCATTGATGAGAGAACTGAATCGTCTTTATAATGTCCCACGTAGACATGTAGTGCGAGCAATTCAGGCTCCATCACAGGAGAACATTCTTAAAGCTGGAAACGCTCTTCTCTTTGTTGTAATCGCAAATAGTGTGATTGAGCAGTTGATAAACGAAGGCCGACGAGCACTTTACGGTCTGCCGTTTGACGATGAGAAAACCGGAAAACAGTTGATTGGTGGACTTGCTTCAAGGTGGTATCTTCTTGGAGACGGCGTTTCTTTTGCCTTAGAAGAAATGTCGAACAATCCTTATGCCTCAGAAAGATTGCATAGTCCGATTGTGAGTACTGCTGTGGATGCTTTCACCTCAGGAAAAGCCCTGTACAAGGCCGCAGTTGCTGGAGCATCGGACTTGGATGAGGATAGGTTTATACAGAGAGGCCCGTCTCGAGGACAGTCGAGAGTAGAAGTTGAGCTTGTAAAGTCATTTGATAATGCTCTTTCTGCAACTTCAAACCTTACTGGACTTCCGTTCTGGGCCTTGTGGTCTCAAGGGAAGGGGTTGTATAATTGGAAACGAGATGACTATCGCTTGATGGTTCACCTCGAAGCTGAGAGGGTGAGGTTAGAGGATAAAGGTGAAGAAGACGGGTTCCGATATCGAGAGATTCAAAGACTGAAGTCTAGAATCAACAACGTGCATCACCTTCGAGAGCGTGGGCTTTATGATGCACGTGAGGCGCGGGAAGAGATTATTAACCTGTTGAAGGACGATCAAGAAAGTCAATAAACGAGGATTTGATGATCAAAGTCTTGGAGTATGACTTCTGTTTTTATTCTTCCTTGCCGTTCGCTAAGCGCCCGCGTGGGGCGGCTGGTCCCATACCCCGGCTTAGCCCCCTACGCGGTTTCTTGCCCGGTCAGCGGCCCGACTTGGCCCTACTAAGTTCCCCCCACTCCCACCCGCGAAACCCACCTCATGATTTCTCCTTGTTGTACTCTGTCTCGTAAAGAGTACTATTGGCCTGTCCTACTGTAGGAACACTCGGCCCTCTCCCTTCGCACTTAAAGCATTGCCAAAAGTATCCTTGATTAGACTTCGAGATTTCAACATCACAGCTTTTGCAAAATGGACAGTTCATTTTCTTTTTGTCGCCTTATATATGAGTTTACCCTTGCTCGTATCCGCTTCAACCATTCCACCATCGATGAGTGTGGCCATGATTTTGGCAAGATCTTGAGCATTGAACTTGGACTGGAACTTTCTTTGTAATTCAACCTTTGAGGTTAGACCCTCAGGTTGTCGATTGAGCCATGAGAGTACTTGAGTTACTTCTGATCCTGTATCAGACGAAGTAATAAGTTCGACGACTCGAGTGAGGTTTTCCTCGAGCTGATGAATAAAGAAGATTGCTTTTTTAATATGATGATCTTCAAGTGTCATCGCAGGATTTTCTGCAATCATCATTGCAATCGAGATTTTGAGAAGATGAATCCCCCGGCGGTTGGAGTATCCTGCGAGGGAAGGTTCTTGCCTTAACTCAGACTTGTAGAACTGGCGATAGTCTATTTCAAAGGCCTCACGGGCTTCGGGGGTGATCTTAATCGGACCTTCAAGTTGGGTGAGTTCTTGAAGATACTTCACAAGTTCTTCCTTCACCCGGTTGATGTTCTCGTCATGATCTACCCAGGGGACGGGTGGAGGTGTGGAGTCGTCGTAGATGAAAAGCATGCGAGAGGTAAGTCCACCTCCGATTGCTGCAAAGGGTATGGCTTCTCGTAGCAAGTCTACAGTTGATCCTCCGAGGATTGAAAGGTAAGAATTGTTTAGCTGGATTTCTCCACGACCGATTGTGACATACTCGAACTTTTCCTTGCAGTCGAAGAACTGGGTAAGAAGTCCTCCTAGACCATTATCATATGTTTTCTTATTCAAGAATGTTATCAACTCATCTGCAACGACAATGCCTCCATAAGTCTCGGCGAGAAGTTTCTTTGAGTTGCGGGTGTTCTTGACTTTCATCGCCTCGATAAGTGCTTCGGGAGTTACTTTCTGCGCGATGATCTTTGGTCCTGGGTCGGTCTTTCTAAGAAGGTCTGCTGCAAGGTCAATCGCAGTGCTTTTCTTTTGCCCAGATGCTGCGACAAGGACGAAGTAGAAATTGGGATAGACCGTGAAGATTCCTTGTGGAATCCAGACACGCCTCTCGAGCATCGCAAGCAAGGTCGCGATCCCTGTCCAGATCGCAAATCGCGGGGGAACCTCGGTGTTTTCGAGGAGAGAGCAGTACTTGCTTAGGAAGTTCATGCCGGACATTTACAGCCCTTCTACGGTCTTTAAGTCATACCAGTTTGGCCCAGACTTGATTTCTACAGGAATGGTCAAGGGTTCTGGAACGCCATCGAAGTAAAGTGGACGCTCCATTGCGGCTTTCATTTTGTGTGCAGTTTCAAGGACTTCATTCTCAGGACATTGAACATCTAGTTCGTCATGAACTTGAAGAAGTAACTCAACTCCTTGAGCGTCTAGCTCGGCACAGGCAAGAAGAATCAAGTCCGCGATGGTGGACTGAGGAAAATAGGCATAGCCCTTGCGGAACATTTCTTCATCTACCCTACCGAAGATAATGATTTGCCTGCCAAGGGGATTAGTAATAGTCCGGGTTTCTTTAAGGACTTCCTGAATCTCTTTCCAATAACTATCCCTGACTTCAGGCACGTAGCGATGATAGTTATCAATCACAAACTTTGCATCCTGAAAATCCATGTTATACATTCGAGAGACTTTAAGAGCACCAATGCCGTAGTTTGCTCCGAAGACTCCGTTTTTGGCATTGGAGTATTCTTTGGATTCTTTATCCACTTGGTCGTAGGGGATCTTGAAGATACTCTCTGTGTTCCACTTATGAATACTAAACCCAGGATCGTTCAAATATCTTTCAATGATCCTTCGGATTCTTGCCTTCCAAATTAGAACTCGAGACTCGGCTTGAGAAAGGTCAGCCTTGATCCATACCTTCCCAGGACTAGCTTCAAAGATTCTACGAAACTCACCGCGAGGGATGTTTTGAAGATTGCCTCCGTAATCGTCGATGGTTGAGGAGGATTTGATTCTGCCAGTAACCGCTGTAGGACTGTAGGAAGTCTTGATCTTTCCTTCAGGGGTAAGTTTGGCTCGGCAGAAGGTACTAAGAAGGACACGCTTTTCTCGATACTCAACAATCCTGTTTAAGACTGGAGCATGGACTGGAAACTTCCGGGCGAGGAGATTCAAAGCATCTCCATCAGCCGTGGCGGTTTCGGCTCTTGGTTTTCGTTGCTGAGGAAGTCCCCAAGTATTGTAGACTAAGTCCTTGACTTGTTTGGGAGACGAGGGATTTAGTTCTAGTCCTGTAAGTTTCTTGATTTCCTCTAACCCCTTTCCCATCTCTTGCTCAGTCTTAAGTTCAATCTCAGATCGAATTTTCGTGTTGATTGTCACTCCCCGGTTTTGCATTCTTGTCAAGGTGAGAACTGCGGGGTGAATGTTCTTGTGATAAAACTCTAACATATCTCGATCAGCAAGCTCACGCTCGATTTCGAGGGCTGAGACGTAAGTCACAAGACAGTCCATGCAGTTGTAACGTCCGGTGGAGAAGTCATTTGTGAATGAGTAATCCCAATACATGGGAAAGTCTGTATGGATACTTGAAAGGAAGTCTAAGGACTTTGGGAGACTTGGATAAAGAAGATGATGACTGAACATTGTATCCAAGACATAACCTTCGGCATGAAGTCCTAACTCCCGTGCGAGGATTGTAAGATCGAACGGTCCGTTCTGTAGAACCTTCTCGACTGAGGGGTCGAGTAGGAGGTCTCGCAGGGCTTCTATAAGCAAAGTCTCCTCAGCCAAGTTCCACCAGTTCTCGTTCATGTTTTTGATAAAGGGGATGGAGATTGCTTCGTTTGTGTTCCATGCAAAGCCAATGCAACGAACTCGAAACTCAATGGTTTCAATATCGACAGTGACTCTTGCTGGACGGGAACGAAGAAACTTCAAACATTCCTCGAAAGGTGGATTGATGGTGAGCTTAGGTTGGGGTTCGTGAGGACTCAATGCCTGACGTACTGCCTTCGAGAGGTCACATTCAACGATGGGACGGTCATTCATGACACGAAGAAGAAAGGCCGGGTGAATTGTTGGGATGATCCTCATCCAGTCTTTTTTATACATCGAACCACGATGTTTCTTAATCCCGCTTTTTCCAGTCAAAGCTCGAAGTGCTTCTGAGCCACATGCTACGATGACTTTCGGTCTTACAGTTTCGAGTTCCTGAATAACCCTCACCCAAGCTTCTTGTAATTCTGGCTTTGGCTTAGATCGTTTACGATCTTCATAGAATACTCCAAAATCGTTCATTGGTGGTCGTCTTTGAATCACATTCGTGATGTAACACTCCTTTCGGGACGTGCCAGCGGTGAGAAGCATTTGATCAAGAATCCAACCTGAAGGACCAACAAAGGGCTTGCCCTGTTGTTCTTCATGAGCGCCCGGAGCCTCGCCGATGATTGCGAGAAGGGGAGAGTTGGTAGGGCCGATTGGGGGGATTAGTCTTGACATTAAATAAACACCAGAAAGATGCTTGCAGCGATGGTAATAACAACAAGGAAAATTGTAAGAAAGCCCTCTTCTGGATAATTACTTTCCATTCGTCTTGCTCACTCCATTCACCAACTCATCCTGTGCCCGTCTCCAGGCTTCCTCGTTAATTTCAAACCCAATGGCATTACGTTGTAAAGCTATGCCTGCCTTAAGCGTCGACGCGCTCCCGGCAAAGGGGTCAAGAATTGTATCCCCCATCATCGTAGACTGCTCGATGAGTTGTTTGAGAAGTCCGATGGGTTTCTCGGTGGGATACTTCCTCTCATTCCGAGGAACTTCTTTGTAAACAAGAATATTCCATTGATTGTCCTTGAGACGCTTCGTTCGAGGGTCACGGTGACCATGAATAATAGCTTCTGTACGATTCATGTAATTATAGCCGTAGCCAGGAATAGTTGCCTTTTCCCGGTCCCAGTGAAGGACAGGTGGTTGGAAAATAAACCAGTCTCCTAATGCCTTCACGAAATCACCAATGTACTGATAAGCTGTGAAGATATAAAGATGCGCCCCCGGTTTTAAGACTCGTTTGAACTCAGGGGCGAGAGATTGAAGGAGTTCGAGGACTGTTTTGAGGTCAAGATTGTGAGTCTTAGACATCATTTTATGTCCTGGGGTCATGCTTGAAGAACCACCTTCAATCAAATCATCAAGCCTCTCGAGTCCATAAGGAGGATCAGTCAGAAGCAGGTCAATGGATGCGTCAGGGATGTCCTTGATAAGATCAAGACAATTACCGAGTCTTAGATTTGTAGATGCTGTGAACTGACCAGACTTTTGCAACCGCTCGACTTTTGCTGCTTGGTCTTTTCTTTCAAGTACTTGCATCGCAGCTCGAATTGGTAAATGCCCGACTTCTTTGAGAAGCCCCGGCTCTTCTTTGAATCTCTTAGCGAGCTTAATGCTATAACTTACATGTCCAGAGGTAAGGTTTACTACTTCTGCGGTCTGTCGATTTGTCCATCCCGGATCACGGACTCGTTTAATCTCGTCGATTTGTCTTAGAAGTTCACATTGCTCAGGCCATGAGAGGTCAGAGCGTTTGACGTTTTCTTCTAGCTCGATTTCTTTCATCTCAAGATCATCAATATCCTCACGGAGACGAATGTCAATTTCGACAAACCCTGCAAGGATACAAGCTCGATAACGACGCTCGCCGGCGATGAGGAGGTATTTACCCTCTTGCTCAGAATCATGAGCCACAACGATAGGATGGATTAGGCCATGAGCTTTTACAGATTGAGTAAGTTCCTCGATTCCTTTGAAGTTCTTTCTTCCTCGATCTTCCTTTACGATGATGTTTTTAATGTGTGTTTTATGAGCTGTCGATGTACTCAAGGTAAGGCTCCTGGGTTGTAAATCACGAGAGTTTGATGATCAAATTCTTGAAAAAGGTGAAAGAGGGGTTGCCCCCTCAATCACTGAGTTCTTGAGGTCATTTCTTCTCAAACACGAACTTGTCGATGTTTGAAGATTCTTTGACTTCCTGGGTATTCGCATCAGTGTAAGTTGATGCCTTGACAATGCCTTGAACATGCTTGCCGATAAGAGCGCTGCTGTCCAAACCGTTTGAGTCGAAGGGGACTCCTGCACCCAAGCACAGCTGCTTGAGTAAGATCGGGAGTTTGAAGGAGATATGAGCCTGCATACCCCGCCCGTGCATCGGACTCGAAGGATCATCAACCTTCATCTTCACCACGAGCTTTTCACTCTTCCCATCATTTGTGGGCTTCTGCTCCGTGGATTCGATGACAAAGACATACTTACCCGCAGGCAGACTTTCAAACTCATCAGGAAATTCATTAAGATTAATCGGAATGTGTACCAAGATAGGACTCCTTTTATGTAACACTTTGTGAGATTGGACTTTGAACAGTTACAGACTTCATAACATTTCGACCGTTGGTGGGGCTAGTGCATTTTTTGTCTCCTTAGGTTTGTATCCAAGCTTTGTAAAGATCTCGAGAAGCCCACATGAGATGTCAGTTTCATTTGGAACTTCAGAACGTGAACGGGCCATGATTGCTTCATCCGAAGTGGTTTGGATGATGTGCCGGAACTTGTTCTGGCCGATTGCTCGCTTTCGCATATACCAGACCTCATCAAAGTAAGATGCGACTTCACCAGGGAGATTTTTACCTGGAATCGCAAGTGTGACTTTTTCTTCCTTGTTTACCGTGTTGATCATTTCGTGAACACAAAGGATGACTCCGATTGGAAGGGCTCGGAGGACTGAGAGGACGTTATTGACTTCGATGAAAGCTAGTCCCCAATGCTGAATCTCAGGCGCTTGGCCCAGCTTGCCAGAATTACCCATCACAAACGAGACAGCGGACTTTGCAAAGGTTGTGAAGGAATCGATGCCAATGAACTCGTAAGGAAAATCTCCAAGTTTAATCTTCTTCGGAAGGCCATAAATGTACTCTTTAATCTGACGAAAGGCAAGAGCACGTTTTTCTGGCTCTTCTTCAAGAAACTGAACAGCATCAACTGCAAGTCTTTGTGGGCGCCACTTATCTTGCATTCCAAATGCGGTTCTTAGTCCATTGTCTGTGTCAAGGACTTGGAGACGAGAACCGAGAGTAAGAAGCAACCCGGTCTTACCGCAACCCGGAGGGCCATAAAGTATCACCTTCGGGGGTATCTTTGAAAAGTCTATGTCAGATATTTTTGTCATCCTGTAAATCCTTTGTGTTGAAGAAATTGCTGATGAGGGCAAGAATTTCGTGATTCAAGCCGTAGAAAACACACTTGCCGGATCGTCGAGAGAGAAGTATCCCGTTCTCGGCAAGTCTGCAGAGATTATACGAGCAGTCGTTCGCATCGAGTTCAAGATACGTCGCGATGAGGCCGCTTTGGAGTGGACCTTTTTCTTGAAGTAGCTTCACAATACGAAGTCTCCGAGAAGTCGAGAGTTCTTTAAGAATGACAGCAAGGTGTTTGGGTTTGATCTTAAGTCTCCTTTACCGAGAGGTCCATGAAATTATGCTCAGGCTTGATGTTGAAGATTGAAGCTAGGCTCCTCCAATCCTCGACCCTGCAAAGATCATTAAACTCACACTGAGCCATTGGCATGTAGTAATGTGTGTACGCGCTGCAGCCGGTGAAGTCCTGGGGAAACTCAACCCCCTGGGAAAGAAACTTAGCTTCGCAAGCGAGAAGCAAACTACCATAGTAGTTTAACCAAGTATGAATTGCCTTAAGTTGGTGTTCTTGAATATATACCGGATGCGCGAGACAGTCAACCTTTTTTGGATCAACAAGCATGCCTTCGACAATAAATCCGTCGATTTGAGTCATGGTATTAAGGGCAAGAGCATAAGACAAGACTTGCACGTTGTACTCAAAGCAGTCGAAAAAGCTTGAAGTCAAACGAGAAGCCGTTTTGAACTCCCAGCCCATTTGTTTTCCACTATCTCGATGCTGGCACAACCCGTCGATGCGGCCTGCGATTGGGACTGGAAGGCCAACGTCAATGGCGAAGGCAACCTCGAAGTCACTTACACTAGAATCTGTCACAATAGCACTTGCAGGTGGAGGGAGAAGCTTGTAAAGCGACCGCCCATCTTTGTGGGTATGAATAAAGTTACCTAGATTCGCCTCAGCTCGTCGTCGGGAGCGTTTCTTGTCTGCAAGAGCTTCATCCCAGACGGAATCAAAGGCACTCATAGACTCATTGAGGTCAAAGGTTTGAAGTGCTACAGGAACTGCTTTATGCATAGCTGACCCAAAGGAAAGAGCGTTCGGCTCATCTCCATGCGGAGTCAAGCCGCATTTCTTGTAGAAGTATCTTCGAGGACACCGAGCGAAGTCGATGAGGGTGGAGACGGAAAGGTATTCTCGCTTTCGGTATTCAGGTCTTGGTATCGTTGTCATTTTTGTCCTTTTCTTTGAAACTATCTTCCCAGTTAACTCCCTCAGTAATAACTCCTAAGAGGAACCCCGCGACTCCTCCACAAAACAAACCAATGAAAAAGATCACTAAAGGTCCAAGCTCACTCATTCGTCTATCACCTCCTGCCGCATCTTAAAGATCGCGGTTGAGAGGAGTTCTTTGACATGTGCCTTTGTGCAATGAAGTTTCTTTGAGGTTTTTGTAATCGAGAGGCCTTGATAAAACATATGAAAGATCGCTTTTTTCTCGTCAAGTGTTAGCACTTTTATAAGTTCCTCTACAAGTTCATCAACGCCTTCGAGGGATTCTTCAGGAGTCTGTTTCTGGCGTAAGTAAGCTTCATTTGCTTTCAGCTCCCTCTTTCCCCTTCGCATCACATCAATGCATTTGTTCCTAATAAACCCCCAAGATGGTGGCTTGTTTGTTTTTTCAAATGATGACATTAGAATCTCCAGAGCGACATTCTCTCGGTCGAAGGATGGTGGCAGGAATCTGCACACCGATCCGTAAACTTTCTTAACTTGTTCCTCGTCCATCTCTGATCCTTTGTACTATTTCACGTGTAGCCGGGTCGAGGTTTTGTAGCATAATGTCAAGTTTCGCTTCGAGAGCAGTCTTTCGTTTTGGACGAGTTGAAGCTGCTTTCTTGCGAGGAGTCGTTGATTTCTTGCGTTTGGGCTTCTCCTTATAAGCACGAAGGATCGTGATACGTTCATGACGGATTATTTCCATCCTATCACGATGAAAAGGGGTGAAGTTATCAAGAACAGGTTTCATAAAACCCCTAGAGGACTTTCGTCCTCCAGAGGCATTGTAACCTAAGGACTTAGTCCTCGAGGTCCAAATCTTCATCATCGTCGCCATCGTCTGCCGGGACATTCGCCATCCGAGCCTCGATTGCAGCGATCTTCTTATCCAGAAGCGCACGGATTGCTTCAGGATCACCAGCGATCTGCTGCCATTCTGCAGCTGAGATATCGCTAAAGGCCAGTCCTTCGAGGTATTTCTTAGAAGGCTTGCCAACCGCAGAACCACGAATGCGGTTCATCTCGTTGGTTTTCTCCAAAGCATTCACATACTCGAGGACTTTCTCTGGACCAATCGTACTTACGGCTTCTTCGACAGAATCATAAATATTGTACTTGGCCTCTCCGACAATCTTTGTCTCGCCACCTTTTCGTCGTGACTTGACATCTGTTGTACCTTTCTGCATTTAGGTATCTCCTTTTATTTTGCAGATTTCTTTTGCACACGTTATGAGTCGCTCGATCTCATCGAGCCAGAGGGTCGCCGGAGTGCGAACGGCGGACCTCTCGTTAAAGGCAACAAAGCGGGGTGTGGGTGAGTCAAGATAAACCGTGACAATGCGATGCCCCTGGGCTGTGCGGGTCTGGAACTGCACAGTCCGAGGTGCGATGAGTTTCGAGGAGTAGTTATACACACGTGGGACTCCCTGAGGACTGGCGCTTGTGGTTGGAGATGTCTTTGAGGACTTGAACTGAGCACTCAATGCAAAGATCAGCCCTGAGATTGGGTTTTAGGGTGCGTTCAAGCTCAAACCGCCCGTAACCAAGTTGTCCCGCTTCACCTTGGAATAGGAGACTTTCTGCCTCCTTATTACATCTATCACAAGTTTTCTTTACGGCCATTATACTACCTCTCTGATGTTTTCTGGTCTGCAGTCGCAGTTGTTATTAGTTAGCACAACTACACGTTGTACAGACGCTCGGAGTTTGATGATCTTGCTTAGGATGTCTTGTTGATCGGTAAGGGTTTTGAGTAAGGGTGGTTTTTCATGTTTCATCTTCTCTCTTAAGGTGTAATTCTGATTAAGTAAACCCACAAGTTCGTGTCGTAAGGTTACACGATTTAAGCGGATCATCTTCTTCGTATCAAACCAAGTAACTGGATGGCATTTTTGTAAGTACTCTGGCTCCTTCAACGTGGTGACTAGGATATCAAATCGACCTTTGGAGATCCGACGAATAAAATCGGGGATTTCCACGGTCCAACGAATCTTTGGGTCAAGCCCGAGCGGTTCAACCAAGGCGTTCCCAATAAGAATACCTCGATAAATAAGTGGGATGTAGTTCATGTAAAAAATACCTTCTATAAAACCTTTGTGAGTACATTCTTGACCTCATTCCAAAGCTCGGCTTTGTCCTCGTACCGATTAGACTTGGCGATTTCAAGAAGAGTCTCCGCATCCTCGGTGCTGATATTAATCAGGCCATCGCCATGAAAGTCTTGTTTTAGTCTCACAGCGAGTTCAAGATCTGTCTCGGCGTCGAGGAGAAGCTGGGTGTGCTGAGGGATTAGAATGTCCTTCGCCATTGCTTTGATCGAACGAAGGTGATCGACTTCTCGAATAATCCAGCCCATGAGTTGCCGGCGACAAGAATCAGTGATTGTGACGGTGATCATTTCATCCTCCCTGTACTTCCAAACCCACCAGTTCCTCGCTCGGTCTCAGAGAGTTCTTCGGAAAGGATTAATTCCACTTGTGGGACTTCCTTAATAACCATCTGAGCGATTCGAGTTCGTGGGTGTAGGATAAAGGTGAAGTTTTGAGAAGCGTTAAGAAGTAAGACTCCAACCTCTCCTCGATAATCCGCATCGATTGTGCCTGGAGAGTTAATCACAAAGACCTTGTCATCCTTGGCAAGTCCACTTCGAGAACGAATCTGGGCTTCGTGGTTTAAGGGGACTTCTATCGAGAACCCACAAGGTACATAAGCAACCATTGACGGGAGTAACTTCATGGTTCCTGAAATTGCTGCGTAAAGATCAAAGCAGGCAGCGTGAGGAGACATCCTTGCTGGCATGATAAACCCGTCTTGGAGTTTTTTAATCTTGACTTGAATCATTGTTTTCTCCTATAATTTCCTTTCTTTCTGTAATTGCCTGAGATATTGTTTTTACCAGACCATCCAAAAGCGAGCTGTGAGAGAGGTCTGAGTTGCCGAACCTTGTTGCGAGGAACTTATCCTTGATCTTCTCCCAAGGAACTGAGTATTGAAGGGAGAGAGAGATCATAATACAAACCCCGTCGAGGAGTCCTGCAATTTCAGTCCCATGTTTAGCGAGCTTGCAGAATACCTCAGCAGGGTCTGAGCGATGAGGTTGGTCATCATAAAAACCGACAGTGATGTAAAGCTTAAACCCACAGACTTCTTGTCTAATGGTTATGCTTGGCCGGACGTCAGGGAGTCTTTTTCGATGTGGTTCGTTCATTTAAAGTACTCTAAAGTTTTCTTTAACTTGTTCAAGGCCAAGGGTGCAGTGATGTCTTAGTCTTTTGAGTTCCTGATTCTCCCATTTTCGACGTTCGGGATCATCACAATGCTCACAGCAAAGGTCTAGATGGTTGAAGTGAGCGGTGATTTGTTGTTCGAGATTGGTTATTAGCTTAAGGGCTTGTTGATAGGGTGAGTTAGTCATTGTGGGACTCCTTATATTCAACACGAAATACGATGTTGTTAGAGATGTTGCTAATTGCCTACTTCCGCTCTTCAACTTCCTCAGCGGGAACCTCAATAGTCTCACCATCAGGCATATAGATCAGAGCAGAATCGCCAACATCTCGAACGAGCCGAGCAGCAAGCTTTCCGTTATCTGTTTTCTCCCGAATTGTCGTGGTCGCTAGTTGTTGACCTTCTCTGGTATAGCAGTAATCAATTGGTGCAACGCCAAGATATTTGCCGCTCTCGACCAATCTTACTCCGATTACTCGCTCTCCAGAGAATGCACCAGCTTCAATAGAACACCTGACAAATATACTGTTTCCCATTCGCGCCTCCTAGTTTAGATCATCAATGCATTGCCAGCCGGCGTGGAGGTATTCGTCGATCCCGCATACGTTGTCGGCTTCGAGGCCGACCCGTCACGCGACGCTTCAACGCTTGTTCGTGCGTTTCCTCTACGTCGAAACGATAAGCGATTGTCGCCGCAACAAGTTCCTTCACCCGCTTGTCCTGCGCTTCAATCGCGGCGATGCACCTTGCCAATTCTTCACGTTCATATACATAGCCGAGTCTGTCCATTCTCATGTATATGAACGACATTTTCTCCACCAACTCTTTCATCGTCATGTTAGCTTGCATCGTCGTCTCCTCAGATGTCACAGTCAACAAGTCGTCCAGTCGCAAGAAAAACACCAACATGCGCCGCACGAATAAGCATGTATGTTTCTTCTTTGCTGCCAATCCAATCAACCTCGGCGCAATTCTTTCGCTTGTCGGCAAGGTGTTGAACCTTCATCGTAAACTCTTTCCATCCCGGTATGTCTGAACTAATTGCTTCGGTAAGGTCAGCAAGCGCCTGCTCCCATTGTTCAACCGCTTTCCACGGCAACGCTGTATGCGCTTTACTCATTGTGATAATTCCTTTTCGCTTGCGAGAATGGGCGACTCGCTGATAAGTCGCAATAATAAGTCACGCATCCATAACCACGCTGCATCACCCGCAGCCCGCGCATCCAGCGCAGTCCACGCATCACCCGCAGCCCGCGCAGCATCCAGCGCAGCAGCCCGCGCAGACCACGCAGCATCCCCCGCAGCCAGCGCAGTCCGCGCAGCCGCCGCCGCAGCCCCCGCAGCCATCGCAGCCCGCGCATCCCCCGCATCCCGCGCTGCAGCCAGCGCAGCCAGCGCAGCATCCCATAAGTCTTTCGTTGGCTTTGTACCAGTCGTTACCCAATCTCGATATAAAGATGCGACACCATCAGCGGCATTCTTGACGGAATTCTGTTGCAATGATTCGCACATTGGCGAATCTGATGAACTAAATAGTTCCAGCGCAAATCTCGGCCACACCATCGAGAGGTCAGCACCTGGCTTAATCGTGTCAATTATTTTCTCGGTGAACCGCCATGCTTCTGTTTTTTCAGTTTGTACTATTCCCGCGTATATTGCACCTTGCAAATATGCGATTTCTTCGTCTTTGGGCCATGCGAGTAATTTCATTGTGATAATTCCTTTTCGCTTGCGAGAGCGGTTGATTCCAAATCCCCTCGGCACCAGCC
>Ga0105052_10003688_pt1 | contig 17428 bp, 13 predicted proteins | sample FRY03_FD_78094 | JGI IMG/M metagenome (GOLD analysis project Ga0105052, IMG submission 78094) | Freshwater microbial communities from Lake Fryxell liftoff mats and glacier meltwater in Antarctica - FRY-03 | ecosystem: Environmental > Aquatic > Freshwater > Ice > Glacier meltwater ... | reverse complement strand
GAAACATTGACCGTTCATTGGCCAGAGATCATCGCCCCAGACTTGAAGATCGGTGACAGCGATTCCTTAGCCTTGGACATGACGGACGGGCGAATGGAATTGTGGGCTCAACTGAATGCGACGGGTGACCAGTTGCAAGGTCGCTTGGTTTCCAGACGTGTCGGTACAACGATCGGTGTCCAGAGCAACTCAAAGATAGCCGGCTCGGCGCTCGTGTCCGGCTTGAAGCAGTCGCTTGCATCGGTCGATCGAGTCGAGATTGACGCTGCGTTCAATGGAACGTGGTCGGATATGAACGTATCGATCAGCACTAATCTCACTCAGGTGTTTAAGACAGGTATGGATCAAGCCGTGGCGGCTCAGGTCACCGCGACGCGCAATGAATTGGCATCGAAGCTGAACGAAACCTATCAAGACCAAATGGCTGACCTTCAAACATTCCTGGCTGGAGAACAAACTCAAGCAAGACAGCTCGTTGCAAAAGCGGATGCGACGATTCAGGAGCTAAGCGCGAAAGTGCTCAGCGAAACCGGAGCCGCGGATGCCTACTTGGGACGACTGCGTGGTAGTTTGCTGAAGTAAAAATGTCATGGTTTTGTGGCGATAAGCGGCGGCGCGATGAACGCTGGCGACTGATCGCGTTCACGGGGCAGTTGCCAAGCGCTGAATACCGCTGTGTCCGACGCTGACACCCTCTTTGAGGTCATGATGAGGACTTAATTCGGTCGCTCATCTTTCTTCTTTTCCGTTCCCTCAAAGATCTTGTGATTCGCAAATAAGCAAATCGATGGGAACTTTTGCAGGGAAAATGCTTCTTAACCGGATATCGTGCTTGATGTTCGACCTTCTTTGATTCGCGGAACGGCAACGCTAAGAGAATCCGTTTTTTAGCGATCATCTTAGGAAAGATTTTGCACCGTTTTTTATGTTGCATGTATCGATCGACGAAACGCAACCTAGATTTCAATCACTACCGCAAGGTGAAAACGATCTTGGCACAGGACTTTTCAATCCCAGTTGCGGGAGCGGTACTTGTCCAACACCGACGTTGCCTATTCGCCTCGTGAATGTTGCTTTTGTGCAACATACCTCCGACCGCAATAGCCAACGTCCCCTTTTCTAACTCTCATCAAGGTAACGGTTTGCGATGATTTATTCGCTTTCGTCTTATGACTTCGGCACCAGCCCTGCGTGGAAGGTCGTTCTACCAGAATTCACCGACAACCAGGACGACGAGGAACCACTGATGCCCAAGAAAACAAGTCGCCGAAGTTTGCATGACGATGCCTTTGATGCGGAAGAATCGATCCATCGTCGCGGTCGTGTGATGGGGCAAGCTGAAGTCGATGATTTCATTGATGACGAAGCGATCGATCTCGATGATGACCTGATCGATCCACGTCAACTTCGTCGAGATTTGGTCGACGCTGATCCGACCGAAGACCCGATCCGAATGTACTTGATGCAGATGGGCCAAATCCCATTGCTCACTCGTGACCAAGAAGTCTCAGCAGCAAAGCAGATCGAGAAGACTCGCGAACGTTATCGGCATCGCATGCTTGCGACCGACTTCATGCTTCGCAATTGCCTTCGCTTGCTCGAACAAGTTCGCGATAAGAAATTGCGACTCGACCGAACGATCGAAGTCAGCGTCACCAATGCATCGGAAAAGAAAGCGATCATGTTGCGGATCGTTCCCAACGTCCGCACGCTTCGTCATCTTTTGACATTGAACAAGCAAGATTATCTGATCTCCGTTAATCCCAATCAGCCGATGCGTCTTCGCCGCGCCGCTTGGCGAAGCCTTGTCGTTCGTCGCAACAAAGCGGTGCGGTTGGTTGAGGAGATGAACCTTCGCACCGGCAAGCTGCAGCCGATCTTTGAGAAGGTGCGGAAGGCCAATGATCGGATGGCTGATATTCGCAAAACGCTTGCCGATAAGCAATTGTTGTTGATGCCGGGAATCCCGTCCAAAGATGAACTGCGCCGTGAACTGGCTCAGTTGATGCGAATGACACTGGAAACTCCAGCGACGTTGACTCGCCGAATCAAACGATGTGACGGGTTCCGCGAAGACTATGACGCGGCGAAACGAGTCCTGTCGGCGGGTAACTTGCGTCTGGTCGTGTCGATCGCCAAGAAGTATCGCAATCGCGGTTTGTCGTTCCTTGATTTAATCCAGGAAGGCAATACTGGCCTGATGCGAGCAGTTGATAAATTTGAGCACGCTCGCGGTTACAAATTCAGCACCTATGCAACATGGTGGATTCGCCAAGCGATTACTCGTGCGATCGCTGATCAAAGCCGAACGATTCGAATTCCGGTGCACATGATTGATACCATGAATAAGGTTCGGCAAATCATGCGTGACCTCGTTCAAGAAAACGGACGCGAACCGTCCGCGGAAGAAATTGCCGCACGAGCGAACTTGACTCTGGATGATACGCGAATCGTTTTGAAGATGAGTCGTCAGCCGCTGTCGCTTGATCAACCGCTTGGCGATAGTGACGACAGCGTGTTTGGTGAGTTCCTAGAAGATCATCGTGACCATGACCCGTTGCAGGAATCCAACCGCGAAGCGCTCAAGAAACAAATCGAAACCGCGATGGAAACCTTGAATTACCGAGAACGAGAAATCCTCCGCCTCCGTTATGGCCTTGCCGATGGCTACACCTACACACTCGAAGAAGTCGGCAAAATCTTCCAGGTGACCCGGGAACGCGTTCGCCAAATCGAAAGCAAAGCCGTCCGTAAGCTCCAGCAACCTTATCGCGCTAAATCGCTCTCAAGCTTTCTCGAAGGAAGCGACTGGGTGTTTACCGAAAGCGCGACCGAGGGCGTCTGAGCGTCGACGTGCATCACCTCACTTCGTCAGGATCAATTTACCCTGACGAGTCTTGCGGAGGCGATAGATTTGCCCCTCGTTCTCGATCCAAATCTCATCGCCGCACCGAGCTAGTGAATCGAACTTAATGATCTTCGGCAAGCTTGCAGCAACGAAGGGGGATACCGTGGTACCAGAATGAGCATCGTTTGGCTCGGCTCCATCCCGCTCAGGCGTCAGCTTATCGGGAATTTGATTCACAGCATTCACTCGTTCTGAATGGCAAACCGCGCCGACACCTTCCTATGCCACGCGGACTTGATTTCATTTACGCAGCCATTGTTGTCAAAAATCAATTCGGCAGCAAGACGGTATTGAGAATCATTATCACAAGTGGGTTATTGTCGCGGATTACTAGCCTTTTTTGATCAATACCCCGCTTGAATGCCCGAGCGTTTTTTTGTTTGGTGGATGTGAGGACGCAGGAGTCTCGAGCGAATCTGGAATTCGAAAAGCCAGCGGCGCAGCGTGAATCTGTCTACGTCAGATCGCGATCTCGGACGCCAAGCAAATAAAGAACGGCATCCAGACCCATCGTTGAAACCTGGTGCTCTGCTGACTGGCGAACCACTGGCTTGGCATGAAAAGCGATTCCCAGACCGGCTCTCGCCAGCATCGGAAGATCGTTTGCCCCGTCTCCAATCGCGATTGTCTGCTTGCGATCGACGCCTTCGTTGATCGCCAACTGTTCCAGCAACGCCGCTTTTCGCTGGGCGTTGACAATCGGTCCGATGACCCGGCCGGTCAATTTGCCATCGATGATTTCAAGTTCATTTGCGTGAACGTGATCAATGGCAAGGCGTTGTTGCAAGAAATGGCCAAAGTAGGTGAAACCACCGGACAAAATCGCGGTGCGGTAGCCGAAACGTCGAAGTGCGGACAGCAGCAGTTCGGCTCCTTCGGTCAATTCCAGCCGCTGAGCAACTTTTGGTAGCACGCTTTCCGGCAATCCGGCCAGCGATTGCACTCGAAGTCTCAGTGATTCGTCAAAATCCATTTCACCCCTCATTGCGGCCTCGGTGATGGCGCTGACTTCATCGCCAACACCGGCTTCCTTGGCTAATTCATCGATGACTTCGGCCTGCAAAAGCGTGGAATCCATATCCAACGCCACCACACGGCGGTTTCGCCGAAACGCATCGTCCCGTTGCCAAGCCAAGTCGAGGTTCAGTTGGCTAGAAAGTTCTAGCAAACTGGCTTTCAACTGAGTCGCATCGCGTGGCTCACCCCGCAACGAAAATTCGACGCACGCCCTAGTTAACTCACTGGTCGCGATCCGTGGCGGACGTCCTGAAAGACGTGTGATGACATCGATATTTAATCCCTGATCCGCCAACATACGGCTGACCGCACCGAACTGCTTTCCAGTCACGGCACGGGAGAGCAGCGTCAAAATAAACCGCGATTTTCCCTGACGATCGACCCAATCGTCGTATTCCTGATCAAGAATCAAACGCGTTTTGCAGTTCAGCCCAAGATCAGCTCCGCATTGTCGCATGTTCTCAATCACCTGCTCCGAATCAACGCCCGGCGGGATGCGAACCAGCAAGCCGAGCAGCAATGATTGGTGGATAACGGCCTGATTGACGTCGATGATCATGCAGCCAAAAGAAGCCAAGACCTCCGAAAGTGCAGCGGTCAAACCAGGTCGGTCTTCGCCCGTGAAGCGAAACAGGATCAGCGTGGCAGCAGTAGATTCAGGAGTTGGGCTCATCGGCGACATATTAGCGATCTGCCGCCGGATCATCGACCTGACATGTGAGGTCGCAGAGCTTAAACTGAAGCCAGTCCGGTTAAGCCGGCGTGGCGAGCGATAAAGTTGTCTGATTTTCCGAGGTTTGTGGCCCAGATTTTTAGGCTGATCTTTGCTTTTCGGCTCGTTTGCGATTATCTTTAGTAGTGAAAGACGGAGTTGTTTGCGGTTTCGGGGAAAGCCGGTTTGGGTTGCATTCGTCAGCCCGGCGGTTGAAGTCGCATGACACGCCTCATCCGTTTTGTCTTCGCCTGGAGTGTTTCTGGACGAAGGTGATCGCACGCTCGCAGTCTGCATTCTGTAAGTAGAAAACGAAATCAGTTTGCGGGCGTTGTCTGAATTAATGCTGCCGAAAACAGTTCGCCAGCGCATTTTGGATAGCTACCAATTATGAGGACCGTTTTGTGAGTAAAAAACAGATGATGACTCGACTGCTTGTTTCGAAGTTTCTCTCCGTCGCGTTGGTTGCTGGTGCGACTCTCGCCTGCCTTGGCATCAATGCCAGAGCGGCGCACTCTGCCGAAGCGACCGCGGTCGATCCGATGGTCGAATGGTTTGCGGCAGAAGAAGCCGGTCAAATCGAAATCAAATTCATTCCCAAAGACGCGACTGAGGCGATGGTTCTGGTCAAGAACCTGACCGCAAAACCCCTGAACATTAAGTTGCCCGAAGCGTTCGCGGCCGTGCCGATCAACGCTCAAGGCATGGGCGGTGGCGGCATGGGCGGTGGTGGCATGGGCGGTGGCGGCATGGGCGGTGGCGGCATGGGCGGTGGTGGTGGTGGCGGTCAAGGCGTGGGGGGTGGCATGGGCGGTGGCGGTGGCGGAATGGGTGGCGGTGGCGGAATGGGTGGCGGCATGATGCATGTTGCTCCTGAGAAGCAACTCAAGGTGAAAGTCACGACCGTCTGCCTTGAACACGGAAAGCGCGATCCCAATCCCAAGATGGCCTACAAGATGATCCCTGCGGAGCAGTTCACCAGTGATCCTCGCGTGATCGGAATTTGCAAGATGCTTGGCAACAACCTGGTTACTCAGAACACCGCTCAAGCTGCGGCGTGGCATCTGACGGACAATCTGTCTTGGCAACAACTTGCCTCGAAGAATCGCGTGGAGAGTAAGTACACCGGGAATGTATCTTTCTTCAAGTCCTTCGAACTTCGTCAAGCCCTGATGCTTGTCTCCGAGGTCTCGTTGCGATTCGGCACGGAATCAAACGACACCGATTCCAACGGTACGCCTTACAACCAAGAGCCCGCTTCCGACGGCAATTGATTGCCCGTCTAAGTGATCAACCCTTCATTTCTGACGATCAACGGCTCATTCATCGATAAACCCGCGAGGACCTCGCGGGTTTATTTTTTTGAAGCGATTTATTGCAGCTTACCGGCCGCCCAAAGCGATCCGCGAACCAGGGCACCGAGGAAGGCTTTGTCCTGGAACGTTTCGCTGGAATGGCCATAAGTGGTTCCGAAAACGCGAGCCTTGCCATACTGGTTGGTCCAGTAGACAGGGTGCTTCGATCCGTCACGCTCGCTGGTCGATGTGGCAAGCACCGTCGTATTGGGCCAAACTTTTTCGATGATGTAGAGCTCATCTTTGGCTGAAACATGATCGCCAGGGAATCCCGCCATGATGGGATGGTTTGCTTCGACGACGTCGATCTTATAGTTGCTTTGATGATCATGTCGGAGACTGGTCACGCCCAGGAATTCACGCCAATCGTCGATTTCGGCACCGCGATAGGTGTGCATGGCGCAGTGAATCACAACGGCGTTTACGCCTGCTTGGTGCGTTGCTGTGATGCGACGGATGTAATTCGAGTCTTTAGTGTCCGCAAAGCACTCGTTGTGAATAACAACATCAAAACCTTGGGCCCAATTTGGATCGTTGTAAAGATCGATCCGGGCATCAGTACCAGTGCCTCCTTCGTGGATAATTTTCCAGTTCGCATTCACGCCTGCGTCTTTAAATGCCTGCTGCATCGCCTCGGCTTGAAACCGATAATCGTGGCAACAACCACCGGTAATCAGAAGCGCATTCAGAGGGCTAGGGTCGCGATCGACCGCGGCATTTTTTTCCTCCGCGTAAGACGATGTCGCAAGAAGTGCTACCGCGAGAATGGAAGCAAGGTGGAAACGTCGGCGTTGCATGAAAAGTAGTTCCAGAGGGAATCGGGCGGGGTGATGAAACGAGATTGTAGTAAAGGCTAGAGCGAAGCGAGCGTTCCGGTCGCATCGGAAAATTGATCGCTTTCGACGCCTGTTTTTTTGGCGAGTGTCAGCAGCAAATTCGCCATCGGCGGATGATTGTCTTTATCAAACGCAAGATGCCCGGCGTGCTCAACTCCCAGGCTTCCTCCGCCGGCGACAAGCAGAGGCAGGTCTTTGGGCGAGTGTTCGCCACCTTCGCCGCTGTTCATGCCCGAGCCAAACATGATGACCGTACTATCCAGCATTCGTGCATCGCCTTCGTGAGTTTCCGCAAGGAGATCAAGAAAGCGAGTCAGCTTGCTGACGTAGAAACGGTCAACGCCGGCGAGTTTTTCCAGCATCCCCTCGTCACCGCCGTGATGCGAAAGCTCGTGATGATTCTCACCGCCTCCGCCATATCCGGAGGCTTCCCTGGCCCATTGAAAACCGATCACTCGCGTCGTGTCTGTCAGCATCGAAAGATACGACAGTTCAAGCATGACGTCCAACCACATCGAGCGATCGTGCGCATTGGAAGGTTGGCTGCCGAGTTGCAATGATTTCGGATCGACGACCGGCTTGGGCACATCGATCCAGCCTTCCAATCGCTCGATTCGCTGTTCCGTGGAACGCACCGAGTCGTAGTATTCAGCCAGTTTTTGTTGATCGTCTTTTCCCACTTGTTTTGACAAACGTTTCGATTCCTCCAGCACCGCATCCAAGATCGAGCGTTGTTGTTGGTATCGCATCAGCGTTGCGGAACGGTCGCCCGCTTTATCAGGAACAAATAAACGCTCAAACAATCGTCGAGGAGAATTTTCGGACGGCAACGGAGTACCGCTTTGGTCGAACGACAACGTGTGGGAATGCAGCGCCGCACCACTTCCACTGAGATCGGATAACTGCAGCGACGCGATTCTGGTTTCCTTCTCATGGACCGCGGCGACACGTTGATCGATCGAAATCGAATTGGTGTAATCGCTTCCTGGTTTCGCATCCAAATCCGCACCGGTCAACCACGTGTCCGCACCGCTATGCCCACCATCGGACGCGGGGTGCCCCAAGCCTGAGATCACGGTGAAGTCTTTGCGATGCTTTTCAAGTTCCTTCAGTGTCGGCGACAGTTCGTAATCGATGCCTGTCGAGGTGGGCTTCCACTGCTTGATATTCACACCGTTGGAAAAGTAACAAAAGATCAACCGTGGATGAGCGGCTGGAGAATGGGGTAACGCTTTGAATTGCGAAGGTGCCGCATTCGCCACGCTGGTCAATCGCCATGGCACCATCGCATCGAGCATGGGAAGGGCGAGCGACGCACCTGCGGCGCGAAGCATCGTTCGTCGAGAGAGTTGCGGCTTCATCGTTTTGTGAACAAAGGGGAAGTGACGATTTGGTGAATCAGTGAACGCAGGGTGCGGGGTTGATGACTGCCCTTGGCCGACTGCCATTGGTCAACCACCATTTCGACAACGGCATCATCGGTCAGCATCATCTCACGGCTCAACGCATACGCGAACATTTTTTCGGTGACGCAGCGAATGAACGGGCGATCTTTACTCAGAATCGCCGCCTTCAAATCATCGATGCCGTTGATCGCGGCGCCACTTGGCAGTTTACCACTGGCGTCGATCAACGGATCTTCTTTTTGTACACGGCCTTGATAACCAAATCCTTCTTGCCGTCGGTAGCGTCCCGCCGCGTCAAAGTTTTCCAACGCAAACCCCAACGGATCAATCTTGCTGTGGCATCGTGCACACTGCGCCAGTTCACGATGGATTTCTAGTCGTTGACGCACCGTCGCCTTATCGATACCGGGTACCTTGGGCGCGATGTCGCCCGCATTGGCGACTGGCACTCCGGGATCGGTACCGAGGATGGTTTTCAATACCCAAGTGCCGCGTTTGACCGGTGACGTTCGAGTTCCGTTGCTGGTGATGGTGAGTACGGAAGCATGCGTCATCACACCACCGCGCGGGGAATCGCTGGCCAGTTTGACGCGACGCATTTCATCACCCTCGACTTTTGGCAACGAGTAATAACGCGCCAGCACTTGGTTCAGCATGTCGTAATCCGAGTCGATAAACTCCGCGACGTCACGGTCGTTATGCAAGATGTCATCGAACAGTGCGATCGATTGCCGCACAATCGATTCCTCTACGTGTTCGCTGTAATCGGGGTAAAGTTCTTCAGTCGGCGGATTCGCGCCAACGTCCCGCAAGCCAAGCCACTGGGCGGCGAAGTTTTTTCCAAGTGCTGAACTTCTGGGATCGGCCAACATGCGATCGACGTGAGCAACCAATTGAACGGGCTGACTCAATTCACCATCCTCGGCCGCTTTAAAGAGCGTCTCATCGGGCATCGAAGACCAGAGGAAATACGATAACCGCGAAGCGATTTCCAACGGTGTCAACGCTTCCTTTTCACCCATTTGAAAAGGTTCGGCGAGATAAAGAAAATGAGGCGAAACAAGAATGCCGGTGAGCGGTATTTTGAGCTGCTCGATGAAAGCGGCGTCGGTGAGCGACGCGGTTTCCGCGATGTCAAAAAGCCGCATTTTCTCGTCGATTTCCGCGTCCGAGACTGGCCGACGATAGGCTAGGGGCATGAAGCGAGTCAACACATCGCGAGCAAGTCGCTTGCGGTTCGCGAGCGTCTCAGGAATGGCACGATCGATGAGTCGTTGGTGCGTCATGGGTGGCCAAGCATCATGGAGCGGCCCCTCCAGTTCGAGCCAATCAACGACGACTTCGGGACGCGGAAAATCATCTTTCGTTTGAAAGGTAGAGTTCTCAAGCGTCCTGGCGATCGCATAGGCATACTCCAACGTGATGCCCGCGTTCTCTTTCGTCATTACAACCGGAAGCTCAAAAATCTTCAGCGCATCGGTGGTGGCATCGACATCAAAGGTCCCGATGATCTGAGGTTGCCCGTTGAGATGAACCGTCACCTTTAAGCGACCCGGTCCATAGTCGTAGATCGGTGATTCGCGTAAGTGAATGATTTGTTCCTCAATTGCGCTTTCGATATAGCGGCGACGTTCAGGTTGTTTATGCAATTCATCCGCATATTTCTGATGCACCGCGTCGATCGCGTACGCCAAGACTTGCTCCCGCTTCGGAATGACCGATGCGGCTCGAATTCGAATGACGTATTGTCCCGGCTTTGGGACCGTGAAGTCACGCACGTTGATGGTTCGATCCCAACTGTTGTGATGCATCACGCGAGTCTCACCTTCGCCGCGATTTTTTCCTCCGTTAACGATTGCATTATGAATGCCGTAACGAACTCGATTGCTGTCGCTATCGCCGCTCTCCGGTTCGAAACGCCAAGAGATTTTCTTGGGCTGGGCACCGACCACTAATGCCGTATCAAGAATTTTCTTGGCCGCAGCTAAGTACAACTCCACCTGAAGTGGTGAGGATGCAAGGGCACGTCCATTGTTGTCAAAGCCGCCCGCCGTTGGATCTTCGGGGAAATGATCAACCGAATAATCGACGCCAAAGAGGTCACGGATCGTATTGCGATACTCATTGCGATTGAGTCGTCGGATCACGACGTTTGTTTTGCGGTCGAATGCTTCGGCTCTGATCTGCTCAGATCGAATCCAATCCACCAGCCTCTCCACGTCCTCCGCTTTCGGCTGCGGTTCATCTTCGGGAGGCATCTCATGACTGTTCAAAACGTTGACGACTTCAGACCATTTTGACGATGTCGTGGACTGATTGAATTTTAAGCCGAGTTGCTTTTCAAAATCAAAATCGCCTTCCACTGAATCGCCTGAGTGGCACTTGGCGCAGTAGGTTTCCAGCAATGAGTTCGCGTTCGCGCTGAACCCGGATTCATCAACGACAAAGGGGCCCTCAGCGGCGATCGAGGATACACACGCCACCACCACAACAACAAGCATTTCGATTATCGTTTTTATCATGGCGGGAAATAGAGGGTGGTGAGACGTTCACGTTTGCCACCGGATAGGTTAATCGATGCAGCGGTGTCTTTGACGATGCACTTTGCCGGGAAGTTTTGAATTTATCGCCGCGTCGCTATCCCCACTACCAAACAACGATCGACTAACGAGAATGCACGAAAATTGGTAAAACAAGAGTGGTGCTAAAAACATGCCGGCGAGCGTCGCCGCGTGTCCCGTTATTTTCTTCGTTAACTCCGCACGATAGTTCCATGGATAACAAACTGCCGGACGCAAAGCGTCTTTCTGAAAGCGTCATCGCTGTGCCGCCACTTGCGCGAACCGCGGATGGAAAACTGGACCGCGAAGAAAATATCAAGCTGGTTCGCCATATTCGCTCCGGCGGCGTTTCTCATTTGCTGTATGGAGGAAACGCACTTTTTTATCACGTCCGCCCGAGCGAATACGCATCCCTGCTATCGATGTTGGTCGACATCACCGATGACCAAACCAGCGTCGTGCCCTCGATCGGGCCCGCTTTTGGCGCGATGATGGATCAAGTGGACGTGTTGGCCGATTTTGATTTTCCTACCGCGATGGTGTTGCCTCAGCGTGATATCACCGATCCCGTCGGCATTGCAAACGGAATACGAACCGCCGCCGAAAAACTTGGGAAGCCGCTTGTCGTTTATCTGAAATTTGATCGTTGGTTGCCCATGGACCTGATCAAGCGTCTCGAATCCGATGGCGCGATCTCCTGGATCAAGTACGCCGTCGTGCTGGACGAGCCATTGAAAGATGATTATCTGAGGGAACTGCTTGACGCGTTTCCTGCCGAGAGAATCGTGAGCGGCATTGGCGAGCAACCCGCAATTATCCATCTGCGTGATTTCGGGGTGGGTGGCTTCACCAGCGGTTGCGTCTGTGTGCAACCCGGGCCTAGTCAGCGAATGCTGCGTGCGATCCACGCGGCACGCTGGGACGAAGCGGAAGCGATTCGCCAATTTTTCTTGCCGCTGGAAGATTTGCGCAATGAGATCAATCCCATCCGAGTGCTGCACGAAGCCGTTTCGATCGCTGGCATCGCAAAGACGGGGCCGTTATTGCCACTGGTCAGCGGCTTGGATGAGGCTTCGCGTTCACGCATCGCAGCAGCGGTCAAGACAATGGCCAGTGGAACGAATTTGCCCAAGGCCGACTCGGTCGCGGGATGACCATCCCCGATCGATTGACGTACGATTCCATCGACCCGCGCTGGTCGATTCGGATCACTGATGATGGCAGCGCGACGCTTGTCGACCGCGCAACGGGTGATTCAATGCACAGCGGTTGTGGGGCGATCGCGGAGACCAAACACGTTTATCTGCACAACAGCGGCGTTGCGAAACGCCTCGAGTCCGGCCACCAAACACGAGTGCTTGAAGTGGGCCTCGGTACCGGCATGGGATGTTTGTTGACCTCGGAACTTGCGCAACGGACACGGACTCAGGTCGAGTATGTTGCGATCGAAAATAAGCTGATGCCAGCATCGCTGGTCGAGCACCTTGATTTTGAAAAACAAGGAATTGCACCTGAGCTTGTCGGTGCTTTTCGCAAACACCTGCGGCGGTGCGACAACCAAGAAATTTCAGCCGGACGGATGGGTGATTTTTGCACCTTGACTATTCATCAGTGCGATGCGGCAACTTGGTCAAACGAAACCGAACCTTTCGACGCGATCTATTTTGACCCGTTCAGCCCGGAGTCAAATCCGACACTTTGGAGCGCGCGAGTTTTGTCGACCATGCGTCATTGCTTATCGACGCAGGGGCGATTGGTCAGCTACTGCGTCAACCGAAAAGTCCGCGACACGCTCGAGAGCGTTGGTTTTGTCGTCGAAAGGGTCGCGGGTCCCGTGGGTGGAAAACGAGAAGTTTTGATCGCGACCGCGAGTCAGTCACTTGGGAACTCGCTGAAATCAACTTCTTGAAACGTGGCCATCATTCCACCGACATCGCTGATTTTTTTTCGATCAAGATCGCTCAACCGTTCCACGACGATATGTTCGGACCGAAATGTACGCGTTTTAAGCCCTCGGCGCACTTCCAATTTTACTTGCCGCGGTAAACTTTTTTCGGCGGCGAGATAGTCGGCAAGCGTAATGCGTGCAAAAGGAGGCGAGCCGATGTGCCGCGTGATGTTTAGCCGCGATGCCCAAGCGGTGAAAGAAGCAAAATCGGCAGCAATCGCGGGATCGGTTACCAGTTGAGCAGTGGCTTGGTATCGATTGCCACCGAATTCAAGTTCATAGGTTCCGACTTTATCGCCCAGTGGAACCACTTTTGCGTCCAAGCCCAGGGCGGTCACTGCACCCGCCGCGGCTGCTGCGGTTCGAACTTGAGCGGTCATTTGCACCAGCGTATCGGTTTCGATCGATGTCCGAACGCGAGACGTTTTGTGAATGAGAACCACTCGCCCGCGAGGCACGTCAAATACGGTGATGGTTGATCCTTGGCCAACGGGCAGGTCATAAACAACACCAGAATCAAACAGAATTAGGTGCTGGGATTGCGGTGCGGTCGCTTCACCTTCGTAAACATCGGTTTCGACCCGAAACGATGGATACACCGCCAACGGTGTTGTCGCGGCACAGGGGACCGCTGAGAAAGTCAGAGTCAAAAGAACAACAAGAAACAGTGGCGGTGTGAATCGCATCGGCGTTTGCAATTTATAGAGATCCATCATCGAAACCCGCTTCTTTCAAGCAATAAAGAGATTTATGGGCTATTAACGAATTGAGAGGGCGTTCGTCCAGCCCGAAAATATCCGTATTTTTCTCCTTCCGAGGGAATTGCCGGTTGTTCAAAATAAAGTCGTGACGCGAAACCCCGGTCGGTTATTCGGGGTTGATCCCATAGAATAGAATCTTAGGCTCGTTGGTGCTCATGTTTACTCCATTCACGGAAACGTCTTGTCGGTCACTCCATCCACTGCGATGCGCTATCAACAGTCCGATCCGGATGTCAGGCTAATGCTGCGCGTCAAGGAAGACGATGCCGGAGCGTTCGAGGATTTGGTGCGCAGGTACCAGGATCGCTTGGTTCGATTGTTTCATCACATTGGTCCCGGTCCCGAGCACGCAGAGGATTTGACCCAAGACGTTTTTTTGCGTGTGTACCGATCGCGGGCGAAGTACGAGCCAGGAGCCAAGTTTTCAACTTGGTTGTTTACGATTGCCGGCAATGTTGCGCGCAATGCGGCGCGATCCCATGGCCGGAGACGTGAGGTTACCGAGGTCGATGCCCGTCGTTCGGTGAACGATTCGCAGCCCAGTTTAATCGCATCGATGGCTCTGGAGGCCAGTGCCTTGATGCCGGCGAGAGTCGTTGAGGGCGAAGAGCGAGCGGAGCTAGTTCGCCGCGCGGTGCAGTCTCTCGGCGAACGCCAGCGGATGGCCTTGATGCTGTCACGGTTCGAGAACATGAGTTACGTCGAAATCGCCGAAGCGATGGACTTAACCACGAAGGCCGTGAAATCGTTGTTGAGTCGGGCGCGAGTAAATTTGAAGGAATTGCTGGCCGAGTACATCGATGAGCAGGTTGCCACTGCATCGGGTGATGGTGCTTTGTTAGAAGATGAAGAAGTTGAAACCGAATCTCGGGGCGAAACCAAATGAGCCAAGTCAACTTACATGACGACACGCCGGTCGACGAAGCCGACGAAGAATTGGTTGCTTATCTTGATGGTGAGCTGCTGCCCGAAGAAATTCGTAACATCGAACAACGTCTCGCCAACGACTCAACCCTCCGCAACCGTTTGCGTGAGCTTCAAAACGGTTGGGAAATGCTTGATGATTTGCCACTCGCCGCATCAAGCAATACTCTCCTGGAGACAACGCTTCGGATGGCCGCGATTGATGGAGACAAATCACTCCATGCAGCAACCAATCAGTCCTTTTGGCAACGATACTCTCCGCTTATCTGGCTCCTCATGTCGACTGCGGCTTGCGTTGTTGTAGGAATTGCCGCGGTACAAGCTCGTGATTATTGGCGATATCACAAGCAGCTTCGCGATTTGCCAAACGCGTTGCATCTGGATGCATACCTTCACGCATCGGATCTTGAGTTGATGATGATGCTTGAGGGAATGCCCGAATGGCAGCAGGCTACTCAGATCGCTGACCGCCTTGGCGTTTGGAATTTTGATCTTATCAACCAAGTGCAAGCCGTAAGCACCAAGGAACGCCAGTCGCTGTTGCCAACGCTCCCGATCGAGGCGCAGGAAACGATCCGGCAAGCGTGGGAACGTTATGAAAATATATCAGACGAGAAAAAAGCTTCGATTCTTCAGTCGACTAAAGTCGTCGCGAAGCACAAAGAGTCGCAACAATTGCTCAACACGATGGATCGTTTCGCAGCTTGGCAGCAAACGTTGCCCGTCGAGAAAAGAGACCAGCTAACCACCGGCTCCGTTGAAGAACGAAAGGATTTTATTCGAGCGACGTTGGAAGAAACGACCCACCAGTGGACGCGTGATCGTGGCCGGGCACTCACATCGGACGAAGTTGAAATCGTTTATATCGCCGTTCGCCAGATTGCCAGATTGCGAGTCGATCAATTGCGACAAACAGCTTCCGCCGAAGTGAAAGCCATTCTCGATGCCGTCGGCTTTGGAAAAACTCCGATGGACCCTCAAATCGAAGCGGCCTTTCTAAGACGAATGTTTGACCCGATGTACAACGGTTCCGGACGAAGAGAAGGTGACTCCTCTCCGCCGCCCTACATGCCATCGGTGGGATCATCAAGTACAAGCATCTTCAGTATGCTTCGAACTGCGGCTGAAAGTATCCGGAAACCACTGCGTGACGATGAACTCTACATGTTGCTGTCCGTTTTGCCAGACAACCTGTCTGATTTCGTCAACGCCGCAGCCGGGATCCCGAATTTGCAAGAAGAGTTATTGAGAAGCTGGGCGGAAGAATCGCTTCGCCGAACTCAGTGGAATCGAACGGGACAAACCGTCTTGGAAAGGTATCAGTCGCGTGCCCCCGAAGAACGCGAAGCGATTGACCTGTTGCCGACCGACCGGCTGCTCCGCTCACTCCAAAGTGAAAATCGTCGCTAAAGTTTCGCCGATTTGTGAAGAATGAGGCGAAATCACGAAGCGAAAAACGCTCTTTTTTTCAGCAGGTATTTTCTTTTTAAAGCACACCTGAATACCGCCATTGGTTTAAACTTTAACTCTTCGTAATAGACGCGTCAGATGAGTTTGGATGAATCCTCGCGTCTAAAGTTGAATCATCACGCGGTTACCGATCGGTTCAGGAATCAATCCAACCGGTTGCATGAGGTCAACGATGCCTAACCAAGTCGAATCAACAAGGCCACAGACGCTCAATCCTCCGTTGTCTCCAGGCAGCAGCCTTGGCGGGTTCAAAATCGTTTCGCGTCTTGGCCAGGGAAGTATGGGAACCGTTTACCGAGCCGGTTTTTCGCCGACGAACGGTTACATCGCGATCGATGACCAAGAACCAACCGTTGGCCAAGAACTCACCGTTGGCGAACAGGTGGCAATAAAGGTTCTGTTGCCACACTTGATGCAGGACTTTGACAGGCAACGCCGTTTTGTTTCTCGGACGCAGAAATGCTTATCCCTAAGCCATCCGAACCTCGCCCGCATGTTGAGCATCGACCGAGACAACCAGAATGTCTTCGTGACGATGGAACTGTTTGAAGGAAGTAACCTCGCCGAATGCGTCGCAGACGAGGGCCCCATCCCGCCTGACCTCGTCTACATGATCATCCGACAAGTCGCCGATGGTCTGAATCACGCTCATGAAAACGGCAACATCCACGGAGACATCAAGCCGCAAAATATTCTGCTGACAACCGATGGCAATGTCAAAATCCTTGACCTCGGATTTTCGAAGTTAAGGGATGATTTTAATGACGGGCTCAAGCCTTTCTACATCGACGACCAAAAAATGGCCGACCAACCTAGCGCAAGACATCTTGAACCGTTGCTTGATTCACTGTCGGACGATCATCGCTTGGCGGCAGTCGAATCCATTCTTGCCACCATTGCATACGCGGCTCCCGAACAGACCCGCGACCCACGAAACTCGGATGAGCAAAGCGATATTTTTTCGCTCGGTTGCATCGCGTTCTATCTGCTGGCGGGCCATTCAATCCAGTGTGACTTGCCGCCCACGGAAGTTCTCCGGTTAAAGCTGTCGTCATCGGATTGGTCAAACCTTCAACTCTCCGCAGCACCCTCGACTTGGTTGCCAGTTTTGAACCGCATGCTTGCGTGGAATCCCGAAGATCGCTTCGCTTCGATGGTTCAAGTCATGGTTTCACTTGATGAATTATTTGACACCGATCATCGATTCGACAAAGTCGAAAAGACGAATGACGAAAAAAAGTCGATCGATCCATTCGCAAACTCAAGCTCAACGTCGGAGCAGGTCTCGCGGCATTTCATTGACCAGCCTTCTCCACCTAAACCGAAATCTTTGTGGAGTGCCATTGGCAGCCGCTGTCGCCAGATTTTCGGTCAACGCTGACCGCGGCGATTTGGTTCCTTACGGACCGTGGTTCTGCTTGGATTTTAGTGGCAAGGGTGAGGTTCGATTTCGGTCTTTCGACCTCGGAACAGGGCGGTGGATTTTTGCAGGCATCCGCTCCTGCGTCCAATGATTTGGCCGCAGACGTT
>Ga0105052_10003672_pt1 | contig 17485 bp, 19 predicted proteins | sample FRY03_FD_78094 | JGI IMG/M metagenome (GOLD analysis project Ga0105052, IMG submission 78094) | Freshwater microbial communities from Lake Fryxell liftoff mats and glacier meltwater in Antarctica - FRY-03 | ecosystem: Environmental > Aquatic > Freshwater > Ice > Glacier meltwater ... | reverse complement strand
AGGTGATGAATGGGGCTGACGATAATGCGGCGGCGGTTGGCGCGGTCGTGGAGGTCGCGTGTCGCTATCGGCCGGGGGCGGCAGACGCGGCGGGGCTCATCGTGGCGCTGTGGGATTCGGAGGAGCCACCCTACTTTATGACGCCGGCGATGGGGTCGGCGTCGTGGGTGGCGCAGCCGACGGTGCCGCTGGACAAGATCGACGTGGCCATCGTGCTGGATTTGGTGGGCGGTGGGCTGTGGGCCGGGGCGAGCTGGCACGTGGTGCTGGGCGGGGAGACGTCCAAGGAGGTCGCCGCGGTCGTGGCGCGGGCGCCGGTGCCGGCGGGGCTGGAGGTGCTGCAGGCGGGCCTTCATCTAGTGGAGGAGATTGTGGCGACGGGGCGGACACAGCCGTGGAGCGACTACGCGCCTTTTCGGGCGGCTGGGGTGCCGGTGCTTTTCCTGTCGAATGGGCAGAGCCATCACTATCACACGGCCGGGGATGATTTTGAGACGCTGGACTTGAAGAAGCTTGGACTACAGACGGATTGGCTCGCTGGGTTGCTTGGTGAGCTGGTGCGACATCCGACGAAGCCTAGGTTTGACACCGGGGTCTCGGAGCGGGCCGGGGTCGACACGGTGGCGGCGGCGCGGTTGGTGGATGCGGCGCTGGCGCTGGCTGCTGGGTCGAAGGCGGGGGCTTCGACTTTTGACGTGGAGGTGCTGCGGCGGGATCGGGAGGCGCTTGGGGGTGACGGGATGGCTGGGACCATGGCGCGCCGTCGGGCGGTTCAGCGCGTGCAATGTTTTGCCAGCGGTCAACATCCGGCCGCCCTCTGCGCCGCCTTTTGAGTGTCCCGGGGATGTTTTTTTGTTGGTTTTGTTCATGTTTTAACGTCCCCGGGATGTTTGGGGCGTCGTTTTGGGTTGGGCGGCCGCTCGTGGTTCCCGGTGGCCGGCCCCGCCCGAACGGGAGCTCAAGAATGTCCCCGGGACGTGATTGAATTGAGTATTTTTAGGCACTCGCACGTCCCCGGGACAAATTGCGCGCCCGCTTTGCCCGTCGGTTAAGCGGGGCCGCCGCCAACATGGCCTCGGTCGCGCCGCTTCCCAAGCGTCCAGAAGTCAACTACACCGAGGCATGGCCCTTCCCGCGACGATACACAAAGTTAACCTGACCATTTCGGACGTGGACCGTGGCGTCTACGACACCTTCGAGCTCCGTCTCGCCCGGCATCCGTCCGAGTCACCGCGGTACATGGTCGCTCGGACCCTTGCCTACGCGCTGAGCTACGCCGACGGGATAACTTTCAGTAAGGGCGGCCTCTCCTCGACCGAGGAGGCGCCCGTCTCCATTGTCGACCCGACTGGCCGTCTTTTGGCCTGGATCGACATCGGGAGCCCGGCGGCCTCTAGGCTGCATAAGGCCGCGAAGGCTGCCGACGCGGTGGTCATCTATACCTGGTCGGATCTCGCGCCCCTTAGAAAAGAGGCGGCGACCGTCCATCGCGCGTCCGAGATAGTCATCGTGACGATCCCCGCATCGTTTCTGGATACCCTCGCCGAAGGAATTGGACGCCGGGCTGAGCTCGAGCTGCTCCATACAAGCGGCCAACTCTACGCCACCCTAGACGGCGTGACGCACGAAGCCCCGATCGAGCGCTCAACTCTCGGATAGTGGCCTTGTCGGTCGTCGGCCGCGACTACCAGGCGAGCTTCAGAGCGCCCCGAGCGCAGCTGCGCTCTTGGCGAACATCTTTTGAAAGCGTGGCCTCAGGATAGGGGTCAACGGTCGCGCGAAGAGACGGGGCTCGAACGCGACGGTCCACCGCACGCGTGTGCCGGTCGGCGACTCCTCAAGGGTCATGTCCTCGACCATTCGTCTCAGAATCGGGACAGTCGCGCGTTCAATCGCGAAGGCGAAGCGCTTGCCGGGCTCCCACGCGATGACGCGCTCTTCGACGGAGAGGCCCTTCAGCTCCATGAGGCGTAAGGCCCCGATTGTCCCGGGCTCTAGCCAACGACAAGCCTTGCAGTCGGCGACCCAAGATGGTGCGAACTGAGGCTCCACGATCCGGTCAAAGGTCTCTTGAGGCGAGAGCTTTGTATGGAAATCGAATGAGAATCTCTGCGCCGCTGTTTCCGCAAACGCAAGGTCGCCGGGTCTTACTTTGAACCACATCTGAGGGCCTCCAAGACCGTAGCATGAACGAGCCACCGCGGTCGCGCAAGTCGCGGCTCGTGGATGGCGCGCCAAGGCACGCGGGTTGTGATGGGAATTGCCTCGTTATCGATGGCGCGGTACGCTTCAGGCATGTCCCCCGACGATGAAAACGCTTTGGAATGCAACTTGTTTTGCGCGCCTTCGATTTTGATGTTGAAGGGAACTCCTTAATGTTTGGCGCCTGGAATGGGGTCATTCGGCTCCTAGGCTTGGAAACAATTCGCGCACAGCGCCCGAGGATTGGATCATGAGCACGAGCCGACGCACCTTCATCTTCACAGGCGCAGCTATTGCTGCCTCGACGACCATCGCGGCGCTTCGTCCGCGCGTGTTCGCAGGGGGAAGCGACGGCGACCTAGGCCCCGGGGACCTCCGCGAGCTGCGTAAGCGGTTTGGGGCGCGGGTGTTCTTGCGCGGCGATGCCGAATGGGAGGCGGTCCGCAAGATACGGAATCGCGATTTTGACGGCGTCCACCCGAGGGCTGTGGTCTTTGCACGAACGGTCGAGGACGTGCGCGACGCGATCGGCTGGGCGCGCGCGGCCGGGGTCGCTGTCGTGCCGCGTGGCGGAGCCCACAGCTACACCGGGCAGAGCACCACAGAGGGGCTCGTCATCTCGCTTGTGCACATGGCCGAGACGCAAGTCGACAAGGCCGCGATGACCGCGGAGATCGGCGCTGGCGCCATACTGGCCGATGTGAACGTGGGGCTATTGAAGGCGGACGTCGGGCTTCCGACGGGGTCGTGCCCATCTGTCGGGGTGGCTGGGCTGACACTCGGCGGCGGGATCGGGTTCTCCAGCCGCAAATGGGGCCTTATGTGCGACAACCTTACGGGGGTGACTGTCGTGATGGCTGACGGCCGGGTCGTAGTGGGCGGCCGGGAGCCGGGCGAATGTGCGGAGACCCTCTGGATGCATCAGGGCGGCGGAGGCGGGCAGTTCGGAATTGTGACGTCCTTGCGCTTTGGGGTGCATCCGGTCGAGCCTATCTCGCAGTACTCCGTCAAGTGGCCGTGGCGGGATGCGGACCGGGTGTTGAAGGTGTGGCAGGAGCTCGCGACGGCAGCCCCGGACGAGCTGTTTTCTGTGTGTATGCTGGCCCGGGGCAAGACCGAGCCGCAGATTCTGTCGCACGGGCGCTACTTTGGGTCGCCGGCGGCCTTAAAGAGACTACTTGAGCCCCTGCTAGGGGTGGCGAAGCCTTTGAAGGCACCCCAGATCTACGCGTCCACGATGTGGAAGAGTCACGTCACGGCGCCCGACTGCTGGCCCGATCCGAGTGTGTGCCACAGCTGGAACCATCCGCAGCCGGGGCGCTACAAACAGGCGAGCTATTCGGTGAAGTCGGACTACTTCGACCGGCTGTTCTCTGACGACGCGCGGGCCGAGCTGATCCGTGGGATCGAGGGGATCCAGAAGCAGCGCATTCAATGGGGTGGGATTATCCTCGACGCGCTCGGGGGTGCCATCGGTCGGCCAGCACCTGGGGATACGGCCTGGGTTCACCGAAAAAACCTCATACAGGCGGAATACGTGGCCCATTGGGGTGCCTCGACGCCGTCGTCAGCCGTCGCGGCAAACCGAGCGTGGCTGCGTGAGTTCTACGCTGCCATGCGCCCGCACGCCTCTGGCGAATGCTATCAGAATTACCCGGACTTAGACCGGAAAGACTGGGCCGCGGCGTACTACGGCGGGAACTTGGAGCGGCTGAAACGTTGCAAGGCGGCGATTGACCCGAGCGGTCTCTTCCGAGGGCCGCAGAGCCTCGCCGACGCGTAGGTCGCGCGGCTCTGGGAAATAGAAATAATTTCGGGAAATTACGATGTCCCGGGGACGTTTCTTGCCGCGTTTGGGGCTCCTCTTTACGGCGTCCCGGGGATGTTTCCGGTGATGAGAACGTGCCGATCGCCTACTTCGTTGACTGTGAAATCCCCAAGGCCGGCGGCGACGAGTTGCTCGTGAATCTCAGTGATTTCAAATGCCGCGTGCAAAGAGGCGCGGAAATCTCGGCGTAGTACATCGGGATCGCCTCGGGCGTAACGCGCGACCAGCGTATCCACATCGTCTCCGGTCGCCGGTCGTCGCAGATCGCCGACGAAGACTGGGGCGCCTGGGACGCAGGTTGCTTTTGTGGTGCGCCAGAAGACCGCGGGGGCGTGCAAGTGGTGAAGGAGGCTGTTGCTCACGATCGCCCCAGCCTTGATGTCCGCTAGCGCGGGGCTCGGGATCCTCGCGCAGACAAAACGCAAATTCCCGAGCGATGCCCCACGCTGGCGTGCCACGGCGAGCATCTGCTCGGAACCATCGACGCCGATAACCGTTCGTTGAGGAAGCGCGCGCGCGAGCCGGATCGCGATATTCCCCGGGCCGCAACCTAGGTCGACAATGGGCCCTGCCGGGATTGGGCCGGCACGGGAGAGAAACGCCGCTACGAAATCGTCATCCGATGTCTCAAAATCCGCGTTGGCGTAGGCGAGGACTTGCTCTGGCGATTCCATCAGTTCAGGTTCAGGCGTGCGTCGCATGGGCTGTGTTCCTCGTGGGGCTTAGGTCGCCAGTCGCCAAACCTCGGAGGTTGTCTGGCCGATGTCAACGCTGTCGCCATGTTTGTGTCCCTTTCCGCCTGATACCGTCGAGTTGCGCGGGCTTGGATTCGGTGGCAACCTCCGCGGCATGAAAGCAGCCAGAATGCATGCCTACGGCGGTCCGGACGTCGTCCACTGTGATCACGATGCGCCAGTGCCCGCGCCCGGTCCGAAGGAAGTTCAAATCGAGGTTCACGCCTCGAGCGTCAACCCAATCGACTGTAAAATCCGCGCAGGGTCTTTGCGCGGAGCGTTGAGGTACGATCTGCCGCGTACCTTAGGTATGGACGTGTCAGGCGTCGTGAGCGCCGTGGGCACCAAAGTCACGCGTTTCAAGGTTGGGGATGCGGTCGTGGCGTCGCCCAACCCGAAGACGCCAGGGACCTGGGCTGAGTTTACGTGCGTGCGCGAATCAGAGGCGGGGCGCAAGCCTGCCAACCTCACCCACCAAGAGGCTGCGGGGCTACCTCTTGCGTTCCTTACCGCGTGGCAGGCTTTGGTCGACACGGCGAAGTTACAGCCGGGCGAGCGTGTCTTGATTCAGGCGGGCGCCGGAGGTGTTGGGACCTTGGCGATTCAGGTGGCAAAGCACTTGGGTGCTTACGTCATCACGACATGTAGCGCGCGAAACGCGGATTTAGTGCGATCGTTGGGGGCAGACGAGGTCATCGACTATCGTGCGACGCCTTGGGACGAGGCCGTCAAAGACTGCGATGTGGTCCTCGACGCGCTCGGGCCGGCAGAAGCGATCAAGGCCCGAAAGGTCGTCCGCCGCGGCGGGCGTATTGTGGGCATCACCACCGGCCTGCCCGAACGCGTCGTCAAGAGTGGGCCGATCCTCGGGCTGATCGGTACGGGCTGCTTTATGGCGAAGGCGATGGCGGGTTCGCGTTTGAAGTCCGGGATTCGCTCGCGTTTTATTACGAGGAAGGCGATTGGCGCCCAGTTGGACGTGATGGCAGAGCTATGCGAGTCGGGGGCTATTCGGCCCGTGGTCGATTCTGTGTTCGGCCTTGACGACATCCAGGTTGCGCTCAAGTTGAGCGACTCGGGCCGTGCCCGGGGAAAGATTATTCTCGGAATCAAATAGGCGCCTTGCGGCGAAATTCCGACGCTCGTCATCAACTTCGAAGGCTCCAGCGCTCGGTCGTCCCGGACCTAGCGCTGGAGGGCGTACTCTCTTGTTCGGAAGGCCTCGGGCGAGCAATTCACCTGGGTACGAGTTGAGTCAGGGCTAGTCGCCCCCTTTCACCGAGTTTGAAACACGCACGCACTCATCCCAGGCCGATTGGGATGTCCCGGGGACATGAAAAGTGGCTCACTGGGACGTCTAGAAATCCACGCAGCCCCAGCGGATAGGCCCGCAGGTGCCAGCGACGCAGGTCCCGGTCTCGCACGCGCCGCTCGTGGCGCAGGGTTCTCCGAGTTTCGCGAACGGCTGACAACGCCCTTCCTGGCAGAAGCCGGAGGCGCAGCCGACACCCTCGCCACAAATCCCGCCCAGGAGGCTTGCCTGAACGCAAAACTTATCGACGCACGACGAGCGATACCGACAGTTTCGGTCGTCCGAGCAAGGCGCACCAGCCCCGCCCACAGGGATGGCGCGACAGGCGCCGTCCGCGCAGCTCGTGCCGACGACGCATCTCAACTCGCCGGCTTCGGTACAAGGCTCGCCCCCACGCGGGCGCCGCACGCAGACCCCCGAAAGGCACGCGCTGTTCCCGTGGCAGCGGCTGGAAGCATCGCAGATCGTACCGTCGGAGGCACGCTGTTGGCAGGTGCCGCAGAAGCTAAGATCGAGGTTGCACACGGCATCTTCGACGCAAACGAAACCTTCAATGCCCAGCCCGCAAGCCCCACCCACGGGCACGTGGCCGACCCACAGGTCGTCGCAACCATCGAGATCGAATACTTGGGCGTCGCATGAGACCGTCGCTAGGCGTTCTGCGCAGCGTTCTAGCCCCGATTCGGACAAGTGCAACAGGTCGGCGTCGGCCAATGAACGATAGTAGGGCTCGTATCGCGCGTTGCATGCCTCCGAGAACGTGGCGCGACAGGCCGCGATGTCGTCCACGGCCATGCGTCCGCACCGTATGTAGAACCCGCAGAACATCTCCATCGAGCGCTCGCAATAGTCCGCCGCTGGTAGCCCGTCCGAGCGTTGTTCGGTGTCGGGAACGAGAGATGTCAGGCCATCCGAGTCGGTGAGGTCGGGTGGAATGTCAGCTTCCTCGGGCAATCCCGTGTCATCTGGGGCTGGATTGGAGGGGTTGGCGGAACAACCCGAGGACACGAGCGCCACGAAGACGGAGAGAAAGAGAAGCTTTGCCGGTGTACGCATGGGGCGCATCGTGTACGAATGCCCCTAGGACGCCAAGGAACATTTGTGAGGCGAGTCGTGGCCGAAGGCTCCCGTGACAAAATGTCGAACAAGGTTCTCGGTTGCGGAGGAGATGGACCAATGACACGCAGGGGAAATGAAATCAAAGCCGGTCCTCTATATGGCGAGTTGGCGCCACGTCGCGTGCGGGTTGACACGGGCGCCGGCACGTCTCAGCGGGTATTGGCGTGCCAAAGGGATAGCCGCCTCGCGATCATTAACCCGCGCCACGTCGGTGGGGATCTCAACGCACCGAATGTGTGTCTGAGGTCATCAAGGGGCGCCTTGGCAGCCATCGGTGGTTCCCCAAAGAATAGACATGATTCGTGCGCTCGTGGCCTGAAACCGAGTGAGTCCAATAAGTTGGAGGTGCGATGAAGACTCCGAAACGACTGCTGAGCCTCATGGAAGAGGGCCTGATCGACGAGGTCGTACGCCCGATTACGAGCGGGAAAGAGGCCGAGGTGTACGTCGTCTGGTCACAGGGCGCCCTTCGCGCGGCCAAGGTCTACAAGGAGGTGAACCAGCGCACGTTTCGTCAGCGCACGGACTACCTTGACGGACGCGTGGGCCGAAGTTCGCGCGGCGAGCGGGCGCAGCGCAAGGGGGGCCGCTTTGGTAGAGAGCAGGAGGAGGAGTCCTGGCAGACGACCGAGGTGGCTGCGCTCCACCGCCTCGCGGAGGCGGGAGTGCGAGTGCCGACGCCCCGCGCTTTTCTCGACGGCGTACTCATTATGGATCTTGTGCCCGACGCCCTCGGGAACCCGGCTCCGAGACTGGCGGACTGCGATTTCAGTGCCGACGATGCGAGAGCCTTGTTTGACACGCTGATCGGAGAGGTACGGCGGATGCTATGCGCCGGCGTCGTACATGGGGACCTTTCGGAATATAATGTCCTGTTGTCAGTGTATGGGCCGGTGATTATTGACCTACCCCAGATGATCGAGGCAGCCGCGAGCCAAAGTGCGCGCCGATTGTTGCTGCGGGATGTCGCGAATCTGAGGGCCTTCGTTGGGCGGTTTGCGCCGGAGTTGCTTGAGTCCCGCTATGCTGAGGAGATGTGGGCGCTCTATGAGCGGGCCCTACTGAAGCCGGACACGGCGCTAACCGGGCGCTGGCGGCCCCCTGCGCGTGCGGCCAATACGGCCGGTGTCATGCAGGCCATCGAGGAGGCTGAAGCGGAACACATGCGAAGAAATAGGCCGCCGCGGGACGACGCGCCTAAGCGTGACGCCGACAAACGGGTCGAGGACCCGTCGCTAGGCCATGCCCCATCACCCTCCCGGGGACGCGGTCCAGTCGGTCGCGTGGTCGCGCCTGCGGCTAAGGCTGCGGCTACTGTCGCTGCGACAGCTCCTGACGCGCCAACAAAGCCCCCGAATAAGCCGGCCACGGGTACATTCCGGGGACATTCCGGCGAGCGTTTTGGACCGCGTCGCCCAGGAAAAGGGCCGCGTCGCCCGTCTTAGCGGCCGACGTTTTCTCCGGACTGTTTAAGTATTGTTCGGGGGGTTCCTGTTCTTGACTGGTCCGTGAATGGCGTTTACGAAATGAAAGTCATGCACAGCAGCCCCCCTACCCCTCAGCTTCGACGCCGACTTGCGATGACCCAACGCATCATCGACGCGGCGACGGAGATCGTTGTCGAGGGTGGGTTTGATGCTCTCTCAGTTCAACGAATCGCGGCAGCCTTGGATTACACCCCGGGGGCAATGTATCGGTATTTCCCAAGCAAAGACGCCTTGGTCTCGGCCGTCGTCGTTGGGATCATAGAAGACGTCGGAGTTTTCATGCGTGAGGTCGCCGGCATCACCGCGCTAGAGCGGTTGCGGACGCTGGCGTTTCGATGGGGAGCGTTCGCGAAGGATGCGCCGCATCGGTTCGGGCTCATTCAGGTACTGATGGCGACCCCACAAGTGATACTAGCAGATGCAGCGCTGGCAGCCCCAGCGATTGACGCGATGTTTCGGGCCATGGACCCCGTCCGGGCTGCCCTGTGCGATGCGGCGGATGAGGGGGCTCTCAAGCCAGGCGACGCGTCGCGGCGGGCCCTCGTGCTCTTCGCTGGATTGCAGGGAGCGCTCATGCTGCGAAAGCAGAGTCGACACGTCCCCGCGCTTATTGCCCCGGACCTCCTGTTCCGAGACGTCTTGGAGACCTTGATCGCCGGCTGGACGGCAGGCGAGGTGCCAGATCGTGGTGCCTCTTCGAATGGGAGCCGCACATGACCTTCGCGATCGCGTTTCTAGCTGGCATCGCGTCCTGGAGCCTCTTGGAATACGTCATCCACCGATGGCTCGGTCACGAACGCCGGTTCGTGCGCCGCACGATGTTCGGCAGGGAGCACACGCGGCATCATAGTCAGGGCGACTATTTCGCGTCGGCTTGGTTCAAGCTAGTCGCCGCGGTCGTAGTCTTGGTGCTTGTGGGCGTCCCGGCCATCGCTTTGGCCGGGGTTGAGGCGGGGTCAGCCTACGCCCTTGGATTGGTTGGCTTCTATACGTATTACGAGTGGTTTCACTTGTCGCTGCATGTGCGTGAGGGAGTCGGCACCCACGGACGCTGGGCGCGGAGACACCACTTTCATCATCACTTTGGCGACCCACGTCGAAACTTCGGCGTTACATCGCCCATCTGGGACCACGTCTTCGGGACGTATGCTGCTGTAACGCAGGTTTTCGTCCCGGAGAAGCTAGCGATGCGATGGCTCCGAGACCCCTCCAGCGGGGCTTTCCGTGCGGAACTCGCGCCGACGTGGGTTGTCAGAACCCGTGGCGGCGCGAGCTAGCAGGCCTACGTTGGGCCGCCCGAAAGAAGAGAGGCCCGAATTGGGATTCGGGCCTCTCTCGTGGCGATCGAAGAGCTCAGTGGGCGTTGGTCCAGTACTCATGAAATGCCATCGTATCGGCGGGGTTGGCTGCATCCCACAGCGAGATCTTGCAGACTTTTACGTTGGCTGCGGTCGGGCAAGAACCGGTCCCGCCGATGTCGCAGCCGATTTCGCGACACTTCTTGCGGTCATCCGACGTGTCTTTGCCGCTTTCGCTCTTGCAGTAGCTGGCGCTGCTGCACTTGTCTTTCGAGGACGAACTCTTGCAGATGAAGCATGTGTTGTCGGCGGACGCGGACGTTGCGAAGCCGGTTGAAAGAAAAAGAATTCCTGCGCACATGGTGACAAAACGTTTCAAATGAGACCTCCCTAGGTTGTGCGGCGCGACGCGCCATCCGTAAATATAGCTTAAGATGGTCGGGAGTTCTTGTCTAGGGAGGCGCGCTTGAAAATAGCGAAAAGTCATTTGGTGCCATCGGGTGGCCCTATTCTCTGGGCATGCGCGCAGAGCCATGTGGGGTTAGTGCGCGTGGTTGCCACGCCTACGGCTATTTTGGACGTGACCATTGGTGATGTCGATGAGGGCTCACGGGACGGTTTTCGCGCGTTTTGGCCTGAAATCGCCGCGGACCGCTTCCAGGGCGCGGTGAGTGACTGCGCGACCGCCATCGCCGCGCTCGTGGCGAGGGACGTCATCGACGAACGTCTACCCTTGCCCATCGCGTGGCAAGGGACGCCCTTTCAGGTGCGGGTGTGGAGCCAGCTTCTGAGCGTTCGGCGCGGGACGGTGACGACCTAGGGGGATTTGGCCACCCAGCTTGAAGTGAGGCATGGGGCGCGGGCGGTGGCTGCGGCATGCGCAGCCAATCGCCTCGCGATCGTGGTTCCTTGTCATCGGGTCGTTGGTGCTGATGGCCGGCTTGCCGGCTACCGCTGGGGCATTGAACGGAAGCGACGGTTGCTGGTGCTCGAGGGCGCCCTTGTTGGCTAATGTTTATTAATGATTCCCAGGTCTTAGCTTGGTCCGAGGGACCTTTTCGGCGGCGGTGAATAATGCTTTGACTACGTCTAATAAGATCCGTCCGCGGCGCCCATCGCGAACGGCAGCATCGCGAACTTGGCTGAGGTGACTGGCATGCTGGGACCCACCTTGCTGGGTAAGGCGCAGTTGAGCCTTGCCCCATGAAGCAGCGACGGTCATGGGGCTAATGGGTCTTCCGTTCCTCGGCTCGGCCGGATACTAGGCTGTCAAGCGCTCGCCCACGCGGGTCCGGGCGGCGCATGAGCGCCTAGCCCGAACGTGACGGCCAATTTCCAAGTGCCCCCAGGAAAAATCTCGGACGTCATCCCTTGCCTGAATGCCTCGAACGCGCGGCGGTAGGAAGAAGCGAAGGCCGCAACTCGCGTGAGAACACCGCGGCACCGCTCCGCACTCCGAGCCGCGACGCGCGGAATGATGTTTGGGCTGCGAGCCGCTTTGATTGGCGCCGAGCTTGGGTCCAGCGCGGCCAGCCGGCGCCGTCCGACGAAATGGCGTCCCTCAGCTCGGGCTCGTTCTTGCAATTCCCTTTCGCGCGCTTCGACGCGCTGCCCAAGCATCGTCGCGAATTCCTCGGCGTCTAGGTGTCGGTGGGTGGGCGGCACGCAGACCCGCAGGACGGCCGAGGCGGGCGTCCCGCCATGTGCGCGGAGGAAGCCCGACGGCCGACCAATTGCGCGTCCGGGCTGCGCACAACCGCGCGGAGACGTCCTGAAGCCTGGCCAGTCGCTCCCTGTGTGGACAAGCCCAGCGGCTACCGGATTGCAGGCGACGTAGACAAGCATGTCGACCACGGTCTCACTGTCGCATAGCTCGAGATAATGCGGTGGGCGACCGTCCCACACCGAATCGTCCGTGCCTCTCAAGCGATTCACCCCGCGCGCTAGCGGGCCGTGAAACCCATGCGCGAACAATGGAAGAGTCCCGAGCGGATCGTAGACGACCGCATGATAGTGATTCGACATTTGAACGGCGCCAAGCAACTGAATACCGTGCCGCTCGCACCCCGCCGCCAGCAAATAGGCGAAGAGCGCGTTGACGTCGCGGCTGGGGGCCAGCATGTGACGCCGCCCGGCGCAGCGCCTCGTGACCAAATAGATCGAGCCAGGAATAATCTGTCGAGCAAGCGTCATCCACGTCCCCCGGTTAGAGTTCGGGGGTAGGTGAAGCAAGATACGTGCCTGCCGTGAGTTCGATAGATTTAAGTAGGTTACGCCCATTGTCGCTGTGTCACGATGTGTCAGCCCGTCCAGCGCGGTACAGGCTGACACATTCACGGTCATCGCGCGCATTGCGACGTCAGGCGTGAGAGGCTACCCTGCCCCAATGAACGAAACTCGCGTTATCGCCCTTACTCAGCCGCGCCACGCTTGCCACGCCTGTGGAAACTGCTGCTACGGCCATAGAATTAGCCTCTTCGACGAAGCCGAGAGCGCGCTCATCGAGTCTCACGGCGTCGCCCTCGGGGTCTCAAATCCCATCGTCGACGGCGCGCTTCGCACAGTCGATGGTCACTGCGTCTTCCTTGGGACGGACCGCCTATGCACGATCCACCGAAACTTCGGGGGCGATCAGAAGCCTCGGGTATGTCAGCAATATCCCGTGCGCGTCTCACGCGCCGAGGACGGCCTTCGCGTCGGCATCGACCCAAGTTGCACAAGCAACTGGCGCGTGTGGCGCGACGGACCGGCGGTCGATGTGTCTTCTGCGCTCGAGCCGCACGACATAACCCTGTCTACTGAAGACGCTGGGGCCGGCAAGGCGCTCCTCGGGATGGCTCAGAGTAAGTCGATGGACGTCGCGCGCCTCCTCTGGGTTATTTCGGGTGGGCAGCCCCCGATGAGCCCCAACGGTGACGACCTCCCACCCGGCTTTGGTAGTCGCCTCATCGATCGAGTGCTGGCCCTGCACGTCGACCGGTTTATCCGCGACCCCGAGGTCGGCGAGGGAATCAGGGCTCCCCTCGCGCATGTCGCTGATTTTGTGGGCACGTTGGACCGCGAATCACCGCCCGCCTGGCGAGGTCGGCTCCCCCCCGACCTAGACGAGTTCGTCCTCGAAGTCGTTCGTCGCTCGGTCTTCATGCGGCTGAATGACAAGGACCTGCCGCTGGTCGGCCATGTCCTGTTGCTCCTCTCTGGAGCGGTCGTGTGCGCGTGGGCTGACCCGACGCCCGAGGTCTTTGGGCCTGCGCTCTCCACTTGGACCCGCGCGTGTCGCTACCGGGCGTTTTGGCAGGGTTTCTTTCCGCGCACCGAGACCATCTCATGGCTGGCGACGGGGCGCGCTTAGCGATCGAGGCGCGCCACGTCGCGTCAACACCATCTGATGGCCGCCAGCCTCAGAGAGCCATTGAATTTAGGAGGTTGTCCCGTGCCAAACGTTGATCTATCCGGCCCCATTGAGATCAGTTCGTTCCGGCAGATGGCCACAGTCGCGTGGGACATGCCGCGCGACCCGTCGATTTACGGTTTCCTCGATTTCGACGCAGCACCGTTGGAGGGTCACCTAGCCAAGCTGCGCGCCTCGGGGACCCATGTCACCGTGACCCACCTCGTCGCGCGCGCCCTCGCGCTTTGTCTCGCACGCCACCCCGACCTCAACGTGATGATCCGTCGCCGCCGGCTGTATCAGCGCACGCACGTCGACATCTTCCTGCAGGTCGCGATGCCGGACTCGGCTGGGCTCGGCAAGACGGATCTCTCTGGCGTGAAAATTCTTCGCGCTGATTCCAAAGATGCAGCTGCGATCGCTCTTGAGTGCGAAACCCGCGTAGCTGCGGTTCGCGAGCGTACCGACCCCGAGCTTCAAGGATCGAAGGACGTTATTCAGAAGATCCCGAGGATGTTCCTCAAAGGCATCCTGCGTGCATTTGCGTGGTGTCAGCGCGAGCCCAACTGGCGGATGAAATGGGCGAAAATGCCGAAGGACCCGTTCGGGTCCGCGATGATAACCAGCCTGGGTATGCTTGGTGTTGAAACGGCATTCGCGCCACTCTTCCCTCTCGGCGGGCCGCCGATCGTTCTTTTGGTGGGGCAGATCGGCCCGCGCCCCGTTTGCAACGATGACGGGGAGGTGGTCGCGCGAAGAACTCTGAGGCTCTGCGGGACTTTTGACCATCGCGTCGTGGATGGTTTTCATCTCGCCCGTCTCTCCAACGAGTTGAAGACCATCTTCGAGCACGAGCCTCACCTGCTCTGAACTGGCTCAACCACCGTCCGCTGTTGAATTTCGACCTGGCCCGCGCTCCCATCGGCGCCGCAGGAATGCTGCCTGCCGATCCCCGTCCACATCGGCGGGAAACGTCCCCGGGACGATTTAAACATTTTTAATATCAAACGGTTCCGGCGAGGCATTGGGATGCCCGTCGGTGCCAGTTCACGGCGACTAGACGAGGCCTCCGCCGAAACCCAGGGCCCGGGAAATCCCCGTCCACATCGGACCACGGCACCCGGCACGGACCGAGGATTCCACGCCTACGGCTCGACCGCGAAGGCCATCACGCGTTGCACGGATGCGGGCTTCGGCGAAAAATCCAAACTGGAGATAGCCTCGATTCCCTGTGGTTCAAAGAAGCCGAACACGGCCCACCCCCTCGCGTCGCTGAGCAACGGCGTCCACGCGCGCATGAAATCGCTAGCCTCCGTCGGGCTCAGCCCCTGCCTTTTCAGCTCCTCAGAAACGAGCTTCGCGACGTCCACACCGTCCGCCGCGCCCGCGCCGAGCTCCACCGTCGCCCCGGCTGCCAGCCCGTTCACGACCGTCACCACATCCGGGTTCGCCGTGTCCCGCAGGAACACGAGACCCACCGCGTGAGGGCTGACGTTGGCAAAGGTGCCCGCTTTGCCTACAACCGGCGCCATCGGCGCACCGCTGTTCCCGGGGAAGCCGTTGTAGAGAAGCGCGGGAGCCGATATCCCGCCCACGTCCAAACACAACTCGCTCTTGGCAACCCACGTCTCGAACTCCGCCGCCTCGCAGGCCTCCGGCCGCGCCAGCGAACTACACGGGGGGTCATCCACCCGTGGGGCCCACCCTGCCTCACAGGCACCCCGCGTCATGGCGTCGACTTTCCATGTGTGACTCGCGCCGTGCGTCGGCTGAACCCCGCCCGCCACCGTCGGCCAAACCTCGTGCAGCCGCCCACCACCGTTCATCGTCACCGAGACCGTGATGTCCGTCGCCATGTCCCAGCTTGCGTCCGTCCGCAGGTAGATTACCGGTTTTTTGACGAGCACCGGTTCCAGATGCGGAGGCTCTGGTCGTGGTTTCACAGGCGTCACGGGTGGAACCACCTCAACATCAGCCACGGGGCCCGATGCCAACTCTCCGACCCCGTCCTTGTCGTAGACAAGCACTCCCCACTCCGCCGCACTAAAGGTGGGTACATCATCGGCCACCGCCTCGGCCACGAGGCCCGGGGGCTCTGGAACCACCGCCGCGAGGTCGCCCCCGTCCGGCCGGGCGTCCGCATCGGGCGCCGCCGTCCCTTCCGTCTCGACCGCCTCGCCTGCCGCCGGAGCCGTCTTCCCGCAGCCGCCTAAACCACCCAACCCAATCGCCGCAGCGAACACGCCGACAGCTAGTCTCCGTTTCATCGTCTCGCCTCGCTTTCGTGCCGACCGCGGGGACCAACCACAACTTGGAGGCCCGCGCGCCGCGTCTAGCCCGATCAGCCAACGCCGCCGGGTGCCCCGAGGGTCGCATGCCACGAGCGCTCCATGCAAACCCCGACCAGCGGCTTTGCCAACCCCAATCCACAAGAACGATAGCTCCCCCGGCCCCGTCTACGCCGCCAAGCGAAAGCGCCCAGAACCTCGCTAGACAGGGCCCAGCCCGTGAATACCCTGCCTACGCATCCGAGGCGCCCATTCATCCACCAAAGGTCCAGACCATGGCCCGTGCCCCATCGCTCTCTACTCGCTGCGTCCATGGCGGGCACGAACCCGACCCCAACGGCGCGCTTCACACGCCGCTCTACACCGATACGACCTTCGCCTTCTCGGACACGGCTTCGCTGACCGCGGTGATGGACGGCCAGCGCCCCGGAAACCTCTACACCCGCTTTGGTCATAACCCGACCATCCGCGCCACCGAGACCCAGCTCGCGCACATCGAAGGTGCCCCTACCGCGCTCGTCTTTGGCTCGGGCATGGCCGCCATCTCCGCGACCCTCCTAGCCCACTGTGCCGCCGGAGACCGCATACTGTGCCTCGGTGACGTCTACGGCGGAACCTTTGAGCTCCTCACGAAGGTCATGCCCCCGATGGGCATCGAGACCGACTTCTTGCTCGGCGATGAACTAGCACAACTCCCCGAAACATTGACCAAACGGACCCGCGTCCTCTACGTCGAGACACCCACCAACCCGACCCTCGAGGTCTTCGATATCCAGAAGCTCGCCACCATCGCACACGCCGCTGGTGCGCTACTTTTTGTCGACGGGACCTTCGCGACCCCCGTCAACCAGAACCCCCTCGCCCTTGGTGCGGACATCGTCCTTCATAGCACCACCAAGTACCTCGGAGGCCACAGCGATGTCACCGGCGGCGTCGTGCTCGCGACCGACGCCCTCCTCGCCCCCGTGTGGGCCGTCCGCAAGAACCTCGGACAGGTCATGGCCCCGGAGGTCGCCTTCTCCCTCGCCCGCAGCCTGAGGACCCTCGCGCTAAGGGTCGAAGCTCAGAATATCCGGGCTCTGGAGCTCGCGCGACGCCTCGAGTCCCACCCCGCCGTCGCCCGCGTCTACTACCCCGGGTTGTCCTCGCACCCCAATCACGACGTCGCCGTACGTCAGATGCGCGGCTTCGGAGGCATCGTCACGTTCACCGTGCACGGCGGCGGTGACAAGGCCGCACAGATCATCGAGGCCCTCAAGCTCGTGACGATGGCCCCTAGCCTTGGTGGAGTCGAGAGCCTCGCGACCCAACCAATCACGACCACGCACCGCGGCCTCACCCCGGAAGAGAGAGCTCGCCGCGGGATAGCTGATGCGATGATTCGGCTCTCCGTCGGGATCGAGGACGTCGAAGACCTCTGGGCGGATCTTGAGCAAGCCCTCGCGCAATGACCGCCCCGGATGAGATCTGTCACTGCGCGTCCCCGACCGCCGTCGTCCTAGTCGATCGGCTCCGCTGGACGCACCTTGCGTTTCGCGATTGCCGCGGTGTCGTCGAGCCCGGCAGCCTCGGGCTGAGCCAGCAGCTCATCGCAGACATCAAGGCCTAGGGCCAATCTCAAACGAGAGGCGACTACGCGTTCGCGTTCTGTTTGCTCAATCGAACCAAACGGCCCGGGCGAGCCCCGGTAAACGTACCGTTCTCGGTGATGACCTCGCCGTGGACTAGCGTCGCGACGTAACCGTCGGCGAACTGAATCAGCCGCTGACCGCCAGCCGGGAGGTCATGACGCATCTCGGGCGCGCGCAGCTTGAGGTTGTCGAAGT
>Ga0105052_10003664_pt1 | contig 17524 bp, 9 predicted proteins | sample FRY03_FD_78094 | JGI IMG/M metagenome (GOLD analysis project Ga0105052, IMG submission 78094) | Freshwater microbial communities from Lake Fryxell liftoff mats and glacier meltwater in Antarctica - FRY-03 | ecosystem: Environmental > Aquatic > Freshwater > Ice > Glacier meltwater ... | reverse complement strand
TGTGAGAACGAACGAACGAGCGGGAAATATAATGTTACAATAGATGGTTTTAAATTTTTTTTTTATTTCTTTGTTGTCTTTTCGCAAGGTGGAAGCGGCCGTCACTGAAAGGTGGGACGATGAAGGCAAGCTCCATCGTCACAGAAAGCAGAAGACGAAGGTGCGGGCTGGTGCTGGTGATATGTGCCTCGTCAGTCGCCGCATTAGTGCTCCTGGCGCTTGTCCCGCGGCGGGATGCAGGCGGGCGCATTGAGCTCAGCTCAGCTCCCTTTGTGTTGGGCGGTGGCGGAGGCAACATGGTTCTGCAGGAATTGAGCTACAATCATGCAGCGGATCGTAAGGTGAGGCGCCGGCACATCCAGGAGCGAGCCTTGCGTGGCCGACACACGGCGCACCGTCAATCTTACGGCCGGGCGCAGCAGTTGGACGAGCTCAACCCCGACGACCCTGCGGCCGGCAAATACGAGTGGCGGGATCCCGCGACGCTCGAAAAGGAGAAGAACGTATTCGACGCGGGCGAGTATGACTCTGTGCCGCGCGAGTGGAAGGGTGCAGGGGAGCCTGAGGAGAATGTGATGGATTATGAGGGCTCGACTGAGTTCCCTGACGAGCCCGCTGAGGGGACATACAAGTGGAGAGGTCCTGCGAGTCTCAAAACGGAAGAGAACACGTTTGATACAGACGAGTATGCCTCCACACCGCACAAGTGGAAGGGTGCGGGGGAGCCCGAGGAGAACGTGTTCGAAAATATTCAAGAGGACGGCGCCAAGAGGGCCCAGGGCGGTGCCAAGCAGGCATCACTAGCGCGGATGCACGCGAAAGCTGAGCGACACGACGCACAGCGTGCGGCAGATGCCCTGGAAACGGAGCGACTTGAGGCAGCAGCAAGTGCAAGGCAGCAGCAGGTGCAGATCGAGAAACAGGAGCTGCATAAGGCATCGGTGCAGAAAGAGCAGCTCGAGAACACGCTCGGGATGCGCGACAAGCAGCTGGCCTCTGTGATGAAACAGCTGCTGGCTGAAAAGTCTCGCGTTGCGCAGGTAGAGAAGGAAGCGCAGGGCCACATCTGGCGCATGCAGCACTCGCCCGTCAATGTGCTCTCGACCGTGTACCCCCAGATCGACTGGAAGTGGCACAAAAATGTCGAACACTTGCCCTCGGCCATTTATGACAATCTCCAGTCCAAGCCCGTGCTCTGGCACAAGTATCGCCCTACCAAGTCGCATGTGCTCGACTACCTGTCGACCAAGCCCGTGGAATGGCATGCGCAACAGGAGAGTTACAACGCTCTGTCGGGTCTGCCCGCGGCTTCACACGAGTGGCGCCAGCAGCCCGAAGAAGTTAACGTTCTCACCTCTCTGCCTGATGAGACGCACCAATGGAGTCGGTATGAGGGCGAAGATAATGTGCTTGCGTCCTTACCCTCGGATGCTCACTCGTGGCAGCCGCAGAAAGAGGACAAGAATGTTCTCGAGTCACTAAGTTCGCAGGAGCACGTGTGGAAGAAAGGACCCGGCGTTGTTGAGGAGGAGGGACAGAACGTGCTGGATGCGCTGCCGTCTGCATCTTACGCGTGGAAGACGGGCGCTTACCAGGAGCCGACAAATGTGCTTGAGACACTGCCAGAGGACACGCAAGCGTGGCACAAGTACACACCTGAGAAGTCTCCCATTGACCAGCTTCCAGACGACCGCTATGCCTGGCGGGGGCCTGGCCTCCCTGCAGTCAATCCCATGGACTCTCTGGAGACCAAGTACACCTGGAAGGGTCCGGGACCGCCCGCTATCAACCCCATGGATCAGCTTGATGATAGACCACACGAGTGGAAGGGTTATACGCCCGACAAATCACCGCTTGATCAGCTCCCCGACCACCACTACACTTGGAAAGGACCTGGCACACCGGCTGTGAATCCAATGGACCAACTCAACGACGCGCCGCATGTCTGGAAAGGCCCAGGACCCGCCGCGGTCAATCCACTCGATCAACTAGACGGTACTCCTCACGTTTGGAAGGGCTACAGCGGTGAGGGCACGAATGTGCTGGCCTCGCTCAAACAGCAGCCCCACGTGTGGCAGGGCCCCGGGTACCACTTCTTTCTCTCTTCCCCACTCCATCTCCTGTTATTTTTGGCCTTTTTTTTGGCGTACGATTTTTCGGTACAAAAGAAAAACACAAGTATGTTCCAGAGCGCGTTCCAGAGCGCATGTACTCCGGAACATACTTCCCTCATAACAGCGGAGGTAAGTCGAGTGGCGCGCAGCAGCTTCAGGGCTAAAGTCCCTCGCCGCTGTGCGCCCGTTCAGAGCTTCCAATCGTGTCGCGCTGTTGTCACTGTGTCAAGAGTCCACGGCAGTGTGTGCGACATGTATGTGTCACGCTTTCGCAAGTCATTCTGTTGATTTCATTGTTATCTTTACTTCGGGGGATACTTTTTTTGTTCAGGTCGGAGGGCCCGAACCCGGTGGATGCTCTCGACTCCAGTCCACACGTATGGAAGGGCTACAGTGGAGAGGGAACGAACGTGCTTGATCAACTCAAGGTGGAACCGCACCAGTGGCACGGCTACACCGAGCCCGTCAATGTCCTCGCCTCTTTGCCTACTTGTATTGGACTTGGCTGCGGCGAAACTGTTGACGACATTGCACAGGCTATCGGGCGCGGCGCGCCCGTTGAGAGCGTTGCCCATTGATGACAAGAGGTTCTTCCAATCACTGCGTGCGCCTGATATTCATTTGTGACAATAAACATTTAGAGTTACCATCGAATCGCACACGACACAAAAAACAATCCAGAAGCACACTGTGTTGGGCGTACCAAGACGAGATTTCAAGACGAGATTTCGTCATTGTGACCACAGACATTTTTTTGGAATCTGTCGTGTACAGTGTCCAGCACCCGGATAAATACAGTCGTGTCGGGTGGACTGGGAAAAGCGAGGACTGCCACAGGCAGGTCCTTGAATCTCTGGTCCTGCTGTTAAGAGAGCGAGTTCGCTCTGCGAACTGTACAGTTCTTGGCCAGGGAGCGAGCTTGTGCAGTTCGTGGTCATTGAAACACCACAGGCTGTACACGCTCTCTCAGTCTCTCACTAACATACACCAAACGCGCATACGCGCGCACACACACAAACACACACGCTCACACACACACATACACGCAAGCACACACGCACGCACAGCACACGCACACATCACACACAATATTCTACAAAGAAATCAACACAAAAGATACAGATATGGCAACAATTCCATTATCAGTCACTGCCAATCTGTCAACCTTTTGTCCGAGTCTCTACACCAGCGTGGTTCGAAACTAAACCAAACACAACTTGCCTGCCCGCGTGTCTATGCGCGTGCGGTGAGACGTGAGCGCGAGGTACCTCCGCCTGTCGCGAGACACACAACCACATCTTTGCCCGCCAGGAGGCCCTCAATCGCCTCACGCTGAAGTGGACGAAAGGATCGCAACTTGAAGAGTTCTTGTAGATTTGTCCACGCCTGGTGCATCTTGGTCATGCAGGTGTCCATAGCGAGCGCCTCCTGGAAGCGTTTTTGCTCCTTGTGGGACGTTGCCATGGCGTCTCCCGCCCCCCACTCCCCACTTTGGCCCACCCCACCGATTTTGGCCCTGTCGGAGGGCTCGGCCAGTTCGAGATTGAGACGCATGACGTTGCTACCGCCGCCGCTCACTTGAGGAGAGCCAGCATCAAACGCAAGCGCTACAGCTTGCGTCTGATGAGATACAGTGCGACAACCAGACGCCGCTATTGCTGTGACGTGCAATGCGGAGCGCGAACTCGACGCCGCCGCAGCTGCTTCTACTGCAACATGTGATGCAGCGCGTGAATGAGACGCCGACGCTGCCGCTGAAAGTAGTTCATTGAGAGGGGTAGGATTCAGGTGCATTTACCTGAGGAGTGACGATTTCGGTGCATTAATAGGCGGTTCGGTGTAAATGCACCACAAAGGCTGTTGTTATTATCTGTTCGTCTGTATTTGTATATGTATAGGACTCGTTGGCAAAAGAGACCTTTAATTTTATCGATCAAACTATTAAAAACCAAAAAAAATGCAAATATGAAGTTTTGTGCACCTGTGGTAGTTGTATGGGGGGGCCTGGCTCGAGGCAAAAGAGATAAGTGTTTTCATCAAACCAATCAAGTATGAGAATGATTTCGGTTTCCGAGTCACGAAAATGCCCTTTTTTTTTAACTGCAGACCCGTGTACTCTGCGGCTTTGGCATTCATCGCCACGGCGAAGGTTGGTGTGTCTTTTCGAGACTCAGGCTGGTCCGCGTCAAAAACAGAACTCAATGTTGGGAACGTGACATGGGAACGCACGTGAAATTGAAAGACGTTCGGGAGGCCGAACCTTGGCAAGAAGGAAAAGTGAGTAGAAGTGTTTTGCTGCCTTACGCTGAAAGCCCCCCTATCATCTTATTCAACACCATTCAGTTTTTATCTCCCCGGATTACACCTCAACGTCGCAGCATCCGTTTGAGGACCTACCAACACCATGTTCTGTCTTCAAATCTCCAGCCTTTTGTGGCTTTGAGCACCAAGGGCACCATCACTCCCACCTCCTTTCCGCACACGCACATCCGGTTCGCGCGCAGTATAATTTTTTTGGTTGATTTTTGACTCGGAAGGAAGGTACAGCTCGGATCTGACACGAGACTGACGATCTCACTCGTCTGATCTCAAATCGGACATCTTTCAAAGTTTCCCAGATCGAAAGTATGATCCTTGCATGTTTTTGGCTGTTTTCGGTGAGATCGGACACTCAAGATATTCGATTTGATATCCGACATTGACTTGAAGTGCTATTTCAAAATCGGTGTCTCGTCTCTCAAAATCAGGTCTTTTTTGAACTTCAAGTTGAGAGTCCGTAGGGCCAGGGGTTAGACACAAGCGATGGAAATGCTGAGTCTGGCGAGACGAGCAAATGGTGCCAACAGCAATGCCGACAAACATCCTTTTGTGTAGGTTTGCACCTCTATGATGGGTTCTTCCTGTGCCGCACTATTCAGTCTTTTCTGTTAACCGTCAAGGACAAATGAAGGTTCCAACGAGCGTTTCGAAGCAAATTTGCATTTACACGTAGTCCCTTTTGATCTGTACTGAAGTTGTTTTTTGGTACGGTGCTTCTTGGCACCGTACTACTCACATTTACATTGGGCGCGCGGCGGCGAGGCACCGAAGCTGCCGCGCGCCATCAGAGCAGGTGCAGACCAGGGGGCAAAAAAAATGGAGGGTCAAATACTGGGTATATACACTAGATGAACTCTCGCATAACCCCCTCCCAATTTGCCCGCCCCCCTCATTTGGGCCTACCCTGATGGAGCGCGGCAGCGTCTGCGCGATGCGCCTCGCCGCCGCGCGCCCAAGTAAAATCCCGGAGGACTGAAGACCTTCGCCGCCGCGCGCCCCAACAAGCCTACCTGACAACTTGCGCGACTACGAAGTACGCCCACCACGCAGGTAGACGTGGTGCTAGCCGCGGAAAAATCTGCAGAGACAAGAGAAGAAACACAGTTTCGACGACTCTCGGTAACGTTATGTATTTCCCTTCAAACTGAGAAACATACTGTTTAGACAGAACCCCAATTACCTGCTCTTCTCCACAATCTCTCGAACAACCACTCCTCATGTCTTTCCCAATGTTTGTAGACACACTCTAGGCGCTTGAGTCGCAATTTCTTCTTCTGCGTCTTTCTTTTTTCTTTTGCTGCTGCACCGCGTACCGCGAGTTTAGGGTTTAGGGTTTATTGTACCACTGCTGGTGATGCGCCAGCTTCTGCTCGCGATACGGGGTGGATGCGGGGAGAACGAGATAGAAGTGGGGAGGGAAGGGAACGGGAAGGGGTGCACAGACGTCAGCACTCTGCGCACTCAGGAATTGGGCGTCAGAAATTGGGCGACATGATTCGAAAAATAAGGACCGTTTTCCGAAAGATGTATTTCCTGCAATGATTGCAGCACTGCTGTTTGTCCGTAGCAGTGACCCTTGCTTCAAGAAGAGGAAGCAAACAAGAGAGCACACAGGACATAAGGAAGGCGCATGACAATGAAAAAGGCTGGCGCGGAATGAATTCTCAACAGCATATCAAAGTCATCCTGCTGCAAAATAGCAAAAAAAAGACGAGCAACGCTGGCTCTGAAATTTCCTGTCGACTCTTGAAGACTGTGTGCGTATGAACCAATACCGTGGGGGGTCGTGGAAACAGGGGGAAAAAACATAAGAAAGGAATCGTACCCCTTTGTTGGCGTTCTCCCAGAGCTGGTCGAAGACCGAGTGAAGAGCATATTCGCCCGCGATAGCACCACCTGTATCCATATGCATTTCCGTATCAGTGTAATGACAGTGTACTGAGCTTCGTGCATGAAATTCATGACAGTCTTACTTCGTGTCTACTTCACTTACAGGTAAAAGAGCACCTCTGAATACAAAGTTATACACGCACAGGAGAAAATTTCACAACAGCCACAATGTGGGTGTATAATTGAATGTGAGGAAATGAGGGGATTGCATTCGTGTCGCGAAGGTCTGTGCACGCGTATTTAGTTGGTGGACAAATTCAATCGTCGTACGCACCGAGCACGAAGGCAAGAGTGGTGGAGGTCCGCTTGAAGAACATGTTGTAGGCCAAATTACGGAAACCCACCGCTGAGCTACTAATTACAGCCATCGTATATAACTGCACGGGTTCACCATCAACAGCCAGCACGCATATCAAAATACACACACATTCGCACAGACACCCACAGAAACGCTCACAAACACACGCACGCACGCACGCGTGCACCATGCACCACACACAGACACAGAAACAGACCGCCGCAGACAGACATTGACACATAAAAATACACCACCGATGCGAACACCGACACCGACACAGACACAGACTCAGACACAAGACACAGACACAAGACAGACACAAAACACAGACAGACACAAACAGACACATACACAAGACACAGACACAGACAAACAAAAAAAAAACATACATTCACGCACACATGCACACACTCTCTCAGTCTCTCACGCACACATACCAAAACGCGCCTACGCACACACACACACACACACGTACAAACTCACTCATACACACACACAGACAAGCACACACGCACAATCAACACACAGCACACGCACACAGCACACACAATTCCACAAAGACATCAACACATAAGATACAGATATGGCACACTATTCATTGTCAGCCACAGCCAATCTGCCATGCTTTTGTCTCTACTCAGCGTGGTCCAAGCCGGCAACACGTCCAGGCGCAGACAGATGCTGAGTTACCGCACAGATACGACTCCAGCTACCAACACTGATGAACGCCGGGACGCACGGCAACTGTCGCCTAACTGCCTGTGCCATGATACTATCTAGTAGATTGCATCATCAAGATCTTCCCTCTCGCAGAGTTCCGTCGCGGTCACGGTTACGCCCCAACGACAGAAAGGGAAGCAAAAAAGACCAAAGCGCCATGGATTCCAGCCTCCACCGGACGCAATTTATGCACGCAAACACGCATACTACTAGTTGCAGTGAGCTCATCGCAGGTCAGCTTCCATGCTCAAATCTCCCAACTGCCCTCCACACTCTCACTTGCCTTCTGTTTTGGCACGAAGGGGGCTAATGAACAATAACAAATGTTACAAATCTAATCTCGTAATCTTGGCGGGAGAGCTAGAGACTCGAAGTCATGTTCATCGGAAATGCAGGCATTTGCACAGAGAAGTGGAGTGAGTAAAGAGGTATCACGAGAAGTAAAGTTGCATGAGCAAAGCGTCTGCGTATATGCCTGTGGTCCCGTGGCATGTGAGCGCCTGCATGGTTGCACGAATCCGTTTCGTACAAGAAACAACAGACCGCGCACAAACTCGCCTGTTCGAAACCCATCGATGGGTGCCACCATCCCAGTCGCGATGACTCATATCAGTTTTCAGCTGTGTCGGGTTCTTACTGGGGACAAGCGGAGTGTGTGTTGTCGTGTTCCCATCCTCACTCTTATGCTGATCGTTGTCATGCAGGTTGGTGGGAGTAGTTGATCAACACGCGAAAGCAAATGCAGAGTCGTAACATCCGGAAAGGGGCGCCGGCCTCGCCAAATTTTTCGCTGGAGGGGCGGAGTCTTTCCGGGGATTCTTTATCATTTGGCGGCGCGGCAGCTGGCGGCGCGCGCATGGCCTCATCAGGAGTTTCTGGTCTAGGCTCTCGGCACGCTGGCAATCCGGACAGTCCCGCCTCGATGCGTAGCATGGGAGGAAGCGGTGCGGGGAGTGGGCAATTGGCGTCGTCGCGGCCACTCTCGCCTATGCAAGAAGGCGACTCGCTGGCGCAGGAGGTGGACTCTGAGCTGAAATTCCAGGGCGATCTGGCGAAGCAGAACCGCGAACGTGTGGAGGCAATGCGCGCACAGCTCCGCAAGTTTCAGCGGGAGACGTCCAGCAATGCCAAAGAGATTAAGAATCTTCGTGCAGAACGCTTCAAGCACCTACAGACTGAAGCAGATCTTGTGAATGCATCTCTAGAGGAGGGTTTCATGGATCAGGAGGATGCTGCGCGCGAGGCGTTTGCCAGTAAATCTTTTGTGGTGCCGCACTCGGATCTGCCAAACATAGGTGCTGGCACAAAAGGCGGTGTTGACCCGGGCACGGCTGAAAAAACAGCCAAAGATGAGGACCGCGCAAAGGACGAGCTCTACCCTGCGAGCGACCCAGACAGTGACGTAGAGAGCATGTGCGGCAGGAAAGGCATGCTTGAGCTGGCAGCTCTTGCAGCCAGCGAGGAGGCGACATTCATGAAGGTTAAGACTTACAAAGGCTCGCTCTTTGGTCCGGCAGGGGAGGCGCACATGGATTTTGCACAGGAGTCTCATCTCCAGCCCATTCTTCACACGGTGGCGGGGTACTCGGTTCGGGGTCGGAACAATAATGTATTATGGCTTGCCAGCCGCAAAGTAGTCTATACGACTGGAGCACTTGCCGTGGTAGCTACCCCAGACGCAGCGCCCATGGTGATCCAGCAGGATCATTTCACCAAGCACTCGCAAGAAATCAGCGCCATCTGCGTGCATCCGAACGGCAGGACTGTAGCGACAGGTGAGGAAGCAGCAGAGCCTAGCATCTATGTGTGGGACAGCGATGATATGGAGGTTCTTGGTGAAAGTCCTCTTCATGGCTTTCATACCCGTGGCATAGCTTGTCTCGAATTCAGCAAAGATGGCATGTTTCTTTTTGCAGTGGGACGTGACACGTCGCATTCAATCTCAGTTTACGATTGGAAGATGGGCACTCTAATCTGTAAGGAACATGCCGACACTCGCCGACGTGTTCTTTCCATGCGCTGCAACCCACATGATGGGCTCTTGGTGACAGTTGGCGTGCGCCACATTAAGTTTTGGAGTCTAACCATAGCAATGGGGCAAGAAATTCTGGCAGCTGCTCCACCAATCTCAGTATGGCAGAAGAAGCTTGAGCCACGTCGCGGTGTCTTCGGTCGCCATGGCATTTCAAAGTCACACACGCTGTTGTGTGTCGAATTTGGTGGCCCCGGCGTGACTATCACAGGCACCCGCGATGGAAGCCTGCTCATCTGGAAGGGAGTAGTGCTTGCATCTTGGCTCCAGGCGCACGTGGGCCCTATTTTCAGCATTTGGTCAATTCCAGCGCAAGGCCAGACTAAGTTATGCACCGGTGGAAAGGACGGCAGCGTGGGTATTTGGATGTTCGATTGGTCGCTCCATCTCCTGTACAAGCCAATCGTGTTGCCAAAGGAGCACAAGGCTTGCATTCGCTCAGTCTGCTGGCACGAAACAATGGAGAAGATTGTGATTGGAACGGCTATGGGTAAAATTTTGATGGTGTCTTCGGAACCTGACGGGTCGATCGAATGGTGTCCTCTTGCAAGAGGTCACCATCGGGGCCCGGTGCGCGCTCTGGCTGGGCATCCTGACGGCTCCAATTTCGTAACAGGTGGATGCGACGGGAAGCTGCTGCTGTGGAACATTGAGACAGGGTCTGTTTTGAGTGAGTGCAAGCTTCCGCACGGTATTACATATGCATGCTACCACAAGGATGGCAATAAGATTGCATGTTGCATGGAGTCAGGTGGCGGTTATCTCGTTTCACAAACTCCGCAGCGCAAGCTTGCAATCACGAGCTATAGGTTTTGTGAGCTAGTCAAGAGTGAGATTACACTTGCAAGGTACTCGCCTGATTCGGATATGATTGTCTGTGGCTTCCGTTCAAAGATTGAAATCTACAACGCTGACTCGCTCAAGAGCAAAATTGGTGCATTGGTTGGCCACGAAGGTCGGGTGATGAATATAGACTGGTCGACTGATGGCAAGTTCTTGGTGAGCACGTCGGAAACGTATGAGCTTCTTTTTTGGGATCGTTTCACAGGCCGCCCAATCATAGCCTCTTCTCTTGCAAATTTGGCCAATCCCCTGAATGAAATTACATGGGCAACATGGACATGTAATTTGGGATGGGCCGTTCAGGGTCTTGCTGGTCCGAATCAGGACGAATTTTACATAACATGTGTTCGTCGGGATACTGGTTCAAGACTGATTCTGACAGGCAATACCGAAGGTGGAGTGAGTCTTTATCCTTATCCGTGCCCGGGCACCTGTTATTCTGTCAGTCCACCACGTCTGCATGTTGGGCCTGTAGCGCAGGCAATCTTTCTTGAAGGGCGCGACGAAGAGGGCGCAAAAGAGGAGGGCTACATTGTCTCGTTGGGTACTATCGATACAAACGTGCTCATGTGGAGGCTGGACAAGGCCGTTCCGCGCGTCGAAACGATGGAGGAGGAGGAGGAAAGCGATGCGGCCGGCAAACGTGCCCCAGAGATCGAGCGAATTATTCAAGAATCTCGCGCCAAGACGCGCGTTTTTGACGATACCGCAGAACAAGGCGTGACCGACGAATTTGAAGCTGTCAAGCCGTATCTCATGTCCGTATGCCCACGAACCGAGCCTGTATCTCCGCCGGAGGCATTCGATTGGCAGGTCGAACTGCAGCATTTGCATGGCTTTCAGGGTGCGCACGGCCAAGCATCGGTGTTTGTGATCAAAGGTGAGGTCGTGTACGCGGCGGGTGCTTCGTGCGTGCTACACGTGCACGATCCGTTGCTCACTCCCGAGTCAGCTCGCGTCAATTCTCAGATTCAGCGCCACTTTACACAACACACTGATCACATTCACTGCATGGCCTGCCACCCAGAAGGCCACTTTATAGCTTCAAGCGATGGTCAGTCAACAAGCAGCATCTTGGTGTGGGAAGTTGATTCGCTCAAGGTCGTAGCACGCCTACCCACCGAGTCAAGCAATGTTGCTCATTTAAAATTTTCCCGCGATGGAAGCCTGCTGCTGGCGGTCAGCAACGAGGGGAATCACTCGGTATCTGCCTGGGATTGGCAGAATGAGAAGCTGCTTGCCATCGAAGATGGAGACAATGTGGAGAGCACCCGAATACTGTCTGTCGCGGTGGATCCCTTTGGGACGGCTGCCCAGACTACATTTATAACATGTGGGTTTAATCATGTCAAGTTTTGGAATCTTGAAAAGGCAGATAAACGGGGCTATAGGCTGACAAGTCATCGGGGGAATATGGAGGATGATGATGCGGTAAGCATCATGCTGTGTGCTGCGGGGTGCATGAACAAGGGTTTTGTGACGGGCACTGATAAAGGTGAACTCTTCCTATGGAGATCCTTCACCATAAAAAATATTGTATTGGCACATGATGGACCCATCTTTGCACTGGCCGAAAACACGGAAAATCAACTATTGTGCTCTGCGAGCAACGATGCCTGCATCAAACTCTGGAACCATCAACTCCAACTATTGCAAACCATTGAACTGGGAGAGTACCTTGAAAATACCTTTTTAGACCTCACCCAACGCATGTCGAATCCAAGTATTTTTTCTCTCGATTGGAATTCGAAGGATTTTGGAGGGCTCGACAACATTTTAGTGGGAACCGCATCCGGAGAGGTCTTTAATTTAATCATCAGAGAGGAGGATGTAAAAACGGTAGTATTTTACGCTCACGCACACAGTTCGGGGCGGATCTGCAGTTTATGCGCTCATCCGTCTCAAATGTTATTTGCAAGCGGGGGAGAGGACAAGACCTTACGGATTTGGGAACTAGGAGAGGTGCCCGCACTCTTTTGTATGCTCACGTGTCAATCAATCATCACGTCGATCGACTTTTCGCCTAGCGAGGGCAATCTGTTAGCTTTCGGACACGACAACGGGTCAATACGAATCCTCGATGTTTCCTCCATCGGTGAATGGAATCTCAAAACACCGGTGCCATGTGATGGGTTTTTGTATAGCATGCAGCCGCCGAAAAAAAGAAAAGTGCCTATCGAAGTCTTGCGCTTTTCGCCCGACGCCAAGTATCTCGTTTCAGGCTGCACAGATGGCTACATCGATGTGTTTTCTGTTGGAGATGAGTTCAAATTGGTGGGTGTCTGCAAGGGCCACTCGGGTGCTATAAGTCAGTTTGATTTTGATGCAGAGGGAACCCATTTGCAGAGCAACACATGGAGTGACGAGCTAAAATACTGGGACATACCAGCGTGTGTTGAAGCTCGACGGGCTTCAGACCTGTGCGATTCAGAATGGGCGTCCTTCACATGTCGTCTGGCCTGGCACGTGCTTGAATCTGTACCAACAGGAAACGAATCGTCACTGCGAAGCATCTGCCGGCAAAATCGCAAGCCAGCTTCTGTATTCGCAGCTGGCTTTTTGGATGGCAGTATTCAGCTCATGCCTTTCCCGGCGCCCGAACCCGAGTTCAGGTTGCGACCCCCGCAGAAGAGCTCGTGCCGCGTGATTAATCATATGTGCTACTCCCATGACGACTCGTTTTTGATCGTTGCCGGCGGTCCGGATCCTGTGTTGGAAATCTACCGGCACTTCGAAGTGCAAGAGATTCCATCAGATGACAGTGATATTCGAGCTATCGTTTCACGACCGCCACCGGACCCGGCGCATGGTGTGCACATCAGCATCGTGGGAGAGCAACCTCAGATGGCCTCAGTTAAATCCTACTTGGGTGCTCTCTTTGCGCCATCTACACAACCTTTCATCTGTCCAGAATCGGCAATGCCAAATTACAGATTGTCTCTGGAAAATGTACAATCATTCCGTGGCCATGACACACGACACAGCCTCTTTTTTACATCGTCAGGCGGCATTGCATTCATGGCATGCGGCATGGTAGTTGTTCACGAAGGCCTTGAGCCACGCGACGCTCCGCGCCAGCGACACTTTTGTGAGCATGAAGGCGAGTTAACATGTATTGCTGCACACTCCAACGGCACTCTGATCGCAAGTGCCGAGCAAGGCAAGAGACCAAAGATCTTTGTGTGGAACTTGGAAGATGATTATGACGAGAAGAAGAAGAGATTTCGCATCTTGGCAACGCTTGCTGGGGTTCTTGTTCAAGGCAAAATGAGTGCGGACAGTGTTGGCATATCTCATGTGTGCTTTGGAGGACCGAACGATAAGTGGCTCATCGCCCTTGGTCTTTCTGAAGGGTGTCCCCTCACACTGTACGAGTGGCAAACGTCAAAATTGGTCACTACTGTTCCTGTCATGACGAAGCTTGCGAAGTTTCTGTCGATGGCTTGCAACCCTATCGACCACACCATCGTGACTTGCGGGGTCAAGCATCTCAAGTTCTGGACGATCAAAGGTGAAGGGAGTAATCTCACTGCAAAAAATGCGTTTTATGGAGATCGCATTGTTGCTCGCACTATGTGCTGCATTGACTTTTTGTTGCTAGGAGCCTACAGTTTGACTGTGACTGGCAGCATCGACGGTTGTATTTTTGTGTGGAAAAATGAGCAGCTGTTGACCATTGTCAAGGAGGCGCATGTGGGGTCGATCTTTGACTTTGCCTTTGATAAGATGAATTTTTTGCTGTTTTCTGCCGGGCGTGATGGAGTCTTACGGACGTGGTCGGTGGATGATCACGATGGCTCCTTGCAGGAAAAAGGCAGGTGTGATGCCATACACAGCGCCACATGCACCCGCTGTGGATACTACACGTCGGTTCCCGCTCCAGGCGGTATTAAAACCTGCCCAAACTGTAGCAAAATGGACGTTAAAGATGTCGAAGGCGGTCTTGCCTGCATTCGCAGCGTCAGTGTCCGAGGGCTGCAGGTGGCACTGGGCACTAGCCGTGGTGAGCTTCTTCTTGTTATACTGGATACGTCTCCGACTAATGCAGACGTGTCTGTCGGCTTGCCTAAAGAAATGCGGGTTCTGGTGCCGAGTCACGGAAAAGGCGCTGTGTCCGTGGTTGAATTCCACCCAATTCAACTCTCATTATTCTTTACGGTGGGCGATGATTGCGTGTTGCGGATGTGGGATGTCGAGGAAAAGAGACTTATTCTCAGCATTCGACTAGCAGATGCCAGCAAAAATGTCACAGCAACGGCGCTTCACGTCTCGTGTGATGGCCGATTTGTTGCTGTGGGCTTCAGCAACGGGCATCTATCCCTACTCGACTGCGTCGGTGAAAAAAAAAAGCTGATGCTGCAGAAAGCATCAGAGTCCAACGAATTTCGTGTCCTCCGGCGTGGAGAGAGCATTTCGTGCTTGAGATTCGGAGCAAGTAGCAGTCACACCATGTTGGCTGCCGGCACAGGCGATGGCCTCATTCATGTCTTCCAAGATGCTGACGGGCAGGGGCTTCGATTTGGCGCAACTTGCAAAGGACACATAGGCAAGATATTGTCGGTTGACTGGAGTCTTGATGGTGCTGTGATGCAGAGCACCTCGGACGAATACCAACTCCTCTTTTGGCGACTAGAGAATGTGCAGATGGATTTAAAGGAAATTTCAGAAGACGTGTCGTTTACTGAGAGAGCTAGATTGGAGAGGCCGAGACTGCGCTGCAAGCTGCAGAGACCCATGACGTGCCGTGATGTGGAGTGGCCCGAATGGACTAGCTCCCTGGGCTGGTGGGTGCAGGGTGCACGAAAAATTGCACAAGAAGAGAATTCTATTCTTTCAACGCACGCTCCGTTTGATTCATCATTGTGTGTCTTTGGAGATGTTTATGGACACGTCAGCTTGCTACCGTTCCCGTGCTCACAAAAATCACCACTGCTACATCACACCAGCATCAAAACCGGTCCAGTGAAATGCGTGCGCTTGAGCCCCGGCGAACATGACTTTGTCTTGGCAGGGAGTCAAACCGAAGGGGGTCTCTTTATGTGGCGGGTTGAAGCAAAGGGCAAGAAGGATTTGGCTGCAATGGGTAACAGTGGTCTTACCAATGACCAGTGTTGGCAGCGTGTTATGCAGGTCTTGACTCACGTGCACTCAAAGGGTGCGCAAGTTGACAACCAAGCCTCACACCCGTCCAACAACGATGAGAATTTCTTGTCTTCTGTCCATCCCTACCTTTCGGCGATCCGGCAACCCCTTGGATGGCGTGCCTCGGAAGATTCATTGAAAATGCCCGACAATGAGCTGAAGTTGGAGTATGTTTTCGGTTATCGGGGGCATGATAGTACTCGCAATTTATTCAAGATTAAGAATCAGGAGCTGCTCTATTATGTCGCAAGTGTGTGCGTGATTCTCAACCCACGAAATGAACGACGAACGCAGCGTATTTTCGACAAACATCGTTCAGACATTGAGCGTCTTGCGCTCAGCCCAGATTCCACTACAATAGCTTCTGTTTCATCTGGTCCCCGGCCAAAGGTATTTGTGTGGAATTCTAAGTCGATGAAGGTCCTTGGACATGTTGACAGCAAAAATGATGGCAAGGTGACCGCCATGTGTTTTTCGGGTGATGGCAAGGTGCTGGCGCTTGCGGTTACGAATGGTGAGACGACTTCGGTTGCATTCTATGATTGGCGTCACAATGTCTTGTTGGTAGAGCACGAGGCTCAGCCCTGGACGATCCTTGCCTTTGAATGCAATCCTCTGACAGGCACGTTCGTGACAGCAGGCGTACGACATTTATACTTCTGGCGGCTCTCCGGCAGGAATCTAACGATTCAAATGGCACTAGTGAGCAAAGCCAGACTCTGACCACCATCGCCTTTCTCGGCGAAAACGAGCGATCCAATACAATTGTAGTGGGAAATACTACAGGACATTTGCTGTTGTGGAGAGAAGACAAAGAAGCATTTGGGAGCATGGCCCCTGATGAAATTATCGCTGCACACAGTGGCCCGGTGTTCGACACAACGACTGATGAAAATAAGCTCCTTACCTGCAGTAAAGGTGGTGAGGCTCGCATATGGAAGCATGAAGGAAGGTGTAAGATCTCATGTGAACACGCCGTGACTATCCAGATGCCGCAGGATAGCTCATCGTGCTATTTGTGCAGCAAAACCGATGGGACACCTTTAGCATGCCTTCGCTCTATTGTCAGAATCAAGGAACAGAAAACGGGAAGCTATTTGCTTGTAGTTGGGACTGGCAACAACAGTATTTACGAGGCGTTCGTCGATGAGACCGCAACAACACTCGAAGCCAACGTAATCATGCCATCACATTCAGAAGGCAGCATCGTTGGGTTGGCGTCGCATCCTGGCAAGGCCATTTTTGCTACGTGCGGCGAGGACAGGAGCGTAAAGGTGTGGGATCGGGAAGAGCGAATCATTTCAATGGAAAGGCATATGGAATACGAGCCCACTGCTCTCACATTTTCTGCGGACGGGTCGAGGCTGGTGGTTGGTCAAAGCACGGGCCAGATCGCGATTCTCAACTCCTCGACCTTAGAATACATGGCAGGAGTGGACCGGGCACCAAAACGCAAAGTGCGCGATCTCAAATTCTCTCCCGACGGACGATTTCTTGCTGCAGCATCAGAGGATTCTAGAATCTACGTGTACGCAATTTCATTGACGAGAGTATTCGTAAGTTCAGAATCTCCAGTTCAAGCTGAGGGACGCGACAACTTGCAACTGATTGGTGTGTGCAGAGGGCATTCGCGAGGTGTCGTGCGCCTGGATTGGTCGTCTGATGGCACCCGCATGCAGAGCGAAAGCGACGACTATGATACTATCCTCTGGGATATGAGTCAGAACAACAAAGAACGCTATGACCCCATTCGAAATGCGCAGGTGCATAACGAAATCCCATGGCGGACTCGAGACTGCCTTTTAACGTGGCATACGTCAGGACTACTCTCTCCTGTGGCTGACTTTAACACACTTCTTACGTCAACTAGATCTAAATTGGGAGATGCGCTGGCGGTTGGAGATTGCAACGGCGGGTTACGACTTTATCGTTTTCCCTGCGCTTCAATCGACAGCCGCTTTCGAATCTACCATGGCCACTCGCTTGGAGTGTCAAAAGTGTGCTTCAGCTACGAGGACAGGCACCTAATATCAGCAGGCTCTAGAGATCAGACTGTTTTTGTGTGGCATCACCTTATTATACCTGGTCCCGAAGAGACTGATGCAATCATCGACGAAATGATCCGGAACAAAAAACACTGCCACGCCGAAGTTGCCGCCAAAGGGG
>Ga0105052_10003654_pt1 | contig 17577 bp, 12 predicted proteins | sample FRY03_FD_78094 | JGI IMG/M metagenome (GOLD analysis project Ga0105052, IMG submission 78094) | Freshwater microbial communities from Lake Fryxell liftoff mats and glacier meltwater in Antarctica - FRY-03 | ecosystem: Environmental > Aquatic > Freshwater > Ice > Glacier meltwater ... | reverse complement strand
GGAGGGAGGGGGGGCGGGGCTGGCGGGAGGGCTGGGTCGGGAGCAGTTTGCGGAGGTGGGGGTGAGCGATGCGGCGGGGGCGCTGACGAAGGTCTCGGGGGCGAACATCGTGGGGGGGCGCTATGCGGTGGTGCGGGGATTGGGGGATCGCTACACGAACACCACCATCAACAGGGGCCTGGTCCCCAGTGCGGACCCGTCGCGCAAGGCGGTGCAGTTGGATCTGTTTCCGACCGACCTGCTGCAATCGGTGGTGGTGCAGAAGACCTTTCGCCCGGATCTGCCGGCGGAGTTTGTGGGGGGGCTGATCGCCATTGAGACGATGCGTCTGCCCGATGAGCCGCAGGTGGGGGTATCGATCGGCAGGGGTTGGAACAGCGAGGCGCAGGGGGTGGGGGCGTTCCGGGTGATCCCGGGGAGCGAGATGAATTTTCTGGCGGAGAACGACGACGATATTCTGAAAAACGGCTTGGTGAATCCGGTTCTGCCGACGGGTGGGCGGCGGGTGGGCAGCAGGGTGATCCCGCCCGGCTCGGACGAACTGGCGAAGGAAGCGTGGGGGTATGTTTATCGGAGCACGCCGTTCTTCTCGGAAACCACCGGCACGCCGGAATGGGATCGCGATCTCTCGGCGATGGTGAGCGACCGGGTGGAATTGCACAACGGGATGACCTTCGGCTGGTTTGCAAACTTCACGCATTCGCGGGACACGGGATACAAGAACAAGATTGTGACCCGGGCGAGAGGGGTGCAGTTGTCGAGGGCGGAGGCGGCGGCGGCTGTGCCGGGACGGTTTCTTTCCACCTATGAGAGTCCGACGCAGAACGCCGTGTCGGGAATCGGGACGACCAGCTATCGGAGCGAGGAGGAGTTCACGAAGGCGACGGAGTGGGGCCTGTTGATCGGCGGGACCTTGGAGATGGGTGAGGCGCATTCGGTGACGGGTACCTACTTCCGCTATCGGACGGGGGAAGACACCGTGAAGTTCTCGCCGGATCTCATTCAGGACAACGGGAGCGGGAGCACGGCGGCGGTGAACGAAGTGGTGCGGGGCACCTCGGTGGTGAACGTGGGCAACGGGATCGGGAATGTGGAGGTGCGTCAATACTGGGATACGCTGGAGTCGACCTATCGGGATCTGGAAGTGATGCAGCTTGGGGGAAGCCATGATTTTCGGGATGGGGGGAGGGGGCTGGCGTTTGACTGGCTGGTGGGTCGGACCGAGGCGTCGGAAGAGCGGCCGCGGAGTGTGAACACGCGCCTGTTCCAACTGACCACGCCGACGGGGGAAACCTACCTGACGCCCTACAATTACTATGCGCCCTCCAATCCGCAGGACAGCTTCATCCTCTCCACCTCGACGATGGACACGGCTTCGGAGATGCGCCTCGACGGGACGCTTTCGCTGCAGGAGGACAGCAGCGAGGAGAGCCGGTTGGATCTGAAGATGGGGGCGGGCTACTATGATCGACGCCGGGTCAGCGACGCCCGCCGTCTTCGCCTGGGGCCGGGAAGCGCCCTGCGCAACACGCTTTCCAATCCGGTGAACGGGCAGAACCAGGTGAATGACCTGGAGAGCGGCGAGCCGATCATTGACGGGGTGCAGCCCTCGCAGTCGGGGGGGTGGATCGTGGCGGACATCACCGGCAACCTGACTTTGGCCTATGAGGGGCAGATCGAGTTGTTCTCCACCTACCTCATGGGAGATTGGGCGTGGGAAGGCTGGAATGTGGTGGCGGGGGTGCGGATGGAGGATGAGCACCGTGTCTTTTCGAGAAGGACGAGCAGTCTTGAGCAGGACAGCAGCAATTTTTTTCCGTCGATTTTCGTCTCGAAGCGACTGGGTGACCGGGATCAGTTTGCGATTGAGGCGGCATGGTCGAAGACCATTGCGCGGCCGATATTTTACGAATTTGTGGATGCGTTCACGCTGGATCAGGCGAACGACGAGGAGTTCCGGGGCAATCCGGCCTTGCGGGACACGATGGCGGTGAATGCGGATCTGCGGTTGAGTTGGACGGGGGAGGATCCCGGGAACAGCCTGGCGGTGGGATTTTTCATGAAGGATCTGGATGGCCCGATTTTTCAGACGCAGGATCCGTTTGCGAGTGGGCGGGTGACCTGGCTGAACCTGCCGAGCGCGACGGTGAAGGGGATCGAACTGGACTTCGCGAAGTCCCTGGGGGGTGGCTTCAAGGCGTATGGGAACATCAGCCGGATCGGGACGGAGGTGGAGGCGGGGGTATTCAACAACCCGGGCGGGAGCGGGACGGCGGTGGTGGAGGCGGAGTCGCTGGAGGGTCAGCCGAACTGGTTGGGGAACCTGAGTCTGGTGCATGAGTATGAGCCGTGGGGATTGAGCACGACCCTCTCCTACAACTACACCGGGTCGTATCTGCACCGGACGGTGCCCGGGGTTGGCGCGACGGAAGAGAATCCGCAGCCGCCCAACATCATTCGCCAGCCGTTCCAGAGTCTGGATCTGATTTTATCGAAGAAATGGGAGGGCGAGAACCACAGCGGGAAGGTGTCGTTCAAGGTGCGCAACCTGCTCGATGCGGATGAGGAATTCACCTACGGGGATCTCGATATCGAGCCCTTTTCGAAGTATTCGCCGGGGCAGTCCTATTCGGTATCGGTGGACATCGAGTGGTAGAGGCCCGTGACGTGATCGTCACGCACCGGTCCTCGGAGAAAGCGGGGGAGGCGGTCAGTTTTCACCCGACTTGCGAGACGGGGTTTCCGTTGCGTAGTTGGTCAATCAAAACACAAAAACAATGCGAAAGACTATACAATTGGTAGCAGGCATTCTGATGTTGGGCTCCGCCCTTCCGACGATCGCCCAGACGGTGGAGCACATCACCTCGGCGATCACGGCGGACACCACCTGGGATTCCGACACGAACGACGACGGCTTGCTGGACAAGATCTACCTGATTGATTTCGCCATTTCGGTGAAGGCGGCCGGACTGGGGACGACATGGAACGAGGGGGATGGGAAAGTGACCCTGACCATCGAGCCGGGGACGGTGATCGCCGGGACGGGAACGGGGATCGGAGAGACCGCTGTGGTGGGCTCGCTGGTGGTGACCCGGGCGGGCCGCTTGGACGCGCAGGGAACGGTGAACAATCCGATCGTCTTCACCTCCGTGTTGGAGGCGGAGTCCCGCTACGGGATCGACATCGACGGCGATGAGTATGTCAACGACCTGGCGCTCAGTCCTGCCACCGATGGTGGTGAGTGGGGCGGGGTGATCCTGCTCGGCACCGCGCCGATCAACTTCGTCAGTGGTGGAGTGAACGTGGGAGAGCGCTCCATCGAGGGATTCCCGGCGGGGGCCTCGGCGGACATTCTCTACGGAGGAAGCAGTCCGAATGACGACTCGGGGATCCTGCGCTACGTGCGGATCGAGTTTGGCGGCTATGAGTTTGCGCCGAACGAGGAAATCAATGGACTGACCCTGGGCGGAGTGGGCTGCGGCACCACTGTCGAGTATGTGGAAGTGGTGGGCAACACCGACGACGGCTTCGAGTTCTTCGGCGGCACGCTCAACACCAAGCACCTGGTGAGCTTCTTCAACCAGGACGAGTCGTTCGACCTTGATCAGGGTCACTCCGGCACGCACCAGTTTTGGTTCGCCCTGCAGAGTCGGAACAGCGACAACGGATCGGAAGCCGACGGCGGCGACGGGGACACCAAGACGCTGCTGCCGTTGACCAACACGAAGATCTACAATGCCACCTACATTGGAGGCGGAGCGGCTTCGAACAACGGGACGGCGAACGACGGCTTCCGGTTGAAGGACAACTTCGCGGGTCAGTTTCACAACTCGATTTTTCACGATTTTGGTGGGAACTCGATCCGGATCGACGACGCCAGCACGGCGGCGCAGGTGGGGGTGAATCTGAACTTCACGAATAACGTGTGGGGTTCCTTTGCGGCGGCGGGAACGCAGGGTCAGACGGCGGCGGCGGATGCACTGCTGGCGCAGAGTGGCAACACGGCGGTGGGCACGAATCCGGGGTTTATCTCCCTGCAGCGGAGCAGCGCCGGTGAGATTGTGTCTGTGGATCCCCGTCCGGTGGCGGGCGGGGCGGCCTGGGGCACGGTGACGGATGGTGGCCTCTGCACCGCCAACTACCGCGGGGCGTTTGGTTCGGAGAACTGGACGCAGACGTGGACCTACGCCTCCTGCAACGGCTACGTGGCCTCCTGCTGGATTCCGGATCACAGCATCACGGTGGAACACGTCACCTCGGCGATCACCGCGAATACCACTTGGGATTCCGATACGAACGATGACGGGCGGGTGGACAAGATCTACCTGATCGACTCGGCCATTTCGGTGAAGGCGGCGGGACTGGGCACGAGTTGGAATCCGGGGGATGCGAAAGTGACCCTGACCATCGAGCCGGGCACGGTGATCGCCGGAACGGGAACCGGTATCGGGGAGACCGCAGTGGTGGGCTCCCTGGTGGTGACCCGGGCGGGGCGTCTGGATGCGCAGGGGACGGTGACCAATCCGATCATCTTCACCTCCGTGCTGGAAGCGGAGTCCCGTTACGGGATCGACATCGACGGCGATGAGTATGTCAACGATTTGGCGCTCAGCCCTGCCACCGATGGTGGTGAGTGGGGGGGTGTGATCCTGCTCGGCACCGCGCCGATCAACTTCGCCAGTGGTGGAGTGAACGTCGGGGAGCGCTCCATCGAGGGATTCCCTGCGGGGGCTTCGGCGGATATTCTCTACGGGGGAAGCAGTCCGACTGACGACTCCGGGATCCTGCGCTACGTGCGGATCGAGTTTGGTGGCTACGAGTTTGCGCCGAACGAAGAGATCAACGGGCTGACCCTTGGCGGGGTTGGGTCGGGAACGACGGTGGAATATGTCGAAGTGGTCGGCAACACCGACGATGGCTTCGAGTTCTTCGGCGGCACGCTGAGCACCAGGCACCTGGTGAGCTTCTTCAACCAGGACGAGTCGTTCGACCTCGACCAGGGGCATTCCGGGACCCACCAGTTCTGGTTTGCGGTGCAGAGCCAGAACAGCGACAATGGATCCGAGGCCGACGGCGGCGACGGGGACACCAAGACGCTGCTGCCGTTGACCGACACGAAGATCTACAACGCCACCTATATCGGCGGCGGGGCGCTGTCCAACGGCGGATCGGCGAACGACGGGTTCCGCCTGAAGGACAACTTTGCGGGTCAGTTCCACAACTCGATCTTCCACGACTTTGGTGGAAACTCGGTCCGGATCGACGACGCCAGTACCGCAGCGCAGGTGGGGGCGGGCCTCTGCTTCACGAACAACATCTGGGGTTCGTTTGCGACAGCAGGAACGCAGGGGCAGACGGCGGCGGCGGACGCGCTTCTTGCGCAGCTTGGCAACACTGCGGTGGGCACTGATCCGGCTCTGAGTGCCTATTGGCGGACAGTGGCGGGCGAGATGGTCGCCTTGGATCCGCGACCCTCCGAGGCAAGTGTGGCCTGGGGGAACAGCCTGCTGCAGGGGGCACCGACCCAGGTGGCCTACCGGGGGGCGTTTGGTGACTCGGACTGGACCCGGACGTGGACCTACATGTCGAACTACGGCTACATCGAGCCCTGCTTCGGTCAGTTTGAGATCCCCGCCGCGACCTTCGTTGTGAAGGGTGGAGGGGGATTGAAGATCACGGGCGTTTCCCTCAGTGGGGTGAACATGACGATCAGCTTCGATGCGGAGGTCGGCAAGACCTATCAGGTGAAGCACTCGGTGAACATCCAGTCCGGATTCGGCGAGGTTGGGGGAGCCTCCAAGACGGCCACCAGCACGGCTGAGGCGATCACCTTCGCGGTGCCGGGCGGGCCGGTTGGGCTCTTCCTGATCGAGGAGCAGCCGTAGGGCGCCTGCCATACCATTTCCGACGGTAATCCAATCAGGGCCGTCCCGTTCGCGGGGCGGCCCTTTTTTTGCCGGTGGAATCTCCGCGTTACGAACCTGTCACAATAATGGAGGCCGTGATTCGGGTGCGGGGATCTATTCGTGATCGCGTCCGCAGGATGCCGTCTGTTCGGTGGCCGGGGGATCGGGAAAAAGGTTATTATGAACAATGGAATCCGTGCTCTGTGCCTAGTCTCTTTTTTTGGAACAGCGTCATCGTTCATCGCGCCGGCGAGCGCGGCGGAGGGCGTGGGGACGGCGAACAGCAGGCTTCGGGCGACGATTCAGAAGTGGGTGGGGGTGATGAAGGAGACGCAACAGGTGCAGCAGGACTGGAAGCGGAACAAGCAGATCCTGGAAGATTCAAGGGAGTCGTTGCGGCTGGAGATCGGGCAGTTGAAGCAGGAGATTGCTTCCGCCAAGGAGCGGATCGCGGCGGGGGATACGGACTCGGTCGTGAAGCTGGAGCGGAAGCGGCAGTTTGAGGCGGGCCGGGAGTCGCTGCGGGTTGAGTTGGATCGGGTGGAAGGGTGGGTATCGGAGGTATTGCCGTTGCTGCCGGAGGAGTTGAGCCGCACGCCAAAAATGGAGGCGGCCATGGCTGATCACCGGAAATTCGCGGCGACCGGGGAGAAGGAGAAGCTGTCGCTGAACAAGCGATTGACGGCGATGCTGACGATTTTGGCGGAAGCGGAGAAGTTCAACCAGACCGTGCAATATTTTCCGAAGCGGCCGAAGGAAGTGGACGGAGAGCAGCGGCTCTTTGACGTGCTCTACTTTGGTGTTTCGATGGGCTATGCGGTGGATCAGGAGGGGACGGTGGCCTTTCAGATGCGTCCGGGAGCGGATGGTTGGGAGGATCGGCGATTGGACGGTGCGGGGGATGCGGCGGCGGTGCGGGAGTTGTTGAATGTGGCGAACAAGTCTGGAGAAACCATCTTGGTGACCGTGCCGATGGCGCTGGGGAAGTGAGGGAATGACCATGAATTTTCGAATGAACATGAAGTTGATTGCGGTGGGACTGGGACTGGGACTTGCCCTGGCGGGTTTGGCCATGGGGCAGGATGCGCAGCAGAAGGCGGATCAGGATCTCGTGTTGGCACAGATCGAGGTGAAGAAGTTGCAGGAGGGCATTCTGGAGGGAGAAAGCGCGCTTGTGGTGGAGGTGGAGCGCCTCGACGAGGAAGTGTCGGGGCTTACCAAGGAATTGGCGAAGCTTCTGGCGGAAGAGGAGAGCATGGCGGGTCGGCAGAAGCGGCTCGATGACGAGTTGGCGGGGCGGAAGGGGGAGTTCGAGTTCACCCTGTCGAGCCTCCGCAGCTACAGCCGTGGGTTGGTGAATCGATTGAACGGCGCGGAAATGCAGTCGGAGAAGAAGCGGATCGAGGAGGGTGAGAAGGCGGCGCAGGCTGCGGAGGACGATCTTTCGGAGGAAGTGAAGGCGCGGATGTCGTCGATTGAATTGGGGGCGCGCCGATTGAAGTCGCTCTCCGATGGATCGCTTTTCGCCGGCAAGGCGGTAGGGCCGGGCAGTGTGGTGAAGGAGGGGACGTTCGCGCTGATCGGTCCGGTGGCCTATTTCGGGGCGGCGGACGGATCGGTGGCCGGGATCACCACGTTTGCGGGAGCGGACGTGGAATTTCCGGGATTGGTGGTGGTCGGTTCGGATGAGGGAGGGAAGGAGATCGCCGCGTTGACCGTAACGGGTTCGGCGACGGTCCCGGCGGATGCGAGCATGGGCAAGGCCCTGCAGGTGGCGCGGAGTAAGAAGTCGTTTGGCGAGTATCTCGAAGGCGGCGGAGTGGTGGGTTACGGGATCATGATTCTGGGCATCGTGGCGCTGTTGATCGCGCTGTTCAAGTTCGTTGAGATTCAGCGTTTTCCGGTGCCAGGGCGGAAGCAAATCAACCTCATCCTGGATGACCTGCTGGAAGACCGCGTGCCGGAGGCCAGGGAGAAGGCGGAGGCCATACCGGGGCTGGGCGGGGCGCTGGTGCGCTCGGGGGTGAAGTATTTTTTCGATAAGCGGCGCATTCTGGAGGACGCGTTGATGGAAAAGCTGAGTTTCATCCAGCCGAAGCTTGATCGGTTTCTTTCGTTCCTGGCCTTGGTGGCGGCGGCGGCACCGATGATGGGGTTGTTGGGGACTGTTTTGGGGATCATGAAGACCTTTGCGATGATGTCGGCGGTGGGCACGGGTGACTCGAAAGCGTTCTCGGCGGGGATCAGCGAGGCCTTGATCACCACGGCGATGGGCCTGGTGGTGGCGATTCCGGTCATCATCATTCACGGCACCCTGAAGAGTCTCGCCAAGGGCAAGTTCGGTCAGGTGGAGGGCGTGGCGCTCTCACTACTGAATGGAACGACGGAACTGGGAGCCAAGCCGACCGCTTCGCGCAGCAAGCCTGACGACGAGGAAGATTTGGACGAACGTGAACTCGCCCCTGCATAACAACATGAATACAACATTAGCCAATCTGCAGGATGTCATTTTAATTTTCACCGACGGGGGTGCCGTGATGGTGGCTCTCGCGGTGGTGGCCTTGTTGCTCTACACCAGTGCCACGGCAGCCCTGCTCTACGTGAGTCAGGGAAACCTGAACGCGAAGCAGAAGGACCGGTGGACCGGCTGGATCGAGGCTCCGGAAGGTGCGGAAGGCCGGGTGGGGGATGTGATCCGCTACACCGTGCACGGAAAGCGCTTGTCTATCAAGCGGGTGCATCGTCGCTTTGACGAGGTGCGGGAAGTGCTGATCCGATCTATTGATCGGCGCTTGATCATCATCGGCACGCTCATCGCGGCGGCACCGATGACCGGTTTGCTGGGCACGGTGGGGGGGATGCTGGACATGTTTGACGGACTGGCGGCGGGGGGCGGCAAGCAGAGCATGGGAATGATCGCAGCGGGGATGAAGGAGGCGTTGTTCACGACGCTCACGGGATTGGTCATCGCCCTGCCGGGAATGTTCATCGTCCTGGTGGTGCGGGGGCAGCGGAACGAAGTGGATGCCACCCTGGCGCAGTTGCAGAGCGCGATCGTCACCACCCGATTCCGGAAAGTCTAATCATGAAGCGTAGAAACTCATTTGGATCGGACGATGACGCGAAGCCGGATCTGTCGCCGATGATCGACTGTGTCTTCATCCTGTTGATCTTTTTCATCGTGACGACCGTCTTTCAAAAGCCGCCCGGGGTGGAGGTATCGCGGCCGGAGGCGCGGATGGGAACGGTCTTGGAGAAGAACAGCGTGCTGTTGGCGGTGACGGCGGAGGACAAGGTCTTCTATGGCGGGGAGCAGGTGGGTGTGAACGGCGTGCAGAACGTGGTGCGCCCGCAGTTGTTGGAGAACGAGGACATGCCGGTGATCATCCAGGGGGATGCGAGCGCGCACCGCGGGGTGGTGGCGGACGTTGAGAAGGAATGCCTGCAGGCCGGGGTGAAACGCAACCGCCTGACCATCGCGACCCGCTGACATGGCCTTTGGAGACGAGAGATTTGAGATTGAGGACAGCGATCCGGAACCGGATCTGTCGCCGATGATCGATTGTGTCTTCATTCTGCTGATCTTCTTCATCGTCACGGCGACCTTTGTGGAGGAGGACGGGTTTCAGGTGAACCGGCCGGATGCCTCGGCGCCGGCGACGGCCTCGGAGAAGGAGACGGTCCTGTTTTTGCTCACCGAGCAGGGTGCGGTGCTTTACAATGGGCGTTCGGTGGGAGTGGACGGGGTGCAGGGAGTGGTGCGGGGGCAGTTGATGTTGAACGAGGAGAGTCCGGTGATCATCCAATCGGATCCCAAGTCGAGGCACGGCTTGGCGATGGAGGTGCACAATGAATGTCTGGCCGGTGGGGCACCGGTCGGGAAGATCACCCACACCATTGACTGATGAGTCCCCGTCACGTCTATCGTCCCCCCCGGGGGAGTCGGGTCATGAACACGGTGGTGATCATCGCGGGCGGGCTTCTGTTCACGTTCATGGTGTTCTACATCATTCCGTTGATGCGGAAGCTGGAGCAGGGTGCGGCCAAGGATCAGCAGGCGTTGGTGCCGGATTTGTCGGTGGATCCGCCGGACGAGTATGAGGCCCCGGAAGAGGAACCGCCGCCGGAGGAGGAGCCCGAAGAGCCGCCGGAGATGGCGGAGGCGGAGAACGATCTGTCGATTGATCCTTTGGATTTACCTGATTTGGGAACGGGGGTGGGAGGGCGGGTGTTGTTGAGCATCACCCCGAGCATGGATCTGACCGGTGGGGATGACGAGTTCGGGGCGGGTGAGGTGGATCAGGAGCCGACGGCCTCCTCGACCTTTGATCCGCAGGTGCCGACCTCGGTGAAAAAGAAGTTGACTGGCCGAGGCTCGGTGGAGGTGTTGGTGGGTGGTCTGGTCGATGAGACCGGGGTGGTGGTGGAGGTGTCCATCAAGCGGAGTTCGGGGATCGCGGCGTTGGACGAGGCGGCGTTGAAGGCGCTGAAGCGGTGGAAATTCAAGCCGGCGATTCGCGATGGGCGAAGGGCCAAGGCACACATTAATCAACCATTTAGTTTTCGCATACGATGAGACCGTTACTGTTATCCCTGATGCCGACCCTTTGTGGGATTCTCGCCGCGGAGCCGATGCGGCTATCGCCCGCGCTGTTCAGCAGCAGCGACTTCAAGGAACGCTTTGTGGGGAGCTACGGGATGCTACCGGCGCTGGAGCCGAAGGTGGACCGGGAGGAGGCCGCCTTGATCGTGGAGTTGGGGGAAATGCTGTCGAAGAACCAGTTTCGGGAAGCGGAACTGCGACTCTTGGAGTTTATCAAGGAGCGGCGGACGCCGAGCGATCCGGCGGTGGAGGGGAAGGAGGTGAGTGCGGCGCTGATTTTCACGCTGGGGAACCTGTATTTCCAGAATGACCGGGTGAGTGAGGCGGAGCGGTCCTACAAGCTGGCATTGAAACGTTTCCCGGACTATCGCCGGGCCCACAAGAATCTGGCGTTGTTGTATGCGACGCAGGACAAAATCGAGGAGGCCAAGCCGCATCTGATGAAATCGGTGGAGCTGGGGGAAGCGAATCACCGGGTCTTCGGGTTGTTGGGGTATGCTTATTTGAAGGAAGAGAAGCTTCTCGCGGCGGAGGGGGCGTATCGGCAGGCGTATCTGCTGAATGCGGACGAGAAGGACTGGAAGCTGGGCTTGGCGCAGGCCCTGATGCTGCAGGAAAAGTGGGAGGAAAGCGCGGCGATGCTGGGCACGTTGATCGACGAAAGCCCGGAGAACGCGCTGTTGTGGAAGCAGCAGGCGAATTGTTTCATCCAGATGGATGAGCCGATGCGGGCGGCGGAAAACTATGAGGCGCTTCGGCTGAAGGGATTGGCTGATGAGGAGGCCTTGAATCAGTTGGGGGACATTTATGCGAACCAGGAGCAACCGTTGCTGTCGCTGGGGGCGTATCTTTCGGCGATGAAGCAATCGACGGTGGTGAACGTGGAGCGTTCCCTGAAGTCGGCGAAGTATCTGCAGACCTTGGGGGCCACGGCGGAGGCGGCGCTCTATGTGCTGGAGTTGGGCAAGACGGCGGGAGATTCCATGACGGAAGACCAGAAGGTGGGGGTGTTGCTGGTGAGAAGTGATGTTGCGAAGGCGGAGGGTCGGGTGGAGGACGCTGTAGCGTTGTTGGAGGAGGCCCTGGTGTTGGATCCGTTGAATGGGGAGGGGCGGGTGCGCTTGGGGCAGTTGCATGGGCAATTGGCGGAGGAAGCAGAGGATGAGGAGGGGGCGCGGGCACATCGTCTGGAGGCGCGGAACTATTTCCTGATGGCGGTGAAGAGCGGGGACGAGGAAGTGGCCTATCAGGCGAACCTGCGTTACGGGCAAATGCAGGTGAAGGAGGCGCGGTTCAAGGAGGCGCTGCCGCAATTGGAGGCGGCCCTGCGTTTGAAGGGGAGTCAGAATTTGGAGCAGTATGTGCGTCGGGTGCAGCGGGCCGCGGAGCGTCAGGGCAAAGCGGAGGAGCGTTTGGAGGCGGAGCGGGAGGAGAAGATGGAGGCGGCCAAGGCTGCGGCGGAGAAGGTTGCGGAACCGGAGGAGGAGCAGGGCGAGTGAGAATGCTTGGGAGAAGCTGGTGTTGGGGGCTGTGCCTGTTCGGGGTGCAGGTGGCGCTGCTGTCGGCGAACGAAGCGCTGGACTTTCTGGAGGCGGAGCTGGGGGAGGAAGAGTGGGCGGATCAGGGATCGGTGGAGGAGGTCGGCAAGGGGGAGAAAAAGGAGGTGCGGCCAGTGCTCATGGATCCCTCGCTGCCGGGGCGGTGGGATCCCGAGTTGATGGCCTTGTTGCCGGTGAAGATCGCGCAGCCGGGGGCGGAGGAAGTTGCGCTTCGGGGGCTATATGAATGGCGCATGGACCATGGTGATCTCGACATTGAGGGTGGGCCGGACGGGGAGGTGGATTCGTCCCGTTCGCGGCGGATGCGGTTGGGAGTTGCCTTGAAAACGTTTTATGAGGCCGAATTGCAGGCGGATGTGTTGTTCGACGGTGAGGCGGACTATGCGGGGATCGAGACACTGTTGGCGCGGGTGCCGGTGGGGGATTCGTTGTTGGTTTCGGCGGGGAAGTTTCCGCCGCCCTTCACGCTGGAATACACGCAGGATGCGGCGGTGCGGTGGACGCGGGAGTTGTCGCCGTTGGTGGCGCAGATGGTCCCGGCGAGCAGTCTGGGGGTGATGGTGCAGGGGCAGGGCGCGCGGTGGGATTGGAAGTTGGGGTGGTTCAGCGGAGATGCGGATCGGGATGTGCCGTCTTGGTGTGGCCAAGGGTATCTCCTGGCGGGGCTCGGCTACTCCGGCTATGGCGCGGTGCCGGTGGGGGCGGCGGCGGGGACAGCGAGTTGGACGCGATGGCATCTGGATTACATCTACAATTTCGACGGGGCGGAGAGCCGGAGCGTGCCGATGGGCTACGAGCATTTGTTGGCCACGGGGGTGCAGGTGAGTTCGGGGCGATTCGATCTGATGAACGACTTTCTCCTAGCCCACGGCGAGACCAGCCGGGCCTGGGGGATGACGATGACGGGGGGCTATTGGCTGATGGAGGATGCCCTGCGTTTGGTGACGCGATTTGACTATGCGAAGTCCGGTGACGAGGGCGGGATACTCTCCGGATGGGGGATTCCGACGAGCGGGTCGGAGGCGGCGCAGCCGTTCAGCTACCCGACGGTTTATCGGGGTGGGGAGCTGTTCTCGATCTACGGGGGCCTGGATCTGCATCTGTCCGATCGGAATCTGATCCTGAGTTCCGGACTGGAACTCCGCACGCTGAGCGATGTGGTGGGGAGTGGCGACATTCAATCGCTGATCTGGCAGACCGGAGGACGCGTCGCTTTCTAATAAATCAATCAACCAACCAACAAAGAGAATCATGAAAACCATCCTGACCATCGTGGCCTGCTCCTTGAGCCTGTCCCTGTCCGCCTCCGCCGTAACGTTTGATGGGGAGGCCTTTGGCTCGGCCCTGAACGGCTGGCGGAAGGATCGCACCGCAAGATACTCGGTGGACAACCACAGCTACCGGACGCACTGCCCGACCGTGACGCAGACGCATGGGGGCGGGATGTTTGTTTCGGCGCGGGTGGATTACTGTCCGCGGGGCGGGAAGGCGACCAGTTCCTACATCGAGTTGACCTTCAGCGGGGAGGGCCATCTGCTGTCGGGGCAGATCCGGGTCAAGGTGGGGGAGAAGACCCTGAACACCGGGCAGGTGGTCCGGGCCCCGGAGAAGCCGGCACCGGCGGAGGGGGAAGGGGGGCAGGATCTGGAGCCTTGGAAGACGCCGACGATGCAGGTGGTGATGGATTTGTTCCGGGCGTTGGATACGGAGTTGGGGAAACTGGAGAAGGACGACAGCAAGGGGAAGCGGGATGTGTTCGGGCGGATTTTTGGGCAGGATTTCGGTTCGGCGGATTTGGCGGCGGCGTTGCGGCACAATGTGAACTTGATGTTGGGGAGTGCGGGGTGAGGTTTGGGATTGGTGAGGGGCGATGGGGAAAGGACTGCGGAAGGTATCTCGCGCGCCATCAGGGCGCGGGGAGGTGCGGGTGGGGTTACCCAGGGCGGCGCGAGGAACTCGCTTGCCCTGGGCTTTGTTGTCTCGCCCCTTCAGGACGGGTGAGAGGTGCGGGGGAGCGGGAGTTGGGGAGGGGGGCTTGCGACCGGGACGGTCACGCCACGGGGGGGACTGCGACCGGGACGGTCACGCCACTGTCACGCCACTGTCACGCCACTGCTTGGGGAGTCGGCTGGGCGGTGTGGGAAACCGCCGGCACGGGCTATTTTCTGCGGCGGCGCTTGGGGGCGGGGCGGCGTTTGCGGAGGACGGACTTGGCGGGGCTGTCGTCGAGGAGGGCGGTGTAGGTGTAGTTGAAGCCCTCGAGTTTGCGGCGTTTGACCTTTTGATCGATGAAGCGCTCCACGGACTCGGCGAATTCGATCTCGTCGGCGGTGAGGAGAGTGAAGGCATCGCCCTCGGCCTCGGCGCGGCCGGTGCGGCCGATGCGGTGCACGTAGTCCTCGGCATTTTCGGGGACGCGGTAGTTGATGACGTGGGAGACGCCGGAGATGTCGATGCCCCGTGCGGCGACGTCGGTGGCGACGAGGACATCGTAGATGCCTTCCTTGAATCCTTTGAGGGCCTTCATGCGGTCGGCCTGGCGGATGTCGGAGTGCATGACGGCGACGTTGGGGTGGCCTTCCTTTTCGAGGAGAATGGCGAGGGTGTTGGCCTCCTTCCGGGTGCGGGTGAAGAGCATGACGCTGTGGAAGTCGGTTTCCTTGAGGATGGCGAGGAGGAGTTCGTCGCGCTGGTCCATGGAGACCGGATAGAAGGCGTGGGTGACGGTGGCGGCCACGGCGCGGCGGGCGACCTCCACTTCGACAGGATCCTTCAAGCACCATTTTGCGAAGGTCTCGATGGCCGGCGGCATGGTGGCGGAGAAGAAGAGGGTCTGGCGTTGTCCGGGCGGGCAGAAGTTGACGATTTTACGCACGTCGGGGAGGAAGCCCATGTCGAGCATGCGGTCGACCTCGTCGAGGATGAGGGTCTTGACGTTTCGGAGATCGAGGGTGCCCCGGGCGTGGAGGTCGAGGAGGCGGCCGGGGGTGGCGACGACGATGTCGGCGCCTTGCTCGAGGGCTTCGACCTGTTTGCCGTAGCCGACGCCGCCGTAGAGGAGGGCGACTTTGTGGCCACTATGCTTTCCGTAGTGTTCGAAGGCTTCGGCGACCTGGTCGGCGAGTTCGCGGGTGGGCTCGAGGACGAGGCAGACGGGGCGGCCGGTGGGCTCGTGCTTGGTGAGGGTGGGGAGGGCGAAGGCGGCGGTTTTGCCGGTGCCGGTTTGGGAGGCCCCGATGACGTCCCGGCCTTCCAGAATGAGGGGAATGGACTGGGCCTGGATGGGGGTCGGGGTGGTATAGCCGGACTCGGTGACGGCTTCGAGGACCGCGTCAGACAGTCCCAATTCAGAAAACAACATGGCGCTAGGTAGAGGGAAGGGATTGAACGGTCAAGGGGAAGCGCATGGGGAGGGCTTGCGACCCAGTCTTCGCTGGAGGCTACGCCCGGGCATGCGGGACCGTCACGCCACGGGGAGGGCGGGGGCTTGCGAGGATGGGGGAGGGGCGTTGGTGGGGCGGAGGCTGGAACCGCCGACGCCTCGCAGAGGCGCCGCTACGCGGGGAATCGGCTGGGCGGTTGGAAACCGCCGCCACGGGTGGAGGTCACCTGGGGGGGGCGGGGGACTGGATGAGGAGGCAGCCTTCGAGGATGGGTTGGAGGATTTGGAGGAAGGCTTCGCTGCTGCGGTTGAGGCGGTCGCCGAAGCGCTCCTCGGCCTGGCGGAGGACGTAGTCGAGGTCGGCGCGGACGAGGGCGTTGTCGGTGCCGCGGAGGATGGCGAGAAGGATGCAGTATTTGCCGGTGCGGGCGAGGAGGGTGCGCTTCTCGGGAAGTTCGTAGGTGGTCTTGATCTCGTCTTTCTCGCCGCCGAGTTTGCGGACGAGCATGCGGAGGGTGGACTGGATGCGCCGGGTGGAGGAGTGCCGGGCGGGGTCGTGACTGGCGTAGGAGACGAGGCTCTTGTCGCACTTGCGAATCAGGTAGACCTCCTCGACCTGGAAGCGGCGGGTGCGGTCGAAGACGATCTCGTCGTAGCTGCGGCTGGAGAAGAGGGCGCTGAGGCGCCAGGCGAGGCGATCGACGGTGCCGATTTCGCCGAACTGGCGGGCGGAGTCCATCTGTTCGGCGAGGGCCCGGCGGACGGTGCTGCGAAGCATTGGCTCCAGATAAGTGTGGATGCCGGTCTCGGGGGCGTAGAGGGCCTTGGTGAGGCTGGTTTCGAGGATGGGAAGGAGGGCGTCCTTCAAGTCATCGTCGGTATTGTGCTCGGTGGGGGCCTGGGCGCGGGGGGAGGGGCGGTGGGGGGGACGGGCGGGTTCGAGTTGGGGAGGGACGGGCATGGCGAACTCCTCCTCGAGATCGTCATCGTCTTCGGCCATGGAGGCGGCGATTTGGGCGGTCATGGCTGAGGTCTTGCCGACCGGCATTTCGAGGATGGGCTTGGGCGCGGCTGGTTTGGGGGCGGCTTGGGGAGGGCCTGCCGTTTTGGGGAGCGTGCCGAGTCCGGGGAGCTTTGGTTTGCCGAAGAGGCGGATGGGCTCGGTGGTGGGGCTGACCGGAAAGGCGGGTCCGTCACCGAGCAGTTCGGCGAGGCTGGGGACCTTGCGCTTTTTGTCGAGCGCCCGGAGTTCGGGAAAGGGGGTGGTGGGAAGGGTGGTCACAGGGCAGGGGAGGGGGTGGAAATTTACAGGAGGAAGCCGTTCTCTTCGGCTTCCGGGACGGGCTCGTCTTCCATGGCGGCGCTGGCAAGGCGGGCGAAGCGGCTCTTGAGTTCCTGTCGGCCGACCATTTCGGTGCGGACCGAGTTCACATCACGGTCGACCTGATGTTTCCACTGGCCGATCTCCTGCTGGAGGTGATGGAGAATTTCGCGGACGCGGGCATCGATGCGGGCGGCCATGGCGGCGCTGATTTCCTCGAGGTGGCGGCTGAGGTTGCCGCCGAGTTGGTGATCCTGCCGTTGTAGATTGGCGGAAGCGGCGTCGAGTTTGCGGGAAGCGGAATCGAGGTGAGCGGCGAGGTGGTTGATCTGCTGGGAGCGCAGTTGTGTTTCCTGCTCAAGTTGTTGGCGAAGCTGTTGGGTCTCGCGAAGGACGGTGGATTGCGCGTCCTGCAGGCGCAGCAAAGCGGGCGGGCTGGCGGGGCCGGGGGAGGGACCCGAAATGAGGCGATTTTCGAGGTCTTGGAGGCGGTCCTCAACCTGGTGCATTTGTCGACCGACAAGGATCTCGCGGATCCTCTCGACCTGCTGCGAGGGGTTCAAACTGGGGTCTGGCATGGTGTGAACAGGGGAAAACGGCCCGAAATTCGGGCCTCGGAGAGTATGTAAGGACTCACTCGGCACACTAGGTAGCGTTGCGGGGGGGGGCAACGATAATTCACAGGCCGCGTAAATATTTTTCTGTAAAAGTGGCTGATGACTTTTTCTGAAGGTGGTGGTTTTGGTTTCTTTGGTTTGGTTTCTGTTAGTTGAGAGTGAGGTATGCTTTGCCGGTTTCCCAGGTCT
>Ga0105052_10003647_pt1 | contig 17605 bp, 15 predicted proteins | sample FRY03_FD_78094 | JGI IMG/M metagenome (GOLD analysis project Ga0105052, IMG submission 78094) | Freshwater microbial communities from Lake Fryxell liftoff mats and glacier meltwater in Antarctica - FRY-03 | ecosystem: Environmental > Aquatic > Freshwater > Ice > Glacier meltwater ... | reverse complement strand
GATACCAGTCTTGATACCCATGGTGGGTCCGGCGACAGACTTGCGCACGGCAGCCGGGGCGGCCGCCTTCATGCCGGGCATGAAGGAGGTGGGGGTGAAGGCCGAAGCCGTCGCCACCACACCAGCGAAACCAAGAACAGTAGTGCGCATTTTCTGAAGAAAAGAATACAAATACAGAATTGAGCAAAGATGTAGCGTCACTCTTCGCAAGAGAGTCCTATTCAGTCTTTCCACTCGCACGCCCCTGCATGCGGGCTGGCGAGCAAGAAAGGCATGGCATCACGGCACCGACTTTAGAAAAAGCAAGTATGCAGGCACCGCCAATGCTAGTCTCAATGAGATCCGGCGCAAGCTTATAGACCCATAGGCGCACAGCACAACTGAACAACAAGCATGGTAGCGTGCACACCTTAAAGTGTCTTTGCAAAAGTTGTAGAAATCGTCAGAGTTTTATGCTCGTGTCATCCGGCCGCCCTCAATGCAACGGATTTTTTTTTTGACTTTACTGAACTTGGTTTACTGATTTTGTGTTGTTCAGTATCAGTGGCTTCGGAATATTTGTACTGTATTTGTTAAGTGTTCAAATATGATACAATTTAATCATTGTTTTTAGGCTGGCAAGAGGTTAGTGCGTTCAATGCGTCTCAAAACATCTTACAGTCGTAAAAAATCAACAGAAGACGCTTGGATGGGCACTGGCGCGGCCATAACACTCTGGACTGTTGGATAGGCACTGGCGGCCATAACACTCTGGCAGTCCAGAGTGTTATGGCCGCGCCAGTGCCCATCCAAGCGTCTTCTGTTGATCCAAGCGTCTTCTGTTAGCAGTCTCTGCCACACCTCAATGAAATGGGATCATCTTGATCTTTCCTGTCGCACAGCCATTCACAAGCTTCTGTAGCCAGGTCACGTTGCATCTCTGATGCTGCTGAGGTACCATTGCTTGTCCATTCTGGACACCTTCCTCCCATTCTGTGCTTATTGAATCAAATTCTGAAGAAATTTCTGAACCATCTCTCGCCGTATCTTCATTTCAGCGTTCTCTTTTCAGCCTCGGATTCTCCTTCGCTTCGTGTTTTTTCTTTCCTTCTCATTCGGAGCCTCACATCGCCTCTCCCTGTTGAGAACAGGGAGAGGCGTACAAAGTATCCCCTCATTCACAGCTGCACGTTCCCTCTCGCCCTCACTCTGTCGCGCTCTCTCCAATACACACACAAGAGCCCTCTCGTTCCAGCTCTGTCCCTGTTCATCTCACTCGCTTTCTCTGTTCATCTCACTCGCTTTCTCTGTCTCGCTCTCTCTCGCTTTCGCTCATGTTCTCTTTTTCTCTCCCTCGTGCGCGATCTTTTCCTCTTTCTTTCCCCCTCACTCTCTTTCGTTCACTTGTTCCTCCGCGTTCTTTCTCACTCACTCTCTCGCTCTTGCACTCGCTCTTTTGATCTCGCTCCCTCTCTCAACCCCCCCTCCTTGCTGTCTCTGTGTTTCTCTTTTCTCGCACTCTCTCTCTCACATACACCATTGCTCGCTCTCTTTCTCTCCTCTCTCTCTCGCCCTCGCTTAAGCTTAAGCTTAAGCTTTTACTCTCCACCTGTATCGATCTCGCTTTCTATCGATCGCGCTCAGTAACTTTCTCTCTTGCGCACGCCCAATCTGTTTCTCCCTCACATTCTCTCCCCAACAGACACTCTTCTCGCTACCTCTATCTTTCTCTCTCTCCGTCTCTCTCCCTATCCCATTGCACGTTCGCCATTGCTCCTGCTCCCGCTTTTTCTTTCTGCATTTTCTCTTTCGCACACACACACACACACACACATACGCATACCCCCACACACTTTCTCTCATCTAGCCTCTCTCTGCCTCTCCGCCTCCATTTTACCTCTTTCGCGCTCTCTTTCTCGCATGCTCTCTCTCTGCTTCTCACTCGTTCTCCCTCATCTTTCTCCCACCTTCTCTCTCTCCTCCTCTCTGTCTTTCTCTTGACACGCCACACATCCCTCCCCGCTCTATCGAGCAGGTTTTCTCTCTCCCTTTATCGTGTGCACCTCGCGCTCTTTCACCCTCACATCTGTATACTAGTTCGCTCTGTGTCGTGTTTTTCCTCTTTCTCTTTCTCTTTCGCTGTCTCTCTCGTTCTCTTGCTGTGTGGTGGGTGCCTCGACACTCAAGCGCCTCCAAGTGACTCAGGTGTGCAGTGTGTTTTGCAGAATGAACCTCACCTCACACTCAAACATGAGTGTTTTTCATGTCCGGTTTGAAAAAATGCGTCTTTTCCTCTTTTTCCAGTGTTATATGCGGTTAGTTTATATGTTGTAAAATAAAAGCGTATAAACTAACTGCACACGACACATAAACTAACTATACGAATGTAATTAGTTTATGAGTGTGTTGAAAATAGTTTATTTTTTTGGCTGTGTGTATGTGATTTTTTGTGTCGAATATAGAGGAACGAGTTCATGTTGTAAGTTCTCATTAGAATATGTTCATTATTGTTTGTGTTTGCGCAGGACGTGATGCACAGCTGGTGCTCCCCGCCCCTAGATCAGGTATGAAATCTTGGCCGTCGAGGATGTTGGTGTGTCTTTCTTCGCAATCAAGCGTGGGCAAGTTGGTGGGATGGTGCACCGGCTGAAAGCGATCAGGTGGGTCCGAGAGCCCGACGCTGACCTAAAACAGTACCATACAGACGGTATGTTGAGGTAGTGTAAAACTACCTCATAGCTGCTTACACTACGAAAACTACGAAAAACGTCTGTATGTCGGTGCAGGTCACTAGCGTGGCGTACAATAGCAGGTAACTACTGTGGAGCACCATAGTGTGGAGATTGGATAGAAACAAGAGAACCCTGCCACAGGTGTTTGTCCTGCAGTTATTGCTGTGCCTTCTCGGGCTATCGGGCTCGCTGGCAATGGGGGTGTCGATATGTATTTGTAGTACCTGTATATATATTTGTATATATATACATGTGCGTGTGCGTGTGTTTGTGTGTATGTGTGAGTGTGTGTCAAAGCGCACCAACACCATGTCTTCATTACTTCATTGGTCGCCAGGTGTTGGCCCAGCAAATATAACTAAATCCAGAATTATCGGGCTGCGGTGTCACAGTGTGTTGCAGTGTGTTGCAGGGTCTTTTTTTCGCCTCCATCTCTGACTCGGAGGAGACAGCGGTTGCGTATTGTGTATGTTTTCTAGGAGTTTGATTGAATACTTTAGACGTATTATTTTTTGTGTGGTGTGTGTATGTGTTGTGTTGTGTAAATGCGTGTAATGATATATGTGACGTGTGTGTTTATTTATGTGTGTACATACATTTTGGCATTAGCCGTATGTAGAATGTATAAATTTTACTTGTATGTATCATAAATGCACATGTGTGTGCGCAAGCGCATGCATGTGTGCGCGTGTGTGTGTGTTTACACATGTCAATGACGTAAGCTACGTATTCACGTGAGTAGTACGCATGGACGTGAATGATATGCCGCATCCACACGTGTGACATGACATATTCACACGCGAATAAAAGAATCGACTAAGCACTGATCTCCATGATCATGACAGAGCTCCCTCTTGAGCTCTCCATGATTTTGGGTACAGTAGGAAGGTTGCGCTTATTTTGGGTGCACCAGGATGGCACGCCTGATTTTGGGTGCAGTAGGATGGCACGCCTGGTAAAAAAGAATTGACGGGCGGCCGATCTCCATGATGATGGTAGAGCTCCCTCTTTGACCCTCCATGATCTTGGGTAGGAAGGCTGCGCCCCTAGTACACCTTGTAAAAAAAATCAACGAGCAGCCGATCTCCATGATGATGTGGCAGAACTCCCTCTTTGGCTCTCCATGGACATGGAAATAAATTCGACTCGCGGCCGACCTCCATGATTGTTGCCAGAGCTCCATCTGGAGCTCTCCATGATCGTGGGAAGAACAAAGGTTGCGCTCCATTGCGCACCATAAATTTACTTACTATTCTCCGGGTCATAGTGAAGCTGAGTGGATGCTACGGACTCAATTGGCCCAGCAATGTGACTGGAGTGGATGATAAGGACTTACGTTGCCCAACAACATCAACTTCTTCATATAGTTAGGAAAATCACACTCCCCCAGACAAATTGTTGGGAGGGTTCGCCACGCTACCCATTCTTGTCAGGCGGCTCTGTCTCGTCAGGCAGCTCTTTCTCGTCGGGCACCTCTGTCTCGCCATGCGCTCCATGGGCATGCGATTCAGGTAGCTTCTTCTCGTCAGACAGCTCTGTCTTGACAGCAGTAGTGAAAGCGTGTCTCGTTGGGTAGCTGCGCCTCATCAGCAGCTCTGTCTCGCCGTGCACTACATTGGCATGCGATACAGGCAGCTCCTTCTTGTCAGACTCCTCTGTCTTGACGGCAGCAGCGAAAACACTGCACAGGGCATGATCACCAGTGGTTCCTTCTTAATCAAAAGACAGCCATCTTCCCTGAAACGAGGGAAGGAAACATGCACAGTTCCAATCAATCTGCATGGGTGTGGTCGCTCTGCGAGGCCAACGTCCGAAATAGGTGAGCACCGAAGGCGCACCGCATGATGGGCAAGACACAGAAAGGACATTGCGAACGAGCATTTGGTGTAAAACGTGCTTGTATTAGCAATCCACACGACAACATTTTCTTGCCGTCCAAACCTCTTAAAAAAGGACAAATGTTGTTATAGGACAAGTTCCTCACAAGAAAACTGTGTTCTAGAAATCAACCATGTCACGAACATGACCACAGTTCGTGGTGAGACAACAGCCTCAAATAGGGTATCTCGATCAACGCGCTTGATAGAGCACAGGTTTTTTCTCAACATACGCGCATGTTTAAGCTGCATTGAGCACAGGCAGCAATCAGGCCAACTTGAATAGTATAGATTTTGTCTAATTCAAGTGTACACCAGCTGCTCCACAAACTGTAATGCGCCCGGTGCAATTAGTCGTGTAACAACATCTTTGTGAAACTTGGTGAAAGCTCGCAGCATCTGATGTTATCTGGCACCCAATGTAAATAATATTGCTACGGGCCCCAGATTTCATGCGTCAGTTTCTCATACTTTATCCCTGTCTTTCATGTTCCGAGTCTGTGCCCCAGTCGTGATGTGACTTTGCCCTCTACGAGTCACGTTCATGACAGTCATTGATTGTACTTCACTGTTGTTTTTCGTGTGTTTGTCATGTTCATGATGTCACAGTGTGACTCTGCTTTTGTGTTTGTCACATTATTCATGCCAATGTGGCTACAATTTTCTGTCTCTGTCACTGATTCACTGTCATCATGTGACTCTAATTTTTTTGTATTTGCATCATGTTTGTCAGGGGTCATTAATTGTACGAACTTGACTGCAGTTTCCCCCCTGTGTCACGGTCACTGGCACCTTCGCATGTCACGGTAATCATGATGTACATTTGTGCAGTGGGAAAAAAAAAATGTCCAATATAGGCCAGCCGTTCATAAGGAACAACATACATCGACACATAGCTATCACAAATACTAGACTTGTCTCTATTCCGTTTCCACGCCGTCTCTTCGTTTCTCCTTCTAAACTTCTAGCATATTAACGATCCTGAGCCGAAGGTCCACTTTTCCCTGCTAGAGTTGAAGTCGCATTTGAGTCCTGCCTCCTGTCCATGATGATCACCCACTGCGTCGTACTCGTCGGCTTCTGTGGATTTAACTGAACCCTTTTAAGAGAAGCACTTCTGTTGACATGATTTGAGTCACCTGGCGTGACCGTGACAGTGAAGAGCAAACAACTTGGATAAAATAGAGCTTCACTCAAAGGTATGTATGTGTGTGGTGTCATCTCAACAGTGACCAAGCACTCAAATTACTTTGTTTGAAAGGACACGTCAGAGCACGTGACTCTACGCTGTGACGACACCGTTGACCAAAAGCTCGTGAATTCAAGTTCTTGTGTACCAAAACACCTCTTTGGAGGGAGTTGAGTAACGAAAATAATCGCCAAAACCCCCCGGAAATGCTTTTTCCGACGAAAGACAGGTTTTCAAAATTTCGCGGCGTACGCCGCAAAATTGCGGTGTCAGCCGTCGCGCAGTTTTTTTAAACCGCACTTCGCGCGGATTCAATTAATTCGAATCAATTCGGGCCGAGAGACTCTGAGAACTTGTTTTCTTCACTGCTGATGCGTATAAATTCATGTATATATACACGCACATGCATCAACTCACACGCACACAAACATACTTTCTCTCACACCGTGACACGCATATACTATTGTCTGTATACATGTAACATGTGTGCGTGTGTGTGCGTGTGCATGTGTATACACAAACACTAGCAAGACAATTCTGCACGGAAAATTTCACTGCTCCATTCCCTCAACATATATCAGACACCGTGACTACCTCGGTTTCGCATAAATTGCCGTTGGGCATTGTTACTTTTCTAGATTTACTAGCAGAAATCACTCATTAACAGATTTGGAGGCCTGAATTCAAACGCTTAAGACCTTTGTGATGTTTCAGTACTTCTATTAGGGGGAGGTCTTTCTAATAAAGCCCCTCTTGGGGCTGGCAATTGAGGCGCCGGCGACACCGAGATATGAAAATAGTGTTACAGTACCTTGACGTTAAACTACATACAAAAACAGATCGATAGTACATCAAAAATGAGTGTACAATCCATGTACAGAACACAGGTATGATATTTATCAACATGGCCCTGGGTTTGACATGCGCGAAGAAAAAACAATCGCAAAGATAAAACACTGAGGAGAGAGAGAGAAATATTCCGGGACAGGCTCTTCGGTCTTAGGTTATTCAGGGTGGCACGGGGACCTGAACCCCTTGAAAAAAATCAAATCAGATCTTGGGGTCGAAATGTGGGGACCACTTTCTTTCTCAACCCTTTTTTGGAACTGGCACAAAAGTATTTCACTGGCAGGTTCGTTTTTCATATTTGCTTTGACGCGGTAATTTCTGCAAGGGCCTGCGGACACTGCAAAGATTTCTGCATACGTGCCAAAAAGTAGCCAGGTGTTGAGAGCGCGCCGTTCAATCATTGTATTTCCAACCTCTGATCACCTCGAAATCTGCCTCATCCCCTCCGGGTCGAACCGGTCTAGACAGCATCAAGAGTTAACCATGGTCTGATGCAACTTGCCAGGGCCCTCGTACTAATACTAACCATGGTCTGATGCAACTTGCCCTTGTACCACCACTCAGCAGCTTCTAGTACTTTGTCTCCTCGTTCTAGACAAAAAGAGCGTGGCAAAGCGGAAGATAGCACTGCACTATTTTCAAACTGTTGTGACATTACCACGACACTACCCTAATTTAGGAATCCTCACATCAATGCTTTGATCCAGTGGGCGTGTCGATGCAACTTCGCCCGCCGCACGCCTGAACACCTCAGAGTAGGAAAAACTCAAAAAATATTACGGATAAAGTGACAAAGTGACGCCTTTGAGAGGAAATTTAGGGTCCTACGCTCAGGCTCGTGTTGAGATGGGGGTACAAGCGGAACTTGAAAATTTTCTTGTCAAATTCCGTTTATCTCCCACCTTATTTATGGTCTTGGGCTCTGCTTCGACTCGGACCTCTAACCTGCCAAGTCGTATCTTTCCTGTGACATTTTCGAGTCGTTTGCGTTTTAAGTGCCTGAGGGTCGCCACTACGCCCACTGAACGGGCTTATTCAACATGAGGGTTTCAAGCTATTGGCGCTATCAATTACCTGTAAAACCACGAAAGAGGAAGTTTGACCCTGGGTATGGGCTCCAATAAGGAGAGGGATTTTAGGGGCAATGAGCCTTGCTAGTAACCTATTTTGGAGTATGAGTGGAAACTCTCATTCAGGGGGGCAGGGGGTAGGAGGTGCTAGCGCAGTGTCTACGGTGAGCAAATCAAAGTTCAAGTAGGTCTAGTCAAAAATCTTTCAGGGAAAATAGTAACCTTGACAACACATCTAATTCTCACAACAGTAAGAAATAGAAGCAGCAGCCCTCAGGGTCACAGCCTCTTCCCAGACCTCAACCACTGCCCGTACATATGTAAACTTCAAGTGTATCAAAATCAATATCAATGGATTTTCAGAGGAGAAATGGAAATACGTCTGAGTTTGCCCATCATAAAAAGTGTATTTGTGATCATGATCACAGAATACCACCTCCAAAAGAAGTGATAGATAGCAGATGCAATATCCAAGCAACATTCGGGCAGTAGCAGGAGTGCTGACTCGGAAACGAAGAGAAAAATAACACTAACGTAGGGGTGGCGTGGCAATTTTGTATCGAAAATCGTCCAACTTGAAGTTTGAGCAACACTGTATCACGGACAGAGCAAATGGGTCCTCACACCAAGCCGTATCCTGGACGATTACATCGCCCCTGATAGTGCGCGTAAACCACATTAATGGCGTGTATGTGAGCCCGAGTGGAGGTGCAATTGAAGATTTCTTCTACACCTTGACCCAACAGGACCACTATCCTGCCGAAAGTATCCACATCTACGCTGGTGACTTTAATGCACATGTCGGTGACGAAACTGAAACTCACATCACAATGCAAGAAGGACTCAACAACCCGCCTAGAGTTGGTGACTGTCATTAAAGACATATGCCTGCACCACCTGCTGCAGCTTCAATTACAAATGCACGCATAGCTTCTCCACAGCGAGGCCGCCTCCTCCTCGGAATAATCAATACCACTTCCTTTTTCATTCTAAACGGTAGATTTGAAGCCGCTGACAATCCCATCTCTTATGATACACTCCAACACCAGGACGAAGCTACCATCAACGACTAATACCTCATAGGAAAATAGCATTTCTCAAAAGTCAAAAATTTTCATGTGATACGAAGACCCTCACGTACCCTCAGATCAAAATCTGGGCCAATCATAGACCACAAGCCCATAGTTCTCCTCTTGTCTTTTTTAGCAAAGTCTGCCGCACAAGGCACTGGCCACACCTTCATAACCCAAGAGCTCCCGTCATGAACCCAATTCTACTCATCCAAACTGAAAGATGCTACCACTTGAAAAAAAATCTCAGATGCCCTGGAGGATCAGGCTGGCAAAGTATAACAGACCATCCGGGCTCCAGACTAGTCTCCATCAAGGGAGTATCAACGCTGCTCAGTACGCAGGAAAGACTAATGCAATCATTGTGTCCGTCCTGCAAGTCACAGCACAGAAAATCATTTGCACAACCGAATTTCGAGGCAAAAATGTCCACAAAGAACATGCAACACAAAGGAGACGACAAGACAACTGTCACTACTTACAAAAACGCATAGCAGCAAAACAGACACTGACACAAACTTTGCAGCACAGACTCAGACAGTCAAGAGAGGAGCCTGAGAATGCCCCTGCACACATGACCGCGGACCATGACAAATCCCTTGCTAAGGAAAAACACGAGCTCTTGAGACTACAACACCAAGCAAAGTACAAAATTGTGATAAACACGGTAGCCTCGTCAGCATTTATCCTAAACCACCATAGAACTTCACATCACTCCATAATCTGCCCACGCACACTCATGACAACGTGTCTCCTAACCCCAGCCTGGGATCTGGAAGCTAGGCCCTTTCACTCTTGACTCTCAGGCCTGGCACTGATTCAGACATGCTCTAGGACGACATTTGCTAAAACACAAGGCCTCACCGTATAACGAGGAGGCGGTCCAAAAATTAAGGTACATTTCGCAAAACGTGCATTTCTCCACAAAGTAGAGCACCCCACCCTTCCAGTAGACACTCTATTCTACGAGGATATTATACTACACGAACTTGCTGGTGAAATCAAAAATCCGAATTCAGACACATCCCCGAGAGATGATGGTATCACAAACCACATGATTCAGACATCAGGCCCGAAGTTTACAACGCTTTTGCATGAAATGTTCAGCACGTCATGGGTACATGAAATCCAACTGGTAACGTGGCAAATTTTCCTTATACAGCCAATCTACAAGGGTGGTGGCAAATCCAAGGCTGACCCTAGCCTCATATCGTGGCATATATCTAAGTAGCGCATTGGCTCAATTGTTTGAGAGAATCCTTATTTCTTGGCTGACTAAATTCACAGAAATACACAGTACGCTGATGGAGAACCAACTTCGAACACGCTTTGGCCTACAAATCTATCATGCAATATACTGCCTGCTTTCTATCATCCATTACAACATATTCCAGAAGGGTGTTGCAACATACGTTGCCATTTGCGATTTTTCCACGGTGTTCCAATGCATCCACCAAGAGAAAAACTCCTGTCACTACTATGTAAAGAGAATGATGTGGGAAGAATGTGCAAACATCTCAGAACGATTTCACATTGTTCAAGGTCCGTGTCCTCCACCCACGGATTACCAAAAATAGCAGTGTTAACATCCTGCGTGGAGTGCATGACGGGGGCAGGCTACTCTTCTTGGGATTTTTGTGGCTTACTTGATTCACGAATTGAAAGAGCAATTTCCCAATGCTACTATCACCCAAAATGGGGGGGTCAGGTAAATAGGTGGAATTCTTTGTGTTGATGATCTGTGTCTGATCTCGACTGATGCTCACGAACTCCAGATGATGATAGACACATGCCAGACATGGTGTGAAAATGTCACAAGTGACCTTGTCACGAACGGGATTTGACACGAACATTTGTTGGAGGCCGATTTAGTAAAGCTCACGAACCCTTAGCCAATGATCATGTTGGCTTCTTCGCATTGCTGAGTAGTGGCCACGGTCCACTACTTGGTTACAGAAAAGGCGAGGATGCAATTCAACACTGACAAAACTAAAATCATTTGTTTCCATCAAACCACACAAGCCCAAAATGTGCGAAAACGACCACGAAAAATTAATGGCCGCACTCTTTGGCCGTTTCCATTCCACATTCTATTCATGTACCCAGACCACACCAACCCCACGGGGAGGCCTCAACGTTACCCATTAAATATATCCACACTCCTGCAAGAGGTAAAGCAATTTGACTATCTTGGTCTCCGGCTCGACCCCCAGGTGAATATCAAAGCTGCTGTGTCATCCATCCAAGAAAAGGCAAACAAAGCCCACTCTCTTGTCCTCCTTGTCTCCTATTCCCTCCACTATCACAAGCACCACTCCAACCTCACATTATGCAGCTTACCAGTTGAGCTGCTTAACATTTGGAAATCCTGTGTCCTCCCGCACTTCCTCCTCTACCTCCGCTGCATATCAGATGAGACATAAATTAAGACACTACAAGCTAGCCTCAACAATTCACTCATCACCACTATTCCCCCCTTATACATCATGCAGAATCTGTAACTTACTCAACTTAAATTCAGGCTGCACTCATCCCCCCCCACCACAATCCAGCATTTCCTCTGGTGTTTATGGCAACCACTGCTGCACGCGGTGCCTTTGGATATGCTTGCAGACCTCATGCAGAATGCTGTAGGACAGGCGGATCTGCCACAGCGAGACCCCAAATCCTCAATGCTACGCAACGTAACCCTCGCCAAGCCACATAACCAAGAGAAGTCATACAAAAGGTACCTCGAAATTCAATGCCCTGACCAATGGCGAAAACACCTCGAGATTGCACTCAGCAACACACCAGGACAAGTACGGGCATACGCACACTGGCAACTTCACAACAAACATAAACATAGTATGTATAAGCCAGCCTCATATCCCACCCACCAATCCTCACTCTACTAACTAGAGCTCTTTCAGATCCGCACCCAGCATACCATCCACATCATACCTTACAACCTCCATTATGCATCCCGGAACCCACGAAATGATTACCAAGATCGTGTGTGCCCGTATTGTCTTGCTTCAAGTATCCGGATCCTGAGTGATGAGCAGAAGTACTTGACAGATTCACTGTCAAATTCCAATGACTCACACGATTTCTGGACCTTCCCTCCTTTACCACCTTCTCAGCTGAAGAGACCACACGATTATTCCTCGAGAGCCCCCCTCCCTAAGTTTTGCAAAGGAATTACGGAGATGGATACAAGAAGCCACCCCTATATGTTGTGGGTTGGCATATGCACACCGCACACACATCACATCCTTTCAAACAGCTGTTGTTGACATGTCCTCTGATGACGAGGACGCAGCGTCGTCAGACAACAGCGACGACTTTATACTCATGCCCCCCCCCCTGGCTTCCAACCTGTATCCATACCGCCAACCAACAACTCGCATTCCTCGACCCCGCAGGTTGACAGCTCATTGGGCATCACATCATCTTCAAATGGCCCAAGTATGGCTCGTGTCTTGGCTGCATATCCGAGTGGAATAGTAACCCGAAGCGCAAGGTTTGTAAGCAGGTAGTCAACTTCATTGTCTTTTACCTTGATGACGGTAGCTCTTTTACATCCGAGACGATGTAAAACCAACTCAGTTGGTCAGAGCGCGGGACTCTTAATCCCGAGGTCGTTGGTTCACTTGTGGCAAAAGATCAAAATTCCGAGAACCCAAATCTACATGGATTCGAGCTACATAGACCCTCAAGCAAGGGTACTAAACTACTGTTACAAATAACAAAAGCAATCATCATCGTCTGGGCCTCACTGTCTCTCCTTGGACAATTATAATATAGATGGAGACAATGACATTCCAGATCATGGCTCCTCCTTGAACCCTCCAAACCCCAGCCCAGTAGCAGCGGACAAGTGTATCGCAGTGCGTGAGGTAAAATTGTCATTGCTTGTAGATCCAGACAGACACACACAGTCCCTGCAGGCCTGTGACCTGCCTTTGAATGCCACACCTAATCAGGTGCACCACTCCCAAAGGAGTTTAAACTCGTAGTACCCCTGAACCAAGCCCAACGCTCCCAGATGAGTCTAAACTCGTCAAAAACTGGCCAGAAGGACCCATGTGTAGGGTTTAGGGTTCGTTCTGCTCTGATGCGGGGTCAACAAGCTCATCGGCCGGTTCAGTCCCATTTCCATTGTGGAAATGAGAAAGACCTTTTAGTGAGTCCTCGGCCTCTCTGGTGCAGGTGCGGGTTCTCCTTCGGTTTTTTTTTTTAAAACAAACCAAGTGTTGCTTTGGGTAGTGGGCTGTGGAAGATTCAAAGTTTTACGACAATTGGGACCTTGGATCTCAAATAATCATCTCAGTATCACTCAGGACCTTCACCTATGAGGCCGAACGAACTTTGGACCCGCCCAAACCACGGAGCCGCCAACATTACGGAGCCACCAGGACACAAGCCCCTGGTTGTCAACGTAGTAGTTGTAGGTCTGTTCGAAGAGGAAGAGGAGGGGATCGGTATAGCCAGCGACGTAGTAAGGTGCAGGGTGAGGATCTGGACACCTACCCACGCCCCCCTAGGGGGGACAGGGTGAGGAGGGATGTCCGCGATCTCGGATCGTGGGTGCCTCCCCCTTGGCTCGCTCGTGATAAACCCCCAGGACTGTATCGATTCCCCAATATTGCTTCAACAAAGCAAATCAACACACACAAGTCTCTCCCTCTGACTTATCACGGTCAAGTGCAGCAAGCGCAAGAGTATGCGATGATTCCGTTCATTTTTGCAAGTGACTTTTTTTTAACAAATATCACCTCAAGTGTAGCACGTACTCAGGTGTTGCCAGTGCTTAAATTGACGTGAAGTATGTGTGAGAAATCTATGTGCTTTACTGGTGAAGATTCAGGAGGTCGGCTTACAAAGTCAACTGCAAGTGGAAGAAAGACGTCCAATGGGCTGGTGGTTCAATCTTTGGTGGCATGCAACTTTATGTCAATTCGAGAAATGTTGCCCGTGATGAGAGTGATCATTTCGGTTCTATTCAGACTGCGTACGATGCAGGTTAGCTCACGTACTCATACTAAGGTGGCATTACCGCAGCAAGTGCTTTCATTGCTCCTGCTCGTGTCGTCAACAGACACTTAACTTGTAAAAAGAGAAAATCAACACAATTTGATCGTCACTATATGAACCACCCACCCCCAGAAGGGTCCGAGACTGCTATTTGGTAGGTTCTGGTTTGAACAGGCGCAAAAAGAGTTTCCCTTTCAAATGGAAGAACACCACTCCGGTGGGCTGGTTTTTTGTTTCTTCTCCTCTTTTTCCTGCCTCTTCAGACGAAAACATGCCAAAAAGGAGACCTTTCCCGGGGGAGGGAAGTTCTTTCGGTCAAAGTGTAGGCCCGGGACTCTGAAATTTTGGAGATAGGGTTGGGCATTTTCTCGAACAAACGCGGATTCTCAATGGATTCCAAATAACAAGGCATTTTATCAAATTCGTTTTTGTGGAGTTGATTGAATTGGTCGGTAGTAATCCAAACGTGATCTACATGCGATAAAACATGCAGAGGTCAGCGCTCGAACATGGCTATGGGCCTGGGAAGCAAACAGCGAGCGCTAGCTTTTTCCATGTGAATTTGCTATATGTTTCAAATATTAAAATGTAGAGGATTCCAAGAGGAGAGTCGGATTTAGGTCTGCGCACTTTTTGGGGACTTGCAAAAGCAATGCGGCTGCGTGATGGGCTCTTCGACAAAACACGTCAGCTTCGGAAGAGAGGAGCCTGGTTGGTCGCACGTTTGGCAAAGCAGCGGGTGGCATCTTGGTGCACTAGACGAACTTTTGACGTTTATTGATTTAGGTCTTCGCAACACCATAATAAACTTCCCTTTGAAACTGGGTTGCCTATGCTGTCTTGTTTGTCTCTTCTGTAGAGACCTTGCAAACACAAAAAAAAAAAATGTTAAAAAAAACCGATATTCACGAATCTAAAGAGAAGATTCGAGCACATAGAGCTTCCAGCAAAGCTACAATACTATTTCTTACGAAGTAATAAATGCAACATCAATCAATGCATGTGTGGTCTAGGTCTCTGTCCTGTTAGTGGGCTGGTCTGTGATCTGCTGCTGAAGAAGTCGTATAGGGCTCAGCTGTACATCAGCCCGAGTGTGCATTGCCAGAAGAGCATCTTGTCTTACAAATGTGACGGGCAGTGCTTGGAGGATACTATCATGATTTGGTGCCTTTCCTACCCGAGTTGGAAATAGGGGGGTACCATTGATTTGGACCAGAGTCCATGTTGATTGTGGGTCGGACAACCCCACAATTTTGCTTGTTTTGCCAAATCAGACGTCTCAGACGTCAGATCCAAGATCGGACCCAATTCTCAGATGGACAAAGATGTCAGATTTGAAATCAAACGTCTAAGACGTTCGATTTGGTGAAATCGGACGTATCAGACGTCTGATTTGAAATCTGATGTCTGAGATGTCCGAACTCACGAAAACAGGAAAAAAATAGAAAGAAAAATCCAGCAGATACCTTGCCGACCAGTCGGCAACGGTTCTGAGTCCTGTTCTCGGAGTGGGAAAAATCATGATCTTTCTTTCTTTTTTTCTTTCTTTCTTGGGGTTTGAATACCCAACTTAATCAGTGGCCCGTGACTAAGCGTGTGATGAGCACCTGATTAATCACGTAGGACCCAAAAAAGTTTCTCGGACCGTTGCCCATCTAGTTCCATCATAACTTTATGGCCGATCCGCTGGGGGTAAAAACAGTTCACAATGTTCGTAGGCTGACGTGCATCCTCGGGCTAGCAGGTCCCAACAATCAAGTCACCCTAACTACCAAGGAACGTAGCCCCCGGCAGAATGGTGCCTCCCCACTAGGGTAGGTAAGAGTGCCTAGCAGTGCTTGTCAAGATTGTGACCTGGATACTCTTCTGGCAATGCACATTTGGATGAAAGGCCTCGACGGCCTCTTAGTAGCAGATCACAGGCCAACCCGCTAAAAGGACAGAGACCAAAATCAGAAAAGAACTTTGAAGGAGGAGACACAGACCGTGACTTCGCTAGTAGCCAGAAAAATTTCGGGGATTGGAACTGGAAAAATTGAAGATTTTCAGGTGTTGACCCAGTCACTTTGAAGCATCGTCCGAGTCTGTGCACGATCTACTGCCGCACCCCGCAACGGCGAGAGAGATCATAACGAAACAGGGAAATGAGTAGTGGTAAGCATCCGACTAATCACGTAGGACCCTGGCCAGGAAACAGTTCACAGCCTTTTGGTCCCACTTTTGAACAAGTGGACTGGTTCAGCTGGACAGAGACCTGTCCACTGTTCCACCCTGTTCCACCTAATCTGAAGACCCCCCTGTTCCAGTTCCATCCTATTCCACCAACTTGAATATGGAGACCCAACTGTCCTTGTTTTACCTGTTCCACGTACTCAAGCCTGTCCCAACTTGTTCCATCTGGTTGTAAGACCTGTCCTTTCCCATCTCCCTTTTCTCAGACTTTTTTTTGTGTTGCTATGTTGAAAAGGGTGAAACAAAAAAAAATCTCAAAAAACCGCAGACAACTGTGACCATACACCAGAACGCAAAATTAGATTTTGTTGACAATCTAATTTGTCTATATTGTGACATCAACACGCAAAAGAAATTCTGTTTGAAAGTACTACACTCTGTGCACAAGTCCCGCGCACATTCATATTCCTCGTCGTGGGAGTCATAATAGACCCTTTCAAGATACGAGTCTGGTACGCTAAAACCATGAGCCAGTGGCGCCTCACACACTTGTTTGGCTAACATGGATTTAAGAGACATCTAAGATGGATTTGAGAGACTAAAATGCATTTAGGAGACATTTTAGTTGGTCTTGGCACTCAGGGCCTCGCGTCGTACCAATCTCCAATGCAGCTGCAGATGATTCAGGGGCTCCCTGATCGCTTGTGTTCGAACGTATGATGCCAAAGTGAGATGGGCTAGTTTGTTAAAAGGTGACGACGAATGCAAAGTTTTAGTTTCAATTTTGGACCTATTTGAGACCAATTTGTGATCAGGAATTTCTGAAATTCGATTAGATCCCCTCTTGTTTTTTTGGATAAGGAAAGCGCCTAAACCTGGCCAACTGCCAACTTTGGAAGGATAGTACAGGTAGATTGCCTATACCATGGAGTACAGGCAGATTGCCTTTACTATGCGTTACACTGAGGCACATGGTCACATAGTACAGGCACGCTGCCTGTACCAAATCTGTTCCACTAGAACAGGGAAAGGTCAAAAAAGACCTGTAACCAGGAACAGGTCACATACCCACGCTAGAGACCTGTCTCTATTCCAGGGACAGGCTATCAACTCACGATGGAACCTGTTCCAGATTGGAACAGGTGGTACAACCACTCAAATGGGACTACACGGCCGTGAAACTGTTTACTCACTACTTCAAGTTGCCAAGGGCACTCCTTCACATGTTCCTTTTTTTTTTTGGGAGCCGTGCAACAATCATCGTCACTGATGCTTTTCCTCGTTTTGGGACCTTGCGATTGTTTTTTGGTTGTTGTTATGCCGCCACACAGCTTGCACTCCAATTACATCAAGTACGGTTACAGGTGGTGTGCAGTATTAAGGAAGCCCGGAAGCGCCTGACCGAATTGAACGGCACTCTGCTGCAAATTCTGGCACCAAACGACACAAGGTTGATTCCTCGGTGGTTGTCAATGACTGTCCCCCAGAGTCTCCCCGCAAAGAGGACTAGTCCTCCGAGTCTAGGAAAAACCCGCCAAAATGGCAGAAAAATGACCTCGTTTCGGGGGGCCATGGCAAAGCTGGGAGCTGGCGTGGACAATGAACTGGGTGGATCGGCTCCGCACCAGTGCAGATAAGCGGATGTGGT
>Ga0105052_10003644_pt1 | contig 17617 bp, 20 predicted proteins | sample FRY03_FD_78094 | JGI IMG/M metagenome (GOLD analysis project Ga0105052, IMG submission 78094) | Freshwater microbial communities from Lake Fryxell liftoff mats and glacier meltwater in Antarctica - FRY-03 | ecosystem: Environmental > Aquatic > Freshwater > Ice > Glacier meltwater ... | reverse complement strand
TCTGGATTGTGGACCAATTTCGGACTTTAAACAAAAAGGCGGTGAGGCGTTCTCGTTGGAGAAGTTTATGAAACGCTGAAACACACAAATCTTTAGTTTGTGTGTAGTTCATAATTACTTAGCTCTAGAACTTCTTTTTCAGTTTTACCCCAACTTATTTGGGGTTTGTGGTCTATATGCCAATCTCCAAAATCATCTTGTTAAAGAACTCTTTAAGTTTCTCTAAAAATGTTTTAGTCTTTGGATGATTTCCATTCTCTATTTTTTCAATTAGATCAATTACCGGATCAATTACCGGATCAAAAGATGTTCCGGTTATGGTCCTAGATTTATTTTTACTAACATAGAAGAATATTGGATCTTTTATATCCTCGTTAATCTTATTCTTCGCATTGTATTTAATTAATTCCATATTGGAGACATCAAGATTTATCACGATATATTTATTTTTAAGGATAAATATTCCCCATTTATCGGTATGATATACATAATTACTGAATGATGATATATTTGATATATTTGAAACTCCCATTTTTACTCTAACACCAAACCACAATAATTTATTATTTTTCTTAGCATAGTCGGTTATTAACTTCTGTATATAATAGTCAAGTATTTTGAATGGTAACCTACTACTTGTCATATCATAAAGCAATGGTAGATAATCATTTAGTGACACTATTCTAATATCAGAATTCCTTTTGTCCTTAATTAAGAACAACTTTGAATCCAAATTAGATTTAGATAGATTGAAATATTTAAGTGCGTGTCTAGTATCAGAAATTTCACATATTTGGAAATTTCCGACATCTTTTATCATTATATGTTTCGGGAATCCATTCATCTCCCTCTATATTATTTTCCATATTAACTATTGGTCTCAAGGGATTTTTAAACACTCTCCTTTCTTTGTCATAGTAAGTTAACGCTTTTTTTACTTGGTTGTGACGCGTCCCTAATTTTATTTTCACTATTATTGAAATTATTAATTTCTATTTCCTTTATCTCACCAGAATTTACATCTATTAAGTTATTTCCAAATCTTTTCCAGGTCTATCTTACTGGATATATCTATTACTTGATTATCTTTTTTAAGAGAGTATTTCGCTAGATCTGAAAAGTCACTAACTATATTATTTATTTTTACCTTATCCTCATCACTTATATCATTATTGAATATTTCTACAAGATTATCTATCTCTTCATCATTGATGTCCGATTTATGTCCTAGAAAATATATAAAACTATATGAATATTCTTCATACTTTTTAGATCCTGTTGTGTTAGATTTCTTAACTAGAAAATTTGTTAAACAAGATTCAATTCCTATACATGGTAGTGAATATCTAAACCCATCTATTACAAATTCTCTTGATTCCTCGTCATATTTAAACATGGTTTCATTAGATATTTCTAAATAGTTAAATGTATCATTGTCAAATGTAACTTCATCGTTAGATCCTTGTACTGTATTAAAGTAATCAACCTTTATATCCTTTTTACTGGTGAATTTTACTATTTCAAAAAATAAGTATATTATATCAATGCTCTTTATATCCTCATAGATATAGTTTTTTGACAATACTATATTCTTCTTAGCTATTTTTTTAACACGATATATTATAGACTCTATACTCTTTTTGTAATTATACTCATATCTAATTATATCCTCAACATTAGCTTTTTTTATCCAGATTTTGAAATCTTCTTTGTAAAAAAGTCCTTGTGATGGAAGGCTTTTAATATCTATTCTTCTTTGCTCATTGAGTAATTGAGCCACTATTGATGAAATTCCCATATACTATATATAAGATATGTTAGTTTTCGATAAATTATTTTAGATATTTTTCCGATATAAATTCCGCCATATTTGACATGATTTCTTTATTTCATCGGAACGTAAAACACACAAGTCTTTAGCTTGTGTGATCTACCCATTCTGGACCGGAATACTCATTAGAATCAGTTAATAGTGACCAAACTATCATTCCCTCAAATTCGGTGCTTATCCTTTCAACAAGTTCATCAAAGTCTTTTGGATCAAACCTGTTATTACGATCCGTGATATAAATACCACTATTATTTTTATTCTCAAATAATTTCCAATCCAGAAGAAAGTTAATACCAGTATATATAAATTTATGATTCTGAATCAGGACACGTTTTTATATCTACCAACACTTAAATCTAATTCAATAGATCTTGTGGTTATTGATCCACCTTATAATATTTCAAGGGAATCTTTCTTTCATGGTGGTAAGGCAGAAAATGACAAATTCAATAAAATATCAATAGACTTTGGGTATTGGGATGAGGCTATAGATATGGATGAGTTGTTTAATCAGTTATATCGTGTTTTGAGAAACGGTGGAACATTAATAATTTTCTATGATATATGGAAGTCTACTGAGATTAAAGAAGTAGCTGAAAATAATAAATTCAAACAGCCAAGAATTTGCCAATGGATTAAAAATAATCCTGTTCCTATAAACTCAAAAAGAAACTATCTTTCAAATGCGGTAGAATTCTTCTTTTCATTTGTTAAAAAAGGTAAACCAACATTTAACTCTAAATATGATAAGGGTATTTATAATTATCCATTGTGTCATGGTAGAGAAAGATTAGATCATCCCACTCAAAAGCCACTTGGGTTGATAAAGGATATAATTAAAAAGCATTCAAATCCGGGAGATACCGTTTTAGATTGCTTTTCTGGAACAGGGACAACCGCAGAAGCGTGTATAGATTTGGATAGGAAATTTATATGTGTTGAGCGGGATGAGAAATATTATAATATGTCTTTAGAACGTATTATTCTCCAAGCTCATCATCAACCTGATCAATAAGATCATCATCAGATGTTTCTTCAACATCCTCATTAATTCTTTTCAAAGAAGTCTTTATATTTAAATATCATTAACTATATATTAGATTAAATGCCGATTGCGGATAGGCATTAAAGATTAAGATAATTGATTTTTTATATATACTTAAAAATCTTTTGATACCTAATGGCGATAGCAACATATAGTATAAGTCCAGGAACTATTAAAGAGGCAGCGTCTTCTAATAATATAATAGATGTTCTTGATAAAATACCTGATAATACACAGAAATTAATAACACCTAGAAATGTTAGAGATGCTATTTTCTCAAATTGGGAAAATAGCACATTTAGATATACTACAAACGGTTCAACTGATTATATTGGAATTGGAAGAGATGATATCCATAATAAGATGTTATTTGGTAAGCAAAAAATAGGCGGGTCTTATGTTTTAGCAAGTGGTTTGATATCGTCTACACCAGATACAGATATATTCTTCTTTAATAATAAGGAAGATATAAATATTTATCAAGATTCTTTAAAAATGTCATTTTTGACTGGTGATTCACCTCCAATACATTTAAAAGCTCCTTATATGGAGTTTAATAAATCTGGAAACGCTGTATCATGGACACTTGCTCATGATAATCCAGCTGGTGGTGACATTGTTTTACAAGCTGGAACAGGAGGTAATGTCTCAATAAACGATCTAATTTTCCCGACAATACAAGAGGTTGCTTATATGGTTGGTACTCCATCAGGATCAGCTGCTACGGATCTGATTCTTGTTAGGTCATCATCTTCAGGTGAGATAGAATTGAAAAGTGGTTCATTTGCACCAGCTGGAGCAAGTGGATCTTTTCAGATTAACGATGGGTCTGGATCATTGGGTTCTTATGGTTTGGAAAATTCTTCATCAATATATTTAAATTCTTCATCAGTTACATCAAGTGGTGATAATAATACCTTTATAGGTGTTGGTGCTGGTATGAATAATTCAGCCATTAATAATACATTTATTGGAACTGATGCTGGTAAGAACAATACTACGGGTGCTAGTAATATTTTCATTGGATATTCTACCGCTTTAAATAACGAAACGGGTTGTAGAAATATTTTCATAGGTAATTGTGCTGGGCTTAGTAATACTACGGGATGTGAAAATATATTTATGGGTGATCTTAGTGGTCAATCAAATACGGTAGGATCTTGTAATACATTTATTGGGAATTGTGCGGGGCATACAAATTCAACAGGACATGGTAATGCTTTTTTAGGGTATAGAACAGGTAGGTTAAACACCACTGGCCAAAGGAATACTTTTATTGGGAATGAGTCTGGATGGTCTAATACTATAGGACACCTAAACACATTTATTGGATCATATGCTGGGATGTACAACACAACCGGTCAAACAAATACCTTTGTGGGTGCTTGGTCAGGACATGGCGGTTGCCCTGGTCTTGTTACTAGTACAACAACTAATAATACATTTATTGGATATTCATCTGGGGTGATATCTAGCGGACATGGTTCCGTTCTTATTGGATATAATGCTGGCAGAGAAACCGCAACTGCTAGTGTATTCATAGGAAATGAGGCTGGATATGCTAATACGACTGGGGCGATTAATACCTTTGTGGGAGTTTGTGCCGGTAGGTTTAATACGACAGGATTTGGTAATACCTTTGTAGGTGATAGGTCTGGTTTGTCTACTACAACTGGTTTTGTTAATACATTTATTGGAGCTGCTGCTGGTATGTGTAATACAACGGGTTCTTGTAATACCTTTACAGGTGTAAACGCAGGAGCATTTAACTCATTCGGTAATGGTAATACATTTATTGGATCTTCATCTGGTACATTTAACACAACAGGATCTTCTAATGTCTTTATAGGTAACGATGCTGGCACAAACACTACATCATTTTCTTGTTCAATAGTAATAGGTAGAATGGCAATAGCTACATTTGATGGTAATTTATCACTTGGATCAGCAACCTATCCTTTGGCTTTGGATACAACAGCGGTTGTTCCGATCTCATCTGGTACATATTTATGTGTTACTATTAATGGGTCTCAGTATAAATTGGATTTAATGAATTAATCTTATACCTTCTCAAACCACCAGTTAAAATAGATAAAACTATCACCAGTTATGGTATATTGCTCATCATTATATCCGAATATGATTCTATCATCATATGATTTTAATACTTCGATTTCAGACCCCTCTGGTAGAATAACCATCTTACCTGTTATGGATGAGTAACATGTGATCTCATCAACTAGTAATTTGTATTTACCGTATTGTGGTTTAAACCAATTCTTTATGGTTTTTACTATAATACCTTCCAACCTTTTAACCCATGTTATTGTTTGTAATAGAGATTGGTCTTTGAAAACCTCAGATTTAAACTCTTTGTTTCCGAATATATCCTTTATAACTCCCCAATATGTTTTATCCCGTATTACAAATGATAGATATACATCATAACTTATATTATTTGATTTTGTAACCCGTATAATTTTAAGTTCTTTAATATCCTGATCGTCAAGTCCTAGTTGCGATCTTAGGTTATTAAATCCAGTTGTTCCTGATAATGACTGGTGTAATGTTCCGAGTTTTGCAATTGCTTGCCTTATTATATCCTGGTGCTTATCAAAGGCATTTATGGATAGTGCTGGGTTATCTACATTTGGCATTGCTGTCTGTGCTGAATCAGGGTTCATCCTCATGTTGTTGAATTCGCTGAACTCAAGTATAAGTTTATCTTTCATATAAGAATTTTAATTTTTCTTCCATTATATCATCATATCTTATTTCCACTAAACCAATACCATTATCCATACAGAATTTTCTCTTAATGATATCTCTTTCAACTTGTTGTGAATATTGCTTTTCGCCTCCAAAATATTTTACCGGTTTATAGTGCTGGGCTCCATTAAATTCAATACAAATATTTTTATTTGGTAGATAGAAATCAAATTTTAAATGGTTTATCCTTTTACATTCTTTAAATTTTTTTTGCCTTGTATATGTAATATTATTTTTATCTAAAATTTTAGAAACGTTCAATTCTCCTATATTAGTGCTACATAATTGACAACCATATCCACCGATATGTATTTCTGGCTGTTGATTAAATACACCATGCACTTTACATATTATTTTAACACACTTCCTTTTTGTATTATACTTGACCAATGAATAATCGAATCTACTTCCATGTGCTTTATTAGCCCTTTCTATAAATTCTTCTGTTGTGTAGCATTTTTTTTCTATCATACATTTTCTACACCCATGCCCTTTTAGATGGTTTTTTGGAGTTTGGTTAAAAATCCCATGATGCTTACATATAATATTTATCTTACTTTTTGTATTAATATAATTCACCAAAGAATAATCATATATATTATTATGTGTTTTGGAACACCTTTTAATAAATTCGGATTGATTGACAAACCTTAAATCATTTGAACACTTATCACACACATGCCCTAGTAGATGACTATTTGGTATTTGTTCAAATATGCCATGCTTTTCACATATTATTTCCACCTTCATCTTACTACCACCATATTTAACTATTGAGTAATCATATATACCTCTGTGTATTATTTTGGATCTACCAATAAATTCCTCATTTGTTAGTTTTCGCATATAATATATATTAAAATCCAAATTGTACAAATGCGCCTAAGGAGATTTAACGAGCAAGACCAAGTAGAGTTGTCACATGATAGATGTGATGATATTACTGATAAGATATCTGATATGTTGTTAAAGTCAAACCAAGACTTAGAAAATGTAAATCTTTTTATAAACGAATTAGATCAATTCAGAAGTAAGAAGCAGGAAACCAATGACCAAATAGACAATGCGATTTCAAATCTTCAATTGGTTAGAGGTGAGCTATCTGAGATTAATGATAAATATGATAATATTATAAATGATATTAATGATTATAAGGATAGTGGAAGAGATATGTTATATTAAAATATGAAGCATTTAAAGACTATTAATGAATTATTTGATCCATTGGAACTTAATTTGATAGACTAGATGAATTATTAAAATTTACAGATGATCTTTAATAGGCCGTGGAAACCACAATAATTATTTAGTAAATCTGAGTTTATAAAGTGTTTTATAGATTAATATTAGAATATCATCTACGATTGATTGTAGGTGTGTGTCCTTTTCTGATAGCGCTGAGTTTCTAGTCGTCTTTATAAATTCAGCTATAGATATAAAGTATTGAATTTTATCAGTTGATACGTCTTTCATGTCGATATTCTCATATCCTTCAACAATTTCGTATTGTCCTTGGTATACTTCAATTAGTTCATCAATCAACTCTAGAATTCCTTCATAAAAGTCCTGTATAGCAACATGCATAGCGTGTGATCCTTGATCACCCTTTACTTGTAAGTGGTATATGTGCGCAATTTCCCTTGCTTCAAATAATTTAGAGAAGAATTTAACTGGTCCCGATTTAGTAACTTCCGTTGTTTCGGTAGTTTCTTCCTTTTTCTCAACTTCAGTAACTTCTTGTGACTGGGTTGCTGATGTTGTTGCCATTTGTGTTATATCCACATCTTCAAACATTGAAAACTTCTTCATTATTAATTATTTATTTTTTATGATCAATCACCCTCATAGAAATTGTTAACTTGGTCACCTGAAACGAATGGTGATTTTGGTATATCTTTATCCATAAGTCCGTTATCAACAGATTCCTCAATGTTATCAATTACAAAACTTTCATGTTCCTCAATACCTCCAAGTATAGAGTCAGCTAGATACCCCGCCTCACCTTCAGAGGATGCCTCTATTATTAGAGATATACTACACTCTATCTTGTACCTTTTACTAACGGTAGATTCTAATACTTTGGTAAACTTCTTCATTGATTTTTATTAGATTTTCTATCACCCATAATGGTTGTAGGTTTTTATGACATTTTCCATAATTGTCTTCGTTCATTAACTTATAGGTATATTTTCTGGATCTTGTTCAATCTCACTTACGGTTCTAACTGCTAAGTAATCACCATACTCTCCTTTACATCTTGGAGAACAACACTCTTCATTACCACTTGGTGTAAATTTAGTATAACACCATTCGCAATCTATTTGTTTTCCACCTGGTGATCCTGTTGTGTCATCCATATCGCTTTCATTAAATTTTTTCCATCCATTTATCATTAGTTATATATTAAACTTTTATCCCAATACCACCTGTTTTTTCTTGCCCCATCGACCTTTTTGGATTCATTATGCTCTGTCCTGTGTCTCACCGGCTTATCATATGGTAAAGAGTATATTTTACTAATCTCATCATTAATTAAATGAACTTCTAAATACCCTTTATATGGTTGGCCGAACCCCCCTGTCCTATCCTCATCTGGATGATCCCAATGCTCAATTGTAAATACAATCTCACCGCCTTGATCTTTTACTATCTCGGCAATTCTACCCATCCACATGAATTTTGACTTACTAATATGTTCTGTACCATCTCCGTAATTACCAGTTACAACCTTTTTGTAGTGTTTGGCCATGAACTGGGCTTCCGCGACATCTGTTACATCCCTTCTTTCACCACCGGCGAAGAGGTTTGGTATACTATGTTCATTGAATCTTTTTAACCTCATAGACTATATATTATTAAATAATAACCTTTTTATTACACAATATAATAAGGCGATCTATTCCCATTGCAAAACCAATTCCTCCGTCATAAGAACCACCGCCGCAAATTTGCTTTTGTGATCCTAATTCTGGACAGGCAATCTCGAATCCACGGCCCTCCTTATAGTAGTCAAGACCTCTTGTAGCCTCTTTATTGACTTCAAATAAATCTGTTACTAATGATGTCAATATATCGGATAACTCTATTAGATAGTCTGTATAGTCTTGTGTAGGGTTTAAAATCTCTACTCCGAACTGGGTAAATTGTCTGTATCTACCTTTTTGTGAGTTTTCTCCACGGAAACATTCCCCAATATAGAATACTTTAACATCTGGTATTGGAAGACCTTTTCCAAAAATGAATTCCTCTTTGGATAATTGCATTATAACAGCAGTGTATTCAGGAGCAAGGCATAGGTCTCTATCACCTCTATCTTTGAAGTTATACATCATTTTGTTGTTTTCTTCACCAACCTTACTTCCGAATGTCTCTTGCATTTGAATAATAGGCATCATTATTTCATTGAAACCCTCTTTTGATAGAATCTCTATCATTTTGTTTAAAAGGTTTCTCTTATAGGTTGCTAAGTCGGAAAATAGAATTCTTGTTCCCTTATAACAACTCGTTTTTATTTCATTTTTCATTTTAGTAAATTTTAAATTTTTTGACATAAAAAACCCGGTTCATTCAGACCGGGCTCTACATATTATAATTTAGTTTAAGCGTAGTTTATCCAGTCACTTTATGTGTTCGGTGATGGATATGTGTCATACTTTTCATAATACAAATATATATATCTTTTATTGATTATCCAAATAAGAATTATTGTTTTTTAATTCTTCAATTGTAATATTATCCATTATTATTTTTTATCTCTTCACAAATATGTGGCGCTATCGGTGAGATAGCCTCTATTATAGATTTATATCCATCTTTCCAAATTTGTTTATCACTTGTTTTAGAAATAGCGTTAAATGTCTCCATTGAGAAGGCAATAATTGTATTAAAATTATAATTTTCCTCATAGACTCTCCTAATCCTTATATCCATTTGATCAATTTTACCCCTGGCGATCTCATCAAACTTACTTGGAGTGTGTACCATGTCATCAATTTTAAATTGACCATTCCAAAATTTGTTAATGAACCTTGATACGCCAACAATGTTTCTATCTGACCATTCCATATCTTGTTCTGGGGGTCCAGCAAATATTACATACATTCTAGCTATATCAGCTCCCCATTTATCAATAATGTCATCTGGTGATACTCCATTACCGGCACTTTTAGACATTTTCCTTCCACCACTCTTCACCATTCCTTGGCAAATAACCTTTTCGAATGGATCTTTTGGCATATCTGATGAAATATATCCCATTTTCTTGAATACTCTCCAAAAATATCTTGAATATATCATGTGTGAGATAGCGTGTTCGGGTCCTCCGATGTAATAATCCACAGGGAACCAATATTTCATTTTTTCTTCATCAAATTTTTCTCCATCAAATTCTGAGATGTATCTAATAAAATACCAAGACGATTGAACGAATGTGTCCATTGTATCGGTTTCCTTTTCAGCATCCGATCCACATTTTGGACATTTACAATACTTCCAATTAGGGTTATTATCTATTGGATTTCCCTTTCCGGTGAATTCCACATCCATTGGTGGTTTTACCGGAAACTCATCATTAGGAACAATTCCACACTCTTTACAATGTACCATTGGTATTGGTGTTCCCCAATATTTCTGCCTTGATATACACCAATCGGAGAAAGGTGTATTTACCTCACCCCTTTGTATTCCATTTTTAATGAAGTTCTTTTGCTGTTTTGTTATCACTTCTGGCCATCCACCTTCTATTTCAGAGATATCGTCATACATTTCTTCAGCGAACATAGTTGTTTTGAAATAATATTGTGTCATTTCTTTTTGCTCAATCTTGGCACCAGTTCTCCATCCCTTTCCATCAACAACTTGCTCATTAGAAACTACGGTCTCATCAACAGGATCCCAATTAACATATCCAACCTTTCTTTCTATAAACCCAGCATTCCACATGTCGATAAAGAATTTCTGTTCCCATTTCCAGTATTCTACTTCACAAGTTGATATTTCTTTAGACCAATCAAATGATATACCCATTGATTTCATCTGGATTCTCATATTTTTAACATTATCTCTTGTCCATTTCTGTGGATGTATTCCTTTAGTGATAGCGGCTGTTTCAGCAGGGCTACCATAGCTATCAAACCCCATTGGGTGACAGACATTATATCCCTTATTTCTCCAATATCTTGCCACCACATCGGATATAGTATAACATCTCATATGTCCCATATGTATATTACCTGATGGATATGGAAACATTGGCACAACATACTTTTTGTTCCTGCTGTTATCAATTTCAGATTCATATGTCTTATTATCTGACCATATCTTCTGCCATTTTTTCTCTATTTCTTTTGGATTATATTCTTTCATAATTTCTAATTTTTTTTGGTAATAAAAAACCCTAGATACAATTAAGTACCGAGGGTAAGTGGTTAGCATTATTCTCTCAGCACTTTATAGAAGCGATAAGAGTAGTAATGTATTTGTGTTCATGTTCATTTTGTAAATATACGGATATTTTCTTATATATATATGAACTAAACACAAACTAAAGATTTGTGTGTTTCGGGAATATATTAAATTCCTTCTTTTTGGACGTTTCATAGCTTATGCCTTTTAATATTGGACTGTCAACAATGTTGGTTTGCTCCGCGTCTGTAATCGACTGTCCCAGCCGATGTATGTTTTACCATACTTATTATATATTAATATATGGTTACCCCCTTTATCACTTACATCACACAAGCTAAAGACTTGTGTGTTTTACGTTCCGTCATATAAAATTAGTTGCGTGGTTTTAAATACACAGAAAGGTGTTTTTACTTTTAATATATAAACAAAATATAAACTATACTCTTATGGGAATTATTAAAAAATATGTTGATTTTTTGGAAGGAGCTGAACCAATGGTTAAACCAGCTAAACCAAAGACAAAGCCAGGTGTTGGTGACCCAGGTGTTAAGCCAAACAGGCAACGACCAAGTCCTATAAGAAGGGATAAGCCAGGTGTTGAACCAGCTCCAAAGGCTAAATCACCAAAAGCTACTGAAAAAGAGGTTGTTGAAAGGTTTATAAGTCTTATGGATGAGAGGGGTGAAGATATAAAAAAATACATCAAATAATGAAAGATTTTGGAGACTATCTAAGAGAAGAAATTGAATTGAGTGGTAACCGCGGTCTACCAGATGACTTTATTAACAATACTGATAGGACTGAGCAGCGCCGTATGAATATACAGAAGGATACAATACCACCTGATCAAGGGCAAAGACCTCCAAGGGAATCTATTGATGCCATTAATAAAATGATGCAATTAATTGATCAGAGTCAAGCTATTGTTTACGGTGGATCTGCTGAGGAAGTTGAGCATACTTTAACTTCACTTGAGGAATTAGCTGAAGCGGTTATACTAAGTATATATGAATCTATCTTGGATAATGTTATTTTAGATATTAAAATGGTTAGAAAGGGTGGTGTTGTTACAGAAATGCCAGCAATTGGTGATGTTGCACAACAGACTATGAAAAGAGAGTGGATTGATGATCTTGAATTATTGAAAAAGATAGATAAGCAAAAACTTATTAATAATATTATACAGGGAGAAGCTAAGAACACTAAGAATATTTTACATTCTGATATGGTTAAATATGAGTTACAGAATATATTCGGACCTAAATCAACTCAGATATTTAATATTTGGGACGAAATGACAAAGCTTGCGGAGAAGATGGACTGGATAGTTAAAATACCATCAAAATCACAAGCTATGAGTGATGCTCCTGAGAATATGGCAGGTGCTGTACAGGTATCATGGGTTGAAGAAAAAGAAAAGGGTCCTCAAGAAGCACAAGAAAAACCACAGGCACAACAAGAGCCAGATGTAACACCAACCGAATATAAAGTTGGACAAGACTGTGATGCTTGTAAAGACCAAGAAGGTGTATCAGTTCCTAAAATAAAGGCAGTCGGTATAGATTTTCCAATGTTATTGCATGAAGCTGTTAAGGGTATATATCAATTAATATCTTCTATTTCATTACCAGATGGATCAGCAAGTGAGGAAGAGAAACAAGACGCTGAATATATTTTACAAAATGTTGAATCTATGGAAGATGAGGCAGAAGATTTTAGATATGGTCCTGTTATATCTGGAAAGCTAAGAGATGCTGTTAATGAATGTAAGGGATCGAATGAATATCCAAATTGCAGAGAGCATGTTTTTGGCAGACTATGTGGTATGGATGCTGATAGATTTCTCAACATAATGAAAAGAATTTTAGATCCTAACCAAAGTGCAAAGACTGACTTAGAGGCTATAATAAGAGAAGTAAACGGTGAGATAACTGAAGAAGAGAGAGATTATCAAATGTCAAAATTAGATGGGGGTGATGATGATTATGACGATTCAGATTATAAAGATCAGGGCGAAGAAGATGGTGAATATGCTGATGGTGGCGGTGAAGAAAGCGATATTGATAATCTTATATCTAGAACAGCTCGTGGAGGAAAAGAAGAGGGGAAGGATAAGAAGGAAGTGGATGAATACGCTACTATGAGTGTTCCGGCTTTGCAAAGAGCAATGGATGCCGCTCTAGATGATGGAGATTTTGAACTTGTTAGAAAAATAGGTGGATATCTTAAAGAGAGCTATGTAATGAGTAGGATAAAAAATTATTTGAGGTCATAAAATGAGATTAATTAATAACTATAACAATTTTAAGGTAGAATTACTAAATGAGAACTATACACAGGCAAAGAAGTTCTTGAAAGATATGTATGTTTTCAATAACATCTTAACACGTATTTCTGGTGGTGAATATTCAACAGACCAAAGTGGTTTGAGAATTAAAGATAAAGTTACTGATGATATACCTATGAAGGATATACCTGAAAAAATGGTAAAATTAGTTAATAATAAGATTAATGAACTTGAGCATGATGATAAAAAAGATCCAGCATTTAGGGATGAATTTAATAAGTTAAAAGCAGATTCTGCACAGGCTGAGAGAAGCGATTTCCTTAAAAAGATTCGTGATATGGCTGGTAAGAATCTTGGATATACATATATGTATGTGTATTTTATATTACAAGAAGGAGTTCCATTTGAAGAAGTTGAGCAAATTCATAATCAGTTGGTTGAAAATAATGACCTTTTAAATCTATTGAGAAGAAATATATCAAATTATATTGATACTAATATTCCAAACAATTTTGAACAGATGATTGATGATATGGAGGTAATAAGACTTCATAAAAAGCTTCAGAAATTTGTACATCAATTTCCAGCTCACTTAAAAAGAGACTTTAGAAATGCTCAACCATATTTGAAAGAAAAATTGGTTGAGATATCTAACGCATTTGATGAAATAGGTGGTATGGAGGGTGGTAAAATTAATCTGGAAAAGCAAAAGTCAATACAGAAAAGGTTTTATGAAAAAATTAGAAGATATAGAAACCTTAGGGATATGGTAGTTGCTGCTGAGAACTTCTTAAAAGCTGAGGCTAACTCAGGATTTTCAAACTTCCAAGATGCTATTGAGGTATGTAATAGAAAGTTTGGTAATTTTGGTGTTAAGGTACTATTTGATGATGAGCAAATTATTGTAATGGAAGTACTTTCATTCCAAGCTTGTAGAGATTTATTCTCAAACACATCTTGGTGTATTAAGGATTCACTTAGTACATGGAATAGTTATGTTGGTCCTGATAAATATAATAAGCAGTATATGATAAGTAATTTCAATTTAACAGCTGCTGATAATAAATCGGTTATTGGTGTAACTATACAACCAGGAGACACTAAAGTAAGAAATGCTCACCAGAAAAATGATGGTAATGTTGGTGGAAACATTCGCCAGATTTTGAATGACTTTGGTAGAGATATCAAATTAATGGAAAAGGATTATCTTTGGAACCTATTACAGCCAATGAGTGAAGAAGAAGTTGCTGATAAAAAGCGTAGAGCTATGGCAAACAAAAGGGTTATTGAACCAGGTCTTTCATTTGACCAATTAAAAACCCTCATTGTTAATGATGGTGCTGATCCTAACTCAGGGTCAAGTGGGAATGAGGGATCAGCACTACACAATGCTATTCTTGATTATGATAAAGATCCTGATGAATGCTACAAAAAGGTTGAATTTTTATTCTCCATGGGTGCTAGCCCAAACTTAAGAAATAGTAAGGATGGTCACGGATCTACTATAACTAATGTTAAAGATTATGAAATATTAAAACTATTTATAAAAAATGGTGCTGAGTTGAATGCCTTTATTATTAGAAACCTAGCACATAATCCAGAAGCTATAAAATTCTGTCTAGATAACGGACTTAATCCAAACATGGGTGGTGACATTCCTCTAAGATTGGCTATTAAGGCTGGTAATCTTGCTAGTGTAAAATTACTAATTGAGTATAATGCTAGTGTTAACAACGATAGAGGAGAAGTGCTACATGTTGCTCTTGAGTCTAACAACATGGAAATTGTTGATTATTTTATAGATGAACTTGGCATTAATAAACAATTTGATAGATCTATAAACTGGTTATCCATGACAAAGTTTACAGATAAAAGTGGTAAGGTATGGCCAGTTGAAAAACGATTCAATCATTTGAATAAAATGCAAGGATGGATAGACTCTGGTAGAGTAACTACTAGTGATGATGGATATAGGGTTAAAGATGCTAATGGTAGGTCTAAAATAATAAACAGGGAAAAGGCCGTTGAAATGTATGGTAGTATTCTTGGATGGGCATTGCGTAATAGTGAGGAGTATAAACCTTTTATATCTAAGATTGGTGAAAAGACAGAAAAGATTGTTAGAAAAGGACACTGGTAAGGGTGGATGGATTGATCGAATGAGAAGATGATAATGAGCATCTCTTAATAGCTTTAAATGCTTTCATTTTATAAATATAAGGAATATTTAGTTATAAATTACTTATAAATTCATTAAAAATCGTATAATTTTTATGCCGATCCGTAACCTATTTACGGGGTGAGGGACAGTCGATTACAGAAGTGGAGATGAAATAAGACCAACATTAGTTGGCACAGTCGGTGAAACGTCCAAAAAGAAGGAGCATTTGTCTCCCGAAACATACTTATCACCGCAAGGTGTGGGTGTGTAGTTCATGTAGGCTAGTCTCTATCTTATTTTTCAAATTTGTATAATTTTCATTACCATATCTATCTAATTTGGTCTTTTTACTTTTATCTACATTATTATAATTTTCATCACCATATTTCTCCAACTTAGATAATTTATTTTTAAATGAAGAACATTTATTACCACAAGAATATATCTTATATTTCGTATAATTTATATTATATGTTGAAAATGGTATATACTTCTCATTACCACATATATCACATCGAACATTAACTTTAATGTTCGACATTTTCCATAATTTTTCAACAGGTAATATTATTACATCTCCTATTTTCACATATATCCCAATCTTAAATAACTTATAAATTGTTTTTGACGATGAGATATTAATTACTACATCCTTATCTATTAACATACTCTTTTGCCTTCCTTTTTATTTTACATGCAAATATGGCATCAATAATATCCTCAATTGGATTGGGTATTTTATCCCTATCCATTAATTCCTTATATGATAATAACATATCAAATATTGGTGATTGTATATTGCCTTCTACCATTGATCTATACATTTGTGGTTTTTTGAATCTACCACCAGAGACGCCCTCATTATTTCTAAACTCATATTTTGGTTTTTTCTTACCAACATCAATAGGCTCATATACCATCTTACATGCTTCTAATTTTAGGCTACTTGGTGATATTATCTCAATATCAATATCAATTATATACTTTAGTAAGTTAGCTCTTATAAGAGTAGATAATGCTACAATATCCAATATTGATGATGTGTTCTTAGAAAATGAATATCCCTCTATTATACAATATGTCATATTAGATGTATCAATTTTTTCAATTATTTTTTCAATTATGTTAGATGATATATTACTAAAGTGTTTAATTTTTAATATTTCATTCTCTGAATAAATTTCAGATGTCTCTCTATTGTTAAAATAGAAATCAACACCATATCTATTTAGTTCTTTTATATAGATGTTATTATCTTTCTTATTTGTAAATGATAAAATAGAGTTACCTTTATTTGACTCTATATAAATTGCAGTACTGTTTAGACTTATATCAATTCCAATGTAGTTATACATAAATTATTTTAATTTAATATATATATATATTAAATTAAAAAGATACTTTTTGTCATTTGTTGTTGATTAAATTACTATATTTGTAATATATGAGAAGTTTAGTTATAGGTGATATACATGGCTCATTGAAATAATTAAAAGATGTATTATTAAGATCATCCTTTGATAATATCTTAGATAGGCTTATTATACTTGGTGATATCAGGTGGCAGCTTTAAAAAAGCAGAAATGTTTAAATGTATTATTGATAATGTCAATATGAATGATTACTGGTCACGTCTATCGTGCCAAAACCACATGAGGTTTATCTATCTAATAGAAAGTTAGAAAAGATTCCCCTGAAATTCCGAAACGGCGAAATGTTTTGTCTATCAACAGTTAAAAGAACTGGGTCTTTTTCCTGGGCAAAAACGTTAGAACCGTTGGTGGGTTCTTCTGTGATAATAATCAATTAACTTCACTTGAAGGATGTCCACAAAGTGTTGGTGGCGATTTTTACTGTTATGATAATAAATTAACTTATCTAGAAGGGTGTCCACAAAGTGTTGGTGGTAGTTTTTACTGTTATATCAATAAATTAACAGATTTTAATGGATTCCCGGAATATTGGACAGGCATTGTATCATTTACTAGAAATCCAGTTCAAAAGATCCTTGATAGATTTAAAAGAGATCTATGGTTTAGAGTGATTCACCTACTTAACGAGATGGATGTTATTAGAGGAACAGATATTATTGAACAAAGGTTTGAGGAAGTTTATTAC
>Ga0105052_10003637_pt1 | contig 17641 bp, 21 predicted proteins | sample FRY03_FD_78094 | JGI IMG/M metagenome (GOLD analysis project Ga0105052, IMG submission 78094) | Freshwater microbial communities from Lake Fryxell liftoff mats and glacier meltwater in Antarctica - FRY-03 | ecosystem: Environmental > Aquatic > Freshwater > Ice > Glacier meltwater ... | reverse complement strand
TTCTAAAGTAACTACTAAACCTAAAATAATTAAGTTTGATAAAAATGGTTTACCTATTATTAATTAAAGGAAACAAATGCCTAGATTTGCTCAATTAGCTGATGGTACTAAACTAGAGTTTCCTGATGATACTCCTGATGAAGTTATTAATAAAACTGCTTTAAGAGTAACTCAAGATAGATCTCCTAAGGTAGAACTTTCTGCAGAAGTTATAAAGATTCCAGGTACCAAATATAAAGCTTTTGTACCTCCAGATAATGTAAGGGAAGCTGTAATGTGGGCTGAGTCTAGAGGAAATGCTAGTGCTGTTTCTCCTGTGGGTGCTCTAGGCACTATGCAAACTATGCCTGATACTCTTAGAGATCCTGGCTATGGTGTAATGCCTGAACAAGCTACTAGTACATCTGAGGATAGAGACAGAGAGCGTGAACGATTAGGTGTGCATTACTTAGGAGCTATGATAAATAAGTTTGGGGGTAACCTAGACTACGCCCTTGCTGCTTATAACTGGGGTCCTGGAGCAACTAAAAAATGGATTTCTAAAGGAGCAGTGTTTGCTAATCTTCCTAAAGAAACTCAAAATTATATTAATAAAATAAAGTTTAGGCTAGATACAGTTAAACCTGAACCTACTCAACCTACTCAACCTACTCAACTTACTGAACTTACTGAACCTACTCAAAAAGAAAGACAATCTGCTCTTATTGAAGAGGGGTTGTCTTTTGCGGTTTCTGGATTTTCTAGCAATGCTAAACAAGCGGCTAATCTAGGTAAAGGATTAGTAGGGGAATCTATTTCTTTACTTGGATTAGTAGCCGGTTTTCCTGAGTGGGCTTTAAGTACTTTATATAAAACAACTGTACAACCTGTTGGTTCTGCTTTAGGTAGAGGAGCTGCTATGCTTGCTAGTGGAGACACTAGTGGGGACATTATAGATTGGACTGAAAATAGAAAAGAAGCTGAAAGAATTTTTAGTCCTTTAGCAGCTCCAGTTAAGGCTGTAGAAACCTTAGGAAAGACTGCTGAACAATTAGGTATATCTGTACCTCAATCTGAAACTGCTGTAAGTAGGGGTATGGCTATATTTCTAAATAAAGTTAATCAGGGAGCTGAATTTGTGGAACGAGAGTATGGTGTTCCTAAAGATGCAACTACTGCTTATATAGATTTACTTCTGCTTACTGGTATTCCAGGAGCTAAGTTTGCGCGAAATAAATTAATTAATACTATAGCACCTGATGCTGTAACCTCACCTAGAACTCCAATTGTCAGCTTGCCTGACCCTATTAAATCTACTACAGAGGCTAAACCTTTAGTAAAAACTTCTGGAGAAGATATTCTAAGTAATATAGATACTCCTCAACTTAAAAACCTTAAGTATGAAGTTGCTACTGCTAAAAAAGTAGATGATGCTTTTTATATTTCAGATAATCTAGAAAAATTAGATGCTAATGAGGGTGTTAATTTAGATAAAAGATTAAAAGAACTAGGTGTTGATCTTGAGACCCAACAAAAGTTTGTACGTTTTGATGAGGGCTTTGCTAAAGGTATGGAACTTATACCTGATACTGTTAAAAATATTCAAAAAAGAATTAGAAAAGAGAGAGTTACTCAAGCTAATTTATTTAAAGAGGGTGATTTAAATACTGTAATTAATCCACAAGGTAAAACTTCTTGGGCTGACTTTCCTTTTAAGAATGAAATTAAAACTTCATACAATAATTTAAAAGTCCTTGAAAAAGAAAGACAATCTGCTTTTGCATCTCTTAAGAATAAAGAAGTACTTACTCCTGATGAGATGAAAGTTTATAACGATTACTATCTACCTATTAAAGAACAAATAGATAGTGTTTCAAGAGAACTATCTGATAGAGGTTTAATCCCTGAGTATGGAATAGATACTGGATTTGCTTCACGTAAATTAGTTGCTACAAAGAAAGAACAATCTATTCTTGGTACTTACAAAGAAGCCATTATTGGTAAGGACTGGATTGATTCTAAGCTAGACCCTATGAATACTGCAGAGGGTGGTAAAGCTAGGGATCTTTTTGTTCTAGAAAACCCTAGTAATGGACTACGTGAAGTTGTATCTATTAAAGAAAATAAAAAAAACAAGTCTATTGTTTTTCATGAGAGATGGGGTAGACCTGATCAAATTATTAATGTACCTAGAGAATTAGATACTAAATCAGGGGCTACTATTTTAGGTAAAAAGATAAGGGAAGCTACTCTAGCAGAACTTGAAAAAGTTACTGGCAAAACTTACACTAAAAATTATAATTTAGTTTTATCAGATAGACTTGCAGGATTGGAAGCACAGCTTAGACGACATACTATAGCTGAGAACCTAGCTGCAGATCCAAACATTGGATGGAAACCTCAGACTGCTTTTGAACAAATCCCTGAAGGCTATGCTAAGTTATCTTACACTCAAAAGACTCCTAACTTAGATGGAGTTTACTTTCCACAAAGAGTTAAAGAAGTACTTGATGATTATAATAAACCTTATGATCTTAATGCTGTAGGTGTGGTAAATAATGCTTTGGTTACTAACATGATGATGATCCCTATTGTTCACATGATGAATGAGGGATTCCATTGGGGTATAACTAGGGGTGCTTCAGGCTTTGTTAATCCAGCTAAACTAGCTAAGATGGTTCCTCAAATGATTGAAGCTTACAAAGATGTAAAAAATCGTGGACCAATTACACAAGAGATATTAAGATCTGGTGGTGCTAATCTTTCTGCTAATGTTAGAAACACTATGTATTTAGATAAGGCTTTTAGAGAGAATTTAAATATTGCAGCTAAGTCTCGTGAGTTTAAAGACATTGCAAAAGCCCTAGCCATTTCTCCAGCTAAGCTGTATCAGAATGTGTCTAAGTTTTCTAACAAATCTATGTGGACAGTGCGTGATATTTTAGTTACTCAAGTTGTTATGGAGAAAATGAAACAAGGTAAGACTATGCAAGAAGCTATTCGTAGTACTGAGCGACACATGCCTAACTACCGTTTGCCTTCTAGATTAGTTTCAGATTCTAAAACAGGTAGACTACTAAGTAAAATGCTTGGGGATAGGAATTTCTTTTTATTTTCTAGATATCATGCAGGCATGTTAAGTTCAGGTAAGAATGTTATTATGGATATCCTTGGAAAGAATCCTGAATTAAGTAAAAAAGAATCTTTTAAAGAAGGAATAGATTCAGGCATTGCTACTGCCATAGCTTTAGCAGTTGTGTATCCTATCATGGATGAAATAATGGATAGGGTGGCAGAAACCTTTGGTATTAATTCTGCAGAGACTCACATGCGTAGACCTGGTGTTGCCCATGTAATTGATACTGCTATAGATATTAGCAAAGGTAAAAAAGATCAGCAGGCTGTAGCTGCTTTATTACTAACCCCTTCTCCTGTAGTACAAACTGCAGCGGAGTTAGCTTACAACATGGAATTCTATAATAGAAGACCTATTAGAAATACAGTTGATGAAGTAGAAGATCAAGTATCTGATACAACTTCTTATTTATCACGTAAAATTCCTATGGTTGGTCAGTACCAACAATTTAGTAAAGAGGGTGGTACTGGTATTGGTGGATTTATATTTAGAAACTTCTTGGATACTAAACTTAAAACTAGAGATCAGGTATATCAAACAGAAGATCAGGTAGAAAGACTACGTTCTCAGGCTGAAGACAATAATTACGAGGATTAACTAAAAATTGACCTTCACAATCAACGCGTAACGCATTAAAAAAGGGGACTTGATATTGTCCCCTTTCTTTTTATCTAAAATAACACAGCGTTGCACTGTGTTTAAACTGGAAGGTTTAGGCGTTCATTACGTACATTGTAACTTCAAAGCCAAAACGCATTTCTGTTGCTGCTGGTGTAGTCCACATAACGATTTCCTTTGTTTGGTTAAGCATGTATTATACCACAAGTCTTAGTGAATTGCATCAGTATTATCATTAGTTTTTTCTAGCATTAATGCTACTATACCTAAGAATAAAATAAATGCTTCTTCATTGTCTGTCTTATTAACTAAGTGTTCAAATCCTAGAGCAAACCCACTAATAAAATAATAATTAAATTTCACAACTACCTCCCGCGCAAGCCGCTTGATCTGTTAAGTTTGTAGAGTCATCAAGTTCAATGACATTCTTTAGATTAATACTTTTTAAGTGCACATATAATTCGTCAAACTCTTCTTTAGTACAGTCAGTAAATGGTGCCTGAATATAAGTACCTCCATCATAGGGTAGTACAGAAATACCTGTATACTCAGCACGATGTTCCCACATCCATTCTCCACATGGTGCCCACTCATTTTCCTTAAGTGATATAGTACAACTTACATTGTGATTGTTAGCTCCATCTATATGTCCTGGATTAACCCAATCTAAATTAAATCTACGTACACGTTCTAATAATTCCATAAAGTTTTCAGTACGTAACTTTGCACCTTCGGGTGCCCTTTGAGGAAACTTAATTACTGCTTCAATGTGAGGCTTGTGATAACAGTCTTCCATTAACTCGGGGACTTTCTTATTAAGATACTCATACAATGGTTCGTTTTTACCTACTCTCATACGACGCAAGTAGTAATCATTATGCCAAGCATGAATACCGCTAGAACTACCTAGAACTAGAGACGTAGTACCTGCAGGTTTTACTGTTGTGATTCTAGCTGCAGGATTAATGCCTATTATTTCAGCAAAAATCTTGTTAGTTTCAATAGCTTGTAATGCTGCTGCTTGTAAATCTACATTTTCTAATTTACCACTAGCTATACCTGTAATACTTACACCAAGTAAGGCATCTTTCTCTGTGTTCTCTTTCCAAATAGAACGTAGGTAATGGAAGTCTGTGTAGCCTGCTTGTAATGTAGCAATTAGAGTAGCTGCTTTTACTCTAGCGATTAAATCTTCTTGGTTTTCTACATTACTACCATTAATTTCGACTAAATTGCAGTATTGATTAGGACGTAATGCAATCTCAGCACAGGGGTTGGTACCCCAGTCATAATCATTAGTCCAAAAGATACCAGGTTCTCCTGCATTAGACTCTTTTACTTTAGCCCATACAGAATCAAACTGTTTCTTAGTAGTATGTTCTCTATGAAATACAACTGAGTTGTTAGCCCGACCACGTTGAGGATTTCTCCACCACCAAGGACCTGCCTTACAACTTAACATATCTAAATCATTATGATCAAACAAAGAGATCATAGCTGCTCTACGAATACCACCTGAGAGTACGGCATCTGCAATGTGACACAAGATATCATGTACTTCTAAGGGTTTAAGTTTACGTCCTTTGGCATTATTAAGTGTAGCTCTAATATGATCTAAACAAATACGTAGAGGATCTGGACCTGGTGCCTTACCTCCTGATGTAATTAGTCTAGAACCTTTAGGACGCACATCACGGAAGTCAAACACTGGATCACTCTTACCTTGTGTGTAAGCTTTTACTAGTATCTTAACTGAGTCTGCCCAGCCTTCAATAGAATCTCCTACTAAGAACCTGCGTTGTTTATTTTTAGGTCCAATAATAGTAGGCAACTGATCTACGTGTCGAGTTTGTACTGAGTAACCTACACCACTACCTCCTAAGAGATTAAACATAGTTTCTGCAAAAATAGCAGGATGATCTGCTGGTGAGAATGCACAATTAAAGATACGATTGTTAGCGAGTTCAATCGGTCTTCCTCCAAACTGCAGACTACGCATAGAAGGTAGTACTTTCTTTTCATACACCAAACGATATGCAATGCCAATAGCTACAGCTAGTGTAGGATATTTCTTTAAGTGCATTGCTCTATTACGATCTACTAATTCTTTCCACGTCTCACGACGTTTTATTTCTGGTATGTATTTAGCGTACTTATTAAACACTGTTATGTCTGATAAAATCTCTTGGCTAATATCCATCTATAAATCCAATTCTTCAATTAATAATTCTGCTCTATCCTCTACTTTGTATTTAAAGGCATGAACAATATCGTGGGTTGTTAAGTCTAGTAAAGTAATAATATCTACTTCATCTACTTGCTCACTTAATTTATCTATCAACTCATTAGTTGTCATCATTATCTTTCTTTCCTTCCAAAATAAATTGCAATACAGCTAGGGCATTCCAAGCTGCATGAGCTGCATGAAGTAAGTTACTATCTGGATCGTAGTCTTCTCCCACTTTACGGTAGAAGTAATGTCTTAATCCTGCATCACTATACCTAGCAATGCCATTAGGTACAACTTTCCAACCACCATCTGAATATTTATTAGCACCAAAGGTACCTACTTTACCTACTTCAATAAGAGCCTTTGAAAAATCTCCAAGAACTAAATCAAGACGGGGTTTCCCCCTGTCTAACTTAGATCCTGGATCACTAGGTGCTCTACCTGTTGGATCTATTTCATTCATTTGTGAAACCTTTTGTATATTTGATATCATTAAATCCCCACAGTCTTATTAGTTTTACGATTAAGTATTTTACTATCTCGAAACCACTTGCCGCATCCTTTACATTTATACCGTTGGTATGTAGAGGTGTTAGCTTTGTAAGTTCCTCGTCTTTGAAAATGTTTTCCTCCACAGTTAGGGCAAACCAAACCATCATTATCTCCATAGATAGAATGATTAGCATGATTAGGAATCCAACCTTGAATTTTATTATACAACTCTTCTAGTACTATTACATCTTGTATGTTATATTTCTGCATAGTATCCCATGCTTCAGGGTTATCTTCAATGCAACCTACCCATGTATCAAACCCACCTGTCTCTGCCTTACCTGATAAATGTAAAGCCTGCGTTACATAATCTAATTTATTACTAGGAAATTTAAACATTCTTTTTACTGTATCCAGTAAATCAATCTGTTTGTAGGGACTAGTAGGTTTGTAACTTTTCTCTAGGAACTCCCTATTAATGTGAGGGATGTCAAATCTTTTACCATTGTAATGGCAGACTGCATCTGCTTCATTAATTAATTTCCAAAGTGTTTTAAGTTGTCCTTTCTCTCCATGTTTCCCTGTAATAACTTGATCATTACCATTCCACTTAGCTGCCCAACACAGCATATATGTTGGACTAACTAACTGACCTATACTAACATTCTGTTGCCACATACCCCAAACATAAGCTAGGTTAGGAGCAGTCTCAATATCTAAAAATAAAATCTTTATGACACTACCCCACCTTTCTTTTCGTAATCAAACAATTCCATTTGTGCTTCTTCTGCATCTACTTGAATAAATCCTTTATCTACTAGATCTATTATCCCATGTTCCATAATTAAAGAGGCTTCTTCTTCTGATACATGGTACTCAAAATCACAAGACCCATCTTTATTCCTTTTGAAGTTTGAAATCTTCATTGTTTAACTCCTTGATTATATTAAGATAACCAGCAAACCAATTACTACGGAAGTCTAACCAGTAAAAGTTATTAGCTTCTGCCCAATCTCCGTAAGTTGTTTTGGATCTTTTAGTTATCTTGTTACTAGGGTTTTGGAATAAGAAAATAATAATTATATCTGGATTACTTTCTCGAAACCAAACCATCTTTTGTCTTGTTGCTAGATCTAGTTTACCTTTAGCTTCTATGTAAAGATTCTTTCCTACTTTAAAGTCTGGTATGTAGAGTCTGTCTTTACTTGGTTGAACAAAAGGAATCTTATCAGGTTCATACTTAACTACATTAGGTAACTTCCCAATCAAAATCTTCCACGCTTGTTCTTCCAGCTTCGACTTGAAGTTCGGCATTAACTAACCTTTCAAAATGGTTTATATAATCATCGTCTTGTTCTTGAAGTATCCATAAACATCTAGCGTTGAGTAAGAATTCTTCTTCATTACCATACATATCGTAGACAATGTTAAACATATCTTGTTCGGTATTGGCATTAGCTAAGAATCTTTTAGCTTTAACTTCTCCTACTTTAGCAAGACCTTTAATGTTATCTGCACTGTCCCCTTTCAGACACTGCTCATAGAATAACTTTAGTCCTCCTAGTTTAGTTTGAGTAAGAAACTTTTCTTCTCTACTCCAAGTAGAAGTTCCAAATTCCCAGGAGTAATGCTTACCTGGAATCATTAAAAGATCTTTGTCTAGCGTAGCTATTGTTGTTGTGCCATTAACTTTATCTTGGTAGATACCTAAGTAGTCGTCTGCTTCTTTACCATCCTCTGTAGTTATAGCTTCTAGTTCTTTAATAGCGTAGTCTCTAAGAGCTTGTAAATGCTTAGGCTTTGGCTGTGTTCTGTTAGCTTTATACTCGGGATAAATAGACTTACGATAACTTCCCTTTCCAGAAAGGAAACACAAAAACTCTTGTGCCTCCGTTTTTTGAAGGATTAAATCTAGGGTTGAGTTCATCCTAGCAATAGCAATACCAACTGGCTCTTCTTCTGCGGAAGCTGCAGCTCGGTATGCTACTAAGTCCATGTCAATTAAAGTTTTCATTAGTAAGGGATATCATCTTCTATGTTAGAAATATCAGGAATAGGTTCAGCTTTTTTATTAAATACAAAGTCTGTTAATTCATTAGCAAGATCTAATACTAATTGTTTATCTATAGTCTTAGCTCCTACTGTTAAGATAGATACAGCATTAGAAAGACTGGACTGTCTTACAATTAATCGCTGCCTTTCTGCTCGCTCTTCGGACGTTTCATAATTTGACCCTGTAACACGAGTGGCTGGCTGTTGCCCTTTACTAGGAATTCCACTCGACTGTGCAGGTGCTGAAGATCCACCACCTTCTGTTCCAATCCCAGTCCATTGCCAATACCCTGCTGTATCTTTTTCTGTGAGAACATCTACTACATCTCCCTTAGTCCAAGTCTGTGCTGCTTTAAAAACTTGTGGGTTTGAGAATGACATTAGTTTCTTGTTAGCAACACGACCATCAGGACCTTTATAGGTTACCTCTAAGGACTGGTAATCACGTCCTGTTTTACCTTGGTGTGTATTCAATCCACCTACATCAATAATATTAATTTGCATTTACTACCTCCATGTTTTTCCAATCAGGACCTACTTGACATTCGACTCTCATTGGAAGATTAAATTTTACCTTGAACATACGCTCAAAGTTACTTGGTACATCATTGAAACACTTATCAACTAACTTAACAAGTTCATTAGTATCGCATACTTTTTCATCAAAGTCAAGTATAATTGAATCGTGTACTGTGTTTACAAACTTTACATTCTTGTTCTCCTTAAGTCTATTATATAAAGATACTCTAGCTATAGCCATTAGATCTGCACCTAGCCCTTGCACAGGATAGTTTAGTATCTTAGTTCTTGGATGTACCATCTTAGCATTAGATCCAAACCCTTGTATTTCAGGCTCGAAGTAATACTCTCTACCTGTAGGCATAACTAACTTACCATTACGAACTGCTTCAGTATAAATATCTTGATGCCATTTGTATAACTCTGGGTACTTTAAATAGAATTCTTCTATAACATGCTGCCAAAAATCTGAGTTACCTATGTCTTTAAAGTTAGGATCATTAGCATAACTGTATGCAGAACCACCATAGATTAAACGGAATACAAAAGTCTTAGCAATCAAGCGACTAGGTAATCCGAATCGTTCTTGGTTATCAGAGTGTTGATCTACTGAGTCCCATATTTCTTTAAAGGCTACCTTATCTTTAGATAGATAAGCAGCTCCGATCCATTCTAATTGTTTTGCATCAGCCTGTAGGAGCATAGGTATACCTCGAATAAAATAATTGTTTAATATTACCATCAAAGTTTTGTAAGTTAGGTTTGCTCGATGATAGCCTACCAGTCCTAGCAACGCATTGATTAAGAGTACCGTGAATTAGATTAGGTTTCCAACCTAACTCTTTATTTAACTTAACTAATCCTACATAGTAAGTACCTAATCTTTTTTCATCAGTTGCTTTTTGTAGCATTAGATTAATAATTTTAGTACCTATAATACTAGACTTGAGAGATTTAAGTGTACCTTCATCTGTAGAATAGAATCCTTCTTTCTTAAGTTCACTACCTTTTATTGGTTTAACCATACGGGGCAGTGTTACTTCATAGGATTCCCATCCCATCTTTTCTTCCCCTTTTCTACTACCTGTTTTAAAAGTACCACGAGAAACTCTACGCTGGAGGTTAAGAGTGCCACCATAAAGGAAAGCACTAAGATGATCGTTGCTCCTAAGGTTAAGGTCATCTCTCCCATGATAGTTATTAAGTTCAACATCCAATGTTTTAATTTTTTCATTTAATTCTTCTCCTAATTTAGTACATTCAGTTTCATCAAACGTGATGCCATTAAATTCCATTTCTTCAAGTACTGTAAGATCTTGGTTATGAAGAGATACTAAATTCTTTAGCTCAGGTCTAGCTTCTAACTCTTCTACTTGCTTAAGATAAACCTGATAGGTAATGTCTAGGTCTTTTTGTAGATAGTCTTTGAGTAGTTCTAAGGGGACTTCAGGAGTATCAATACCCTGACTCCAATATAGATCATACACTTCGTCTATCTTAGTTTCAATACCATAGTGAATAGCTACAGAATTCAATGACGGATAAGATTCTTTTTGTCCAGTCAGAATAAAGTGTACTACTTGACAATCCCAAACTCTCTTATCACTGATGTCAATTCCATATCTTCTTATCCAGTGTAAGTCAAACTTCAAATTAAATCCTATGATTAGGTTAGACATATCTACAACACCTTGAGTAAACTTTAACTCTGTGTCATGTGGTGAAAGACTATACTCAACATCTAATAACCATGACTCTTTTGGAAACTTTAGTCCCACTAAACATAACTTGTTTCTTTGATCAAATGGATTACCTTTATTACTAATTGTTGTTTCTGTGTCAATGCAAAGATTCATTATAATCCTTTAATTATTATTTGGTTTAAAAGTAATTACAGCACTAGGAAATGGCGCACTGTTTTTGGCTTCTCCAAACTTTAATCTGCCTTTTATAAATTCAATATTGCCTTTCATAGCATAATCATGCCACCATTTTGTATCTGTTCTACTTGGAACAAGACAAACAACTGTTGCGCCTTTTATTGAGCTTTCATAAGCTTTTTTCATCCAAATTCCTATTTCTCTACCATAAGGTGGATTCATCCAACAAATTCCTTGCCATTCTTGTGTTAATCCATCTTCAATTAATGAAAAATAATGCTTACATTTTGCATTTTTATAATTAGCACATACATCAACATTAAATTTATAAATTTCGTTATATTTATCAAAAAAAGATTGTGGGGTAGCCCAATCATCTGTTTCGCTTGAAAAATGTACATTATTCATTATGTTTTTTTCCTTTCAATATTTTTTCTATTAATCTCATTAGTTCATATCCTCAAAGCGAGCAACCTCTGCTCTCATTAGTACCTGTGCATTACCATGACGAAGATCAGGTAGAGTATCTTCATCACCTATTAGTTTATTCTTACAGATGTTTAAGAATCTTGTTCGACTTGTGTTGTCTTGCTCTTTTCCAATTCCAATAATCCAATCAGCTTCTCCTTGCTTAGCTGTCTTACTGCCATCAACCATATCCATAGTAAGCCACAGTTTGCCTTCCGCTTCACCACTGGCTTGCGATACGGCTATGACTGGGGCATAGGTCTTAGCTATCTCACGAGCCCACTGATAGAGTACCTTTAAACGTAAATCATCACGATCACCTTTGAACCCTTTGATCTTATCTATCTGATCAAAGATAATCAAAGCAGGTTTATATAACTTAAGTACTTCTTCAATCCTAGATGAAGAATTAGAATCTTCATAGTCTAGAATGTGAATACGATTTCCAGTTTTTAGATTGTATAAAGTTTGATTACGTTCTAATTCTATCCATAAATCACCTGGAGTTTTATTAAGTACTGCTTGGAATACCCTGATACCTACCTTAGCACCTTGCTCTTCGTTGTTGAACCACAGGATATCACCCTCTGTTTGTTCAATCATGTAGCTTATCTCACTAGCTAAGAAAGTAGTTTTACCTGTCTCAGGTCTAGCAAATATGAAACCGAAGTCTCCCTTTCGGAGGGAGCCTAGTGCTTTGTTAAGGAAGTTAAGTCTCCATCTTAAACCTGGAGTAGCTACCTGTGATTTATGTAGAGCATTCAAGTCCATTATCACAGGCTTAACTTCAGAAGATACTACAACATCATCTTGCATTTCTTTAAACAAAGTTACTAGATCTTCTTGAGTAGCTTTGCCATCTTCAACATCAAGAGCCATCTTAGCGATCTCTCCTGAGAGAGCTCTCTTTCTATGAGACTCTAGGTACTTAATAATTAATGAACTATTAACATCAACTTCTTCAAAGATAGAATTAATAATCTCTTCAATGTTATCTCTCTCACTATCAGTGAGATGATAATTAGTAGAGTAATTAATAATTAATTCTTCTTTAGTAATACTAATTGTTTCTTTATAGTTATAGTAATAGTTATTAATTGTTTCTAGTAATTTATATATATTATTATAATTAGTTTTAATATAACTAATATTAATATATTTATAATACAATAAAAATACTTCTTTGTCAAGACAAAATAACTTAATTAATTTTCTTTCAACCATTCTTTTAATTCCTCAGTTGTATATTCTTTAGGATCTTTCGGAGATATAATAACTTTAGCATTGATACCTAACTCCTGTAAATATCTTTTATGTTGTATTGCTAGTGTAGCTTTATCCCTATCTAACCACACATACACAGTTGAATATCCTTTTAATATAGGAACTAATAACTTAGGGATTGAAGTACCAAGCAAGGGTCGTCCGCAAAGGACACGACCGAGCTTGAGTGCTGAAAGGATATCTTCTACCAGTACTACTTTGTTACTATCTCCATATTTAATTAAAGGTTTAATACCCATTGACAAGTACTTTGTTTTATGCCCTTGGAAAGAACGAGCTTGCCAGTAATTAGTATCTTTATACAGGATTAAGAGGTCTCTGTCAAGGTTATATCCAGGAATATATAAATCAATTTCAGACCTAGATATTCCATAAGAATACAACCATCTCATAGCTGGAGGTGGAATATCTTTAACTACTGAGATATCCTGGATTTCTTCTGCTATCTCCTGTGAATTACTACGATAATTTAGGCGAGCTCTAAGAGACTTTACGTCTCCTTTTATCAATCTATAGCCACAACCAAAACAAAATTGATGGTCATCATAGTCACCTAGATTATCTTTTGATCCACATTTAGGACAGGGCAAGTGCCCTAAGAATCTACTAGTCATCTAACCAGTCTTTATCTCCAAAAATTTCAGGGGATATGTACTCACTACTTCGCAGATCTTCTTGAGAAATATAGTCTACTTCTATTTCATCAAGACATATACTACATAGGTCTAAGTACTCACCTTCCTGTGTCTTAACCGAAGTCTCCCAGTCATCTAACTCTGCATTACATGCTGTACATCTACTCATTACAAACTCCTAACGTGGTTATAAATAGCTTGGCTATATTTTAATAAGGTAGTACCTTCTAGACCTGGTGCTGTATTACATTCAAAAATATATACTTCATTAGATTCAAAAGAATACCCTACATCAAATGCACCAAAGTCTAAGCCTACTATATTACATGCTTCTACACATTTGTCAAGCAATATTTGAGGAATTTCCACAAGATTATTGCGACAAAAGACATAGCCAGATACATGATTACGGATATAACTCGTAGCACCAGAGCCATTTCTGCGTTTTTTCTCAGTAACATCTAACACTTCTCCTTTAAATATATGTACACGAAATTCTCTATCATGTTTTACTTGCTTAGTATAGAGAGGAGCATAGACTAACTCATCTATTTGCTCAGCGATTACAATACCATCACCACTGTTACCAAAAATATTAGTACGACAGTAAACTTTATGTCCTTCTTCTATCCAAAGTTTAGCTAAGTCTACATTAACTGTATGCTGTAAGCTATTGATTTGTTTAATACTTTCTAAAAATTGTATCTTATTACTAGCTACTCTCGTAGCTGTTAAATTATTTAAATCTAATCCTTGACAGAATCTATTAATTGTGTTATGACCTACACCCCAGTTAAGTATAACATGGTGAGGTCTTCGTCTGAATGTATTGTAGATACGTACAGTGTTTAAAGAATTAGCAAGAGCTTTTGCACTCTTGCTTCCTAGTTTGTATGGGTTAATTTTAAGTATCATATTTAAAAATGGGGCTAAAAAGTTCCGGTAACTCTTGTAGAACGTTTGTAAAGATTGGCTGTGGTCAAACGATTTTGAAATTTCTCTTCAAGTTCCCTACATTTTTTAATTACTTTCCAATGAGGTGAATTACGATTAACTGCATCAGTATCTTTAATGGTTTTAGTAGTAGGTATGTTTTTAGAATTTGCATAGTCTAACCATTCTTTTTTAAAGCTATAGGTAACGAAGTCATTGTTTACATTATAATAACTAAGATTATAATATTTAGTATAACTTTGTAGCGATTGTTTTATAATTAAAGTTTGATTTTTACAAGCCATTTTTGAAGTGTAACCAGGATTAACTAGTAATTCTGTGTCTACATAATCAAGTGGGTCAATTTCAGAAGATCTGTGTGGAAATTCTACATTAAGAATATCATCTAATGTTGGTACATATAAATAATTCATTACATTCTCCTTAAATATAACTGTCTAGTTTATTGTAACCAAAAAATAAATCAGGTTCTTTATCTTCTGGGTGTACTCCCATTAAATTAGTAACCTTACGAATAGGTAAATTATAAATAAAGTCTTCTCTGTTTTCAGAGATTACATCAACAGTCCAATACTTTTGATTGATAGCTACTACCTCAACAATAGTATCTTTAGGAAAAGTAATCTTAGCGGCTCCATCATAGTGAGGATAGTCTAAAATTAATAAATCCCCTTCTTCAATATCACTAATAATTATACTAGGTTTAGATTGAAACTTTTTGGTAAATGGAAGAACATCTAGGTAATTACTTTGTTTAGGAAATGGTACAGGTTTTTTCCATGAAGTATTACTAAACCAAACACCATCATCATTAGTATTACCTTTATCTTCATTGAAGATTGCATGGTTTCCCCACTTATCTAGTAAGCAGAATTTACTATAACCAATACGATCTTCTATTAAAGCTTTAGTACTAGGATGGTATAAAATACTAGTGCCATAGCGTTTAGCTAATGGCTGTAAGTATTCTTCGTTAAACTGGGCAGTATCAGTACGATCTGAATCTGCTGAATTATATCCACTAATGATACCGTTGTGAATAAAATTATAACCTGGAACAATTTCAAAAGGATGGCAGTTATCTTCTTTAACACTTCCATGAGTTTTAATACGAAAGTGAAGGATTGCTTGTTTAGTTTCAATCTGAGACCAAGCCTCAAAGAAAGTATCAAAAGCAAAGAACCCTTTTAAAGTATTTAACTTCTCATTATTTACATAAGAAAATCCTGCACCATCTGGGTTAGATCTAAAGCACTGACGTAAAACTTCTTCAGTTAATAACTTACCTGCTGGTTTATAAATAGCAATACACATATCTTATTCTCCTTTGTTAGATTTAATATAATTTTTTAAATGCTTGTACTCTTTTGATCTAGGACTAAGAATAAACTTTTCAAAGTTAGTCCACTTTAATAAATCTTTTACTCCCAAACCAACTGAAGCAGTACCACAATACTCACAAAGACAATCAACAAATTCTAATTTTGTCAAGAACTCTTCATAATTTACAGGGGTACTAAATAATCTAAATTCAACTGTATGTCTTGGATCTAAATTTAATACACTATAGCGTTCACTATCTCCTTTAAGGTGAGTTGTTACTGTTTTACTACTTACATATTTAGAATAATTATTCTCATCTCTACCTGCTAACTTAATGAGATATGATCTGTTATCAGGATTATTCATAAACCCAGATAGTTTTCCAATAGTAAAACTGGATAAAGAATTACGAGATACATGCACATGCATGCCTGTTTTTTTAGTTGATTTTAAATTAGTTTTGATTTTAGATTCAAAGAATTTTTTGTATTCTTCAGTATGAATTTCTAGTGTAGCAGGACAAGATACAATTTCAAAACCTTCTCCAATAGATCCATCAAATTTAAGAATAGCATGGTTTTCTAAACTTTTGTTTGTAATAATAGCATCATTTTTTACTTTAGATGTTTCATATTCTAATTCAATACCTAAAAATCTTAGTTTGTCAACATTTATTTTCTTAGCTTTAAATTTTAGAAGTTCTGGAACTCTTTGTGAATAACTATAAATTTTAGAATGTTCAGGTAAAATACAAAAATTACAACCAATGTCATCTACGATTTCTAATTCTATAGAGTAACCTCGTTTTTTACAACAAGGACAAGTTACTAGCATTAAGTCTGATTTTTTATGGAAGGTTCTGTTATAAATTACATAATGCTCTGCATCATAATAACCGTGAGGTGAATTAAACGTTAAATTTAGTTCAGCACAAACATTATTAGTAGAATCTAAATCTGTAAAACGAATATGCCCTAAAATTGGTATATGATCTTCACCTATATGTCCTATAACATAAAGTAATTTATTTGAAGTCCACTTTTTTGTAAGTAGATTGTATGCAATTTTATAACTACCATAACTACTAATGTTAAAGTCTAGCAAAGCTCCTCTAAGTATTGGTAATTTTTCTACAGAATTCCCTACAATTTTTAATAAAATTTCTGATATAGAATCTGAAGTCAAGTTTACAAAATCAAAAGTAAGTTTATTTTTAACATCATTTAAACTTTCTATGAGTTCTTCTTTACTAGTAGCTTTAGAAGGACTTTTAACTTCAAAACCTTTTTCTAAAGTAACCATAAGATGATTAATCATTTCAGATGTTTTAGGACTATCTACAAAAGAAGAATTAATCCGTTTTTCTAATCTTCTAAACCATCTACTTAACTGTGCAGCACTCATTTTAGAGAAATCAAATTTATCTTTATGCTCTGGATTAGCTTTATAATATAAAGAATCAAACAATACTGTATAGGATGAGTTTTGATAGGAACTAAAACCAAAACTTGATATAAGATTATTTTCTGCAGCAACTAAATTATCTCTATTTATAACACTTTTTTTGTAACACTTTTTAGTTATTCCATCTACTAATAATCTCATTATTAGTTGATCTTTAAATTTATAATCTATTTTTATAACATTATCTGCTCCGTCAACTTCCCAATAAGAATGATCTGTTGATATACTTTTGTTAATAATAAGACCTATAGATTCTGCATTAGGTATAAGATAATCTAACTCTCTAATTTTGGTTGCTAATAATATAACTGACATCTTTATTGCTCCTTAAATTTATTAACTTTCTCTTTAGGATGTGAATTGCTTTTGTTAATTCATGTTTACTTTTAAGTGTTTCATTTTTACTAGGTAATTGTAGTTCAACTTGGTAGTATAAACTACAATATACTTCTTGCAAGGATTCTATATTAAGTTTCCCTATTGACATTTTATTTCTCCTTGTCTTTAAAAAGCCCTTGAGGTAATACATATCCGTATTGATTATTGTTCTTTGTGTTGACTAAATTAATACTGACCATACCATCTTGCTCCACTGAATAACAACCTT
>Ga0105052_10003632_pt1 | contig 17670 bp, 18 predicted proteins | sample FRY03_FD_78094 | JGI IMG/M metagenome (GOLD analysis project Ga0105052, IMG submission 78094) | Freshwater microbial communities from Lake Fryxell liftoff mats and glacier meltwater in Antarctica - FRY-03 | ecosystem: Environmental > Aquatic > Freshwater > Ice > Glacier meltwater ... | reverse complement strand
TCTCAAAGCAAAGAAAACATCTTTAATAATTTGATAGTAAGAATGGTCAAATCAGAAAAAATTTATCAGGCTGAAATTATATGCTCGTAGCTACTAACCTCAATAAATTTATATAAAAAAAAACGAGAATTAACTCGTCTTTATATTAATTTTTATTGTCAACTGTCACGTCTTTAAAGGCTTGGCCAATTTCGTTCATATCGTGATTGAATTCCCGCTTAAAGGATTGCCAATCGCTATTGGCATCGTTTTTATAAGTATCGACTTTGACTTTAAGATCCTTGTTTTTTTGCTCCAGAATGTCAATGTTTTTTTGATACTTGGCATCCACTGATTTACCAGTCTTTTGCATTTTTAGTTTTAATTCTGCTATTTGAACTTCATTGTAACTAATTACGGAATCCGTCTGGTTCTTGAAAGTTTGCCACTGTTCAGCAGTTGCCTCTTTTTTAGACACAGCTAAACTGTCTTTGGCATCTTTTAAATTTTGCTTGGCTACATCAACCTTTTCTTGAGATTCAATTTCTTCTTTGGTAGTAGGCTTGCAACCTACTAAAGTTGTTCCTACAATAAACGTTGTGATTGCTAGGAAAAAGATTTTTTTTTTCATTTTGGATATTTTGAAGTACTTTATATGTAATGCAATGTTGTTTTATAGAATATAATTTATAGAGATCCTAGAATTTTGTTCAATTCCTCTCTTGTTTTGCCCAATTTTATTTGAAGTTTAGCAATCATTTCTTCTTTTCTACCTTTTACAAACAAAAAATCATTATCCGTTAATGCGGCAAATTTTTCTTTTAATTTGCTTTTTTGTTCGTCCCAGTTCCCTTTTGATTCTGACGCATTCATTGTGTTTAATTTTAATAGTGAAAGTGTGTTCACATTTTACAAAGGTAACGCGAGAAGTAAGGTAAACAGTTATATAACTTTTGGGAGATGTTACATCATTCACACATTTTAAAAACTTGCGTTGTTAGGTTGAAAAAAAACAAACAGAATCTGAAATTTGAAGGCTGGGTAAAATTATTGAGTAGTCTTTTCATTGCCAATTTTGCTCACAATTTCGTCTTTAATTTCTTTGGCTTGCCCGACCAGTTCAGAATATTCCCTGGAAAGTTCGGTTATTTCGCGTTCCGTCTTTACTTCTACATTAATTACGGAATTGCTGGCGGTTTCGTGAGATAAAATCAATTCATTTATTTTTAAATGTAAGGAACCTGAAAAGCGATTGAATGATTTTTGAATGATAAACAAACTTAAAAATGTCGTTCCAAATATGATGTCGCCAATGATTTCGTGCGTATCCCAAGAAGTGAAAAGATTGTTAATCCACCAAAACAATACCATACAAAGTGCTAAAATAAACGATATAGAATTGCCCAGAATAGCGGTTGCAAAAGAAACTAGTCTTTCAAACACTTTTTCTGTAAAACCATAGATATTCACTATTTTTTCTCTTTTATTCAATCTTAGTCTATCGTTTAATGTTGGTTTTCAATATATTCTTTTAACATAATTTCCAATGAATCATAGTAATCCTGTAATACTTTACGATTCATTTCTGGATTTTCTATATTGGGTATGGTCTCCGGCATTTCGAGAATGTATTTTGATAATTCAGGAAATTGCTGCTTTATTTTCATTGTAATATCAAGAATGGCGGTATCAAGTTCTCTTTCAGTTTTCATAATAAATGTACTATCAGTTGCTGGAATGCTAATTAGGATTTATAAGAATTATAATCAAACAGATTGTCTTTTTGTGCTTTCACGGAACAGCCGCTAGCTTTGTTGTAATATTCTTGCTCTATTCTATTGGTAACTTCATGATATGACATTGCAGCTTCTAAATTACATTTTGCATTGCTGACACGTATACCAATTAGATCTTGCTTTTCGGTCAAATTTTCTAAAGATTTGGCTAATTCAATAAGGCTTTTAATTGCTGACATTTTTTTGTATTTTTTTGTTGAGAATCTGTTTTCTCTTCTATACAAAGATGATCTGTTAAAGGGCAAAAAGTGTTATATAACTTTTAGAATAAGTTATATCATTCACATATTTTAAAAAAAGGAGTTGAATTCTATTTTATTACTACAAGAAAAATTTATTTCAAAAAAAACACCCTAATTTTAAATAAATCAGGGTGTTTTAGGATGAGATATATTAAAACATTTACAAAACTATAGTCCCAACATCTGTTACAAGACCTGCTGTAACTGTGACATTGCTTTTTATAGCAGGAAGTAAGGGTAATATTGGAGTAATGGTCACATTGTAAGTTCCAGTAGGAAGTCCCATAACCATAAAACCACCAGCAATATTCACGTTTGTTGAATAAAAAAGGGTTGCATCAGTAGTGCTTACTGCGGTAACAACGGCTAATCCAACAGGTGAAATTTTACCTTTAATGGAACCACTTATTGCCGTTTGAATAGTTCTGATAACCGGTTTCAGTTTATAGGTTCCGTTTCCTGTAACAACGATTGACTTGTTAGCATCAAAATCAAGAAGAATCTCATACAAAATACCTTGTTGAAGCGTTTGATGTACTTGGAGTTTCAATCCCGATTGATCTGCACTTGGAGTGCTTAATGGGTAACTAGCACCGTTAAGAACTACTGTGTTGTTTGTTCCAAGTATCAATCTTATTTGCTCTACCTTAGAAGTTTCTAAAGTATCTGTAGCAATTAATGCACTAACCCCATTTGAAAGATCAAGTAAGTTGTAAATACCTTTTTTGGCATTTAAGCTTGCTGTTTCTCCTCCACTTCCAGTAATCTCTACTCCTTGCAAATCAACAAATACTGCATCATAAGGGCCTGGAGCATCAGTCATTTTTATGGCAACTGGGTAAGATTTCGCATTGTCGTCACTACAAGAATTCATAACTAATCCAATCATAATAATGGAGAGAATAAAACTTATCTTTTTCATATTTATTTTGTTTAACATTGCAAATTATTTTTTACAACAGTACAAAGGTGATTCGATAAGCATAAAGTTTAGTTATACAATTTTAATATTGATTTGTATTATTTACATAATATACATTCTTGAAATTAGAAAGATTAATATCTTTATGGCCTCCAAGAATGTTCTCAGTTTATGTAACAAAAATCATTGTTTTTTAGTATTTAATTCTTCTTGCGTTTTTGACTCTCCGAGTTTCTTTGCTTCTTCAAGTTTCTTTGCTTCTTCTTTTTTCTTTCTGTTGAAGTAGCCTTTTAGTAAAAAGTTCTCTTTGGCCGCTTCCATATTCTCACTCAATCCTTTTGTTCCAGTTTGAAGATTTGACATCGTTGAATCTAATTTTGCAGCAAATTGTTCGTCACTGACCAGTTTAGACAACGCTCCTTTTCCGTTATTCATTGCATTGGTGAATTTCGAAAATTCGTTCGTACATGTTTCTAGGTTTACTAGTGTTTTGTTGAGACTGTTTGCAAGCGCTTTATCATTCATCAATCGAGACAAGGTTCCATCCCCATTATTCATACTGGCGGTAAACTCGGCAAGTTCAGCTGTTATAATCCCGGCATTATCAACACTGGTTTTCACGCTTTTCATCAAATCCTCCATTTCTACGGCACTTGTTGACTTAATAAAGGCGTTGTCTTTGATTATTTTATTGGAGTATAAACCAGGTGAAATAGTCATCACTTTGTCTCCCATTAATCCATCAGAACCTATACTAGCAGTGGCGTCAGTTTTGATGTATTTTTGGACGTCTTTTTGTATTATCAAAACTACAACTACGCTAGAATCAGTTACTAATTCTATTTCGTCTACGGTTCCTACATTTATTCCTGAAAAACGCACATTGTTTCCCACTTTTAGACCACTCACATTTTTAAATTGTGATTTTAAGTAAAAGGTTGAGCCAAACAAATTCTGCTGTTTCCCTACAAAATAAATAGTAATGATGAATAATATTAATCCAACTATTACGAACATTCCTAATTTCCAATTTGATCCGGTATCTTTATTCATAATTTATCTTGTATTATTTGTTGATTAAATAAAAAAAGAACGCACCCATTCGTCGTCACTTTTTTCCAATTCTGCGTAAGTTCCTTCGGCATTAAAAACTCCGTCTTTCAGAATCAAAATCCTGTTACCCGTCATTTTTGCACAAGCCATATCGTGGGTAATTATTATGGAACTTGTTTTGTATTTTTTTTGAACTGACAATATTAATTCACTAATTTCCCTTGAGGTAATGGTATCTAAACCTGAAGTTGGCTCGTCATATAAAATAATTTCGGGTTTAGTGATAATTGTTCTTGCCAATGCAATCCTTTTCTTCATTCCCCCTGATAATTCCGAAGGCATTTTGTCTATGGATTCTTCCAAACCAACATTATCCAAGGCTTCTAAAATTTGGGTTTCGATATCCGTTTCAGATAAATCTCGACTATGATGCTTCAATGCGAAGATTAAATTTTGTCTTACAGACATCGAATCGTACAACGCTCCATTTTGAAACATAAAACCAATGTTAACCCTGATATCATTGAGCTCGTTATTGTTTAATGTTGTAATATCTGTACCAAAAACTTTGATTTCGCCTTTGTCAGCCTTGATTAATCCGACTAAACATTTAATGGCCACTGATTTTCCTGAGCCAGAACGACCAAGAATTACCAAATCTTCCCCCTTGTTTACCGTGAGATTAATTCCTTTTAAAATTTCATTTTCCCCAAAAGATTTATATAAATCCTTTATGGCTATAATAGGTTCTGTTTTCATATTGCTAGAAAAATAAATCGGTTATTTGAACGGCCATCATATCAATAATAAAGATTGAAAGTGAGGCAGAAACCACTGCCTCATTTGCTGCAATACCAACACTTGCTGTTCCATTCGAGGCATTAAATCCTTTGTAACAACCTATTAATCCAATAAAAAAACCGAAGAAAAATGTCTTGATGACAGCTGGCATAATATCTAAAAATCCGATATGTTCCACTACATCTGAAAAATAACGGAACATAGTCATGCTTCCGTGTATGTTATAGCCAATGTAACCCCCAAAAATACCAATAAAATCAGCAAAAATTACTAAAAGAGGCACCATAAGTGTTGTGGCTAAAATTCGGGTAACCACTAAATATTTATAAGGATTAACCGCCGAAACTTCCATAGCGTCTATTTGCTCCGTCACTTTCATTGAACCCAATTCAGCTCCAATTCCCGAAGCAATTTTTCCGGCACAAATTAAAGCAGTAACCACAGGAGCAATTTCCCGGATTAAAGACAAAGAAACCATACTGGGCAACCAGGATTCGGCACCAAATTTTAATAATGTAGGTCTGCTTTGAATGGTCAAAACCAGTCCCATAATAAAACCAGTAACAGTAATTAATGGCAATGTTTTGTATCCTACGGCGAAGCATTGTCTGCTAAATTCTCTAAATTGGAAAGGCGGTTTGAAAAGTTCCTGAAAAAACCGCAGGGTAAATTGTGTCAAGTCGCCCGCCTCAATAAAAATATTTTTTAAATATGTAGTCAAAATTATACTGTTTTAAATTTTTACAAGATTATTATTTAAGGCTTTTGAAGCTCTTTTTTTTTGAAAAAAACATCAATTACAAAAGAATTTTTTTGCTCTTTCGTCATTTTATCGGTATTTTGAATTTCGATTTTTATTTTTATGAACCGCTCATCTTCGCTCAAAATACCAAATAATTCTTCTTTTGCATTAGTACAACCAAAGAGTATTATTTTTTTATAATCTTTGATTATCTCACTTATTTTTTTATAATAACTGGAGCGTTTTTTTTGCTCTTTATTTAGCATCAAAGAATAGCTTTTGCTTATTGTTTGCAATTTTTTTTGTTCAAAGAATTTTGTGACAATGGTTTTTATTTCAAATGCACTAGAGGTAAATTCCATTAAATATGCAACAGAATAATCCATCCATATTCCTAATTTTTTTTTAGCTTTCATATTCTCCTTTATACTAATTGAGTCTTTTTTTATAACTCAAATATTTCTAATTAATGAAACATAAAGGTGAGCTAATTAATGTTAAAAAATGTTATACAACTTTTGGCATAATTTATATTATTCACACCTTTTGTCATCTCATTTTCAAACTGTTATACCAAAAATCTAAACGCAAAAAAGAAGCTGCCTCAAAGAGGCAGCCCCAAACTAAAAACCAATTCTAACATAATATTTTTAAAAAGCTATACTTAATTTTTATGTTGTTTAAGATACTAACTCAAATACCTTCTTAAAATCCAAGACATAGTTTCGTGTTGTTGCAATATTCCCGTAAGCATATCAGCTGTTCCTGCGTCGTGATTGTCATTGGCACACACATCAATATCTTTTCTCAATTCGGCGATTAGAGTTTCGTGATCGGACAACAATTCGGTAAGCATTCCTTTTTGGGCGGGATATTTGTTTGGTTGCTCCACAATTCTAGAAAGCGCAGAAAACTCATTCATTGTACCTATTGTTTTACCTCCTAATTTACTGATGCGTTCTGCCACTATATCAATAATGACCTCTAAGTCAGCATACTGTGCTTCGAATAATTTATGCAATTCCATAAAACTTTCGCCAGCTACATTCCAGTGGAATTTTCTGGTTTTGACATAAAGGGTCATTTCGTCAGATAAAATAACAGAAAGAATACTATTTGCTTTTTGTAAATGATTTTCGGTAATTCCAATTTTAGGTGTCATACTGTTTTTTTTAAATTTTGTTTTTTTAATTCTTTAAACTTATATTATTTTAGAATAATTAAAAATAGCAATGTCGTTTGTTAGTACCAACGGATTTAAATGGTGGTGAATTTCTTCTTCTCTTGACTAAACAACATTGATTATTTTTCAATACTTTAAAAAAATTATCAATGTTATTTGTTAGTACCAACAAATTTAAGTGGTGGTGAGCTTCTTCTTCTCTTGACTAAACAACATTGATTCTTTTTTCATTACTTCTATAATAATTTTAAAATCTCCAATGCTATTTGTTAGTACCAACGGATTTAAACTGTGGTGAGCTTCTTCTTCTCTTGACTAAACAACATTGATTATTTTTATTTAGAAAATAATTCTCATTAATTTTCTACATTGTAAAATTCTATAAATTTGAGCATTAAATTGTTATATAACTTTTGAGAAAAGTTATATCATTCACACTTTTACAATGCATTACTTTCAATTCTGATATCCAATTTCATTTTGCTTTTTCTGGATATAGTTTTTTTACCAGTGATTTTTTTGTCCTTACCGCCAAAATGTTTCTTCATTGTTAGCCTTGCCATTATATAACTAACCGTTGATTCGGCTCCTTGATTCAAATTGATGTACTTGTCCTCTAAGCCGTCATAGCAACCTCCGGTGCAAGGATTGTAAACAATTTGGTTTAAATGGTTGTTGCCAAGAAACCAACTAAAACCAATTTTCATTTTTTGCAAATAATCTTCTTCCTCAAAAACGTTGTAAAATTTGCTCAAAGCAAGAATAGTATAAGCTACGTCAATAGGTTGTTCGCCACCCACTTTTTCATAATCTTGTTTTTCTCCATTGATGTACCACCCTTTGTTTGATATGACTCTGATTTTTTGTTTTCTATATGTTTTAGCCAATAAGAAATCGAAAGATTTTTTGGCGATTTCCATATAACTGATTTCGCCAGTTGTCAAATAAGCACACAACATAGCTTCGGGTATTATACTGTTGGCATACGTCAAATAACTCTCAAACCAATACCAATTGTCTTTTGCTTCGTGTTTGTACATCTGGACTAACTTATTGGCAAAATATTGTGTTAAAGATTTATTTTCAAGGGAACTCTTATTCAAATCGCTGTAATAAATTCCTTTTATAATAAAAGCCATTGCTCTGGTAGAATTAATTTCAAGAACATTTTTCAAGGCCGTTTCCATCAACAATTCGGCTCTGTTGTTTAGCTCTGTTGGCAATAAATGGGCTATTGAAATGAGGTATCCCAATGCCCAAATGGTTCTCCCGTTCGCATCGTCAAGATTTTCGCTGTTTTGTTCGGTGAATTTTTTATTTTCGTCAACATAATTTAAAAAACTGCCATCAGATTGAAAACAGAAATTTATAAAGTTGAAATACTTATTAATGTATTCTAAATCTAATTGATCGTTTGTCAATTCAAAATGTTGGCACATCGCCACCAAAGCTCGCGCATTGTCATCAATGGTATAACCCGAATCCAAATTGGGCTGATTAATTATTGAAAACTGGATCATTCCAAAATCAGTTGTTAATTTTTTGAAATGATTGAGGTTGGTTTTGGGAATTCTATACTGCAAGCTTATCTTTTTATTGCCTTTTTTTTCAAATAATCTTGCATGTGCAATTGCTGCGTTTTCCCATGCAGTTGGCGCCAATTTATGAATGCCGTTTGCAGCAATGCTTTTGCGTAATTTTTCGTCTTTTAGCAAAAGAAGGACTTGTTTTGCCAATTGCTTCGGGCTTTCAAAATCAATAATAATTCCCGTTCCGTTTTGCAGTACTTCGATGGCGTGCGGAATTGGAGTGGAAATAATGGGACAGCCGCAACTTATAGCATAAGAAAACGTTCCGCTAACAGCCTGATTTCTATCCTTGGACGTAAACAGATAAATATCCGTCAGCTGCAAATACTCCAATAGCTCCACTAATGGCAAATATTTATTGATGAATTTTACATTATTTTGCAATTTCAGGTCACCAATTCTGGCTTCTAGCGTGTTTCTGTATTTTTCGCCATCGTTTTTAACAACCGTTGGATGCGTCTTTCCAATGACCAGAAACAACACTTCCGGCTCCTCTTTAATAATGGCTTGCAAAGCATCAATAGAAGTTTCAATACATTTTCCAGAACTTAACAATCCAAAGGTTGAAATGATTTTTCGTCCCGTCAATTTGTATTTTTCTTTGAGAACTTCCTTGTTTGAATGTTCCACTAAATGTGTTCCGTGCGGAATTACCGTAATTTTATCCTGTGAAACGGCATAATCATGCTCTAATATTTTTGCTGAAGAATTTGTCATTACAATAAAAGAATCTACAGCAGCATTGATTTCTTGAACGTTTATTTTTAGCTCTTCATTTGGATTCGGCAAGACTGTGTGAAAAACAACAATTATCGGTTTATGAATCGATTTTAAAAAAGATATAAAATCAGCTTCATTTTTTCTAAAAAATCCAAATTCATGTTGAATCAAAACAATTTCAATAGCTGAATCATTATTGATAGTATTGGCTAATGCTATATATGAATTTGAATTGTCGCTTTCTAAAACTGCATAGATGTCATCAACATAAGTGTGTTTTTCACTTTCTGATTCCAGTGCGACTATTTTTAGGTCAAATGATTTTGTGAATTTGTTGTTTAAAGCAGAAATTAAATCTTGAGAATAGGTTGCAATGCCACATTCTCTTGGCGGAAAAGAGGTAATAAATAAAATTTCAGGCAACTTATATCCAGTTTTTTTAGAATACGGCTTGCTATCCAAACTATTGCTAAGTTGCTTTTTTATTGAAACCAAATTGTTGTGATTGATTGTGATTTTATTTCTCATTTTTTTTTATTTTGTATTAATTCAGTTAATAATTTGGATAAATCCATCGCCACAAATGCAATTCTTTAATTTGACAAAAGGTTGTGTTTCGCCAGTATTATGAACTATTTTTTTCTTAAATCGCAATTTAAATTTTAGAAAAAATTACAAATTGGCATTGGGATAAAGTTCGTTAATTTATAAAGTCAGAAGTTACATTACTTTAATAAAAAGTTGCAATATTCACAGTTTCCCTCACTTAAATTTTACAAAAATCTACATAAAAAAAGAGGCTGCCTTTAAAAAACAGCCTCCTACCAAAAAACAAAAAAAAATTACTCTCCAAAAATTTCATTTGCCAGTTGGTAATCTAAATTATAAATATCATCTCTAAAATTCAATTGTCCATTATTATCAACCCATGACGTGAAATAAACAATATATACGGGGATTGTAGGCTTGATTATAATACCAAATTCTTTGTCTGTTTTTAAAACAGCATCAATCTTTTCTTGATTCCAAGTTTTATCATTTCGAAGAAAATACAACAGCAATTTATTTGGATTTTCAACTCGAATACAACCATGACTAAAAGCCCGTTCCGATTCGTTGAAAAGCCCTTTTGAAGGTGTATCGTGTAAATAAATATTAAAGTTGTTAGGAAATAAAAACTTCATTCTTCCTAACGCATTGCTTTTTCCAGGTTTTTGTCTGATGATAAAAGGAACCGTTTTTTTGTATTTATCCCAGTCTATGTTAGACGCGTTTACAACTTTGTCCCCAGAAAGCACTTCCATATTATTGTTTTCCAAATAATTTGGATTCTTTTTGATATTAGGAATTATTTCACCCATAATAATACTTTTTGGAATATTCCAATACGGATTAAGGACAATTCGCGAAACATTTCCCTTGAAAATAGTGGTTTGTTTCACGTCTTTACCAACCACGACGTTAGTGGTCCAAACCCATTTATTGTTTTCAATAACATGCAGTTTATATTCTGGAATATTGGCAATCAAATATTCGTTTTCCATCTCAATAGGAACCCATCGCAATCGCTCTAAATTTACCATCATTTGTTTGATTCGAAAATCAATGGACTTGTTCAACTCCGCGATGGTTTGAGTGTTTAATTTTCCGTTTTCTTTCAATCCCATTCGGTGTTGAAAACTGGCAACTGCTTTTGCTAATTCATCCGTATAAAGTATTGTCTTGTCGTTTTTCTTTAAGTCATTGGTCAAGAATAAATGCTGTTTTACAGCTAATAAACAAGAATCACTTTCGGTAATTGACAAAAGTTTTTTTGTTGTAACAACTTCAGGAAATCCTCCTTTTTTTGCTATTACACGATATTCTCTAAGTTTTGCTATTAGTTTAGTGTAATAATGGTTAACCGGTTCCGAGACTTTTTCCCCTTTGCTTAAAACTACCAATGAATCCAGCATTGCTTGGTAATTTTTCTTTTTCCTAGGAATATACCAATCCAGTTCATGTGGGTTTTTTGAAATTCCTCCGTAAACTTTTTTCGAGTATTTAAAAAAAGTGGTTGTAAGTAATAATTCTAATTCTTTTTTTCTGTCTTCTCTTATAAGAGAAGGTTTTTTGTCAGATGAAGTTAGAGTGATTAACGAGTCCAACTGACTATCGATAAGACTTTTATTATTGAAATCAGCGCTATAATTTTGTATTTTATTATAAAAAATTGGAACAGCCGCAGTCATCCCTTTTTTATTAAACCATGCAAATTGAAACTCCCGATTTTCATAAAACTTGTATACTTCTTTTTGGATAGTGTCGCTCTCCGGAAATGTTTTGAAATAAGCATTCACGGCAGCTTCGTCAAGCTCCAAATCAGAATAATTTTGTGCCGTGTAAATACTTGATTCTTCGGATTTTTTTTTATTACATCCCAATGCCACTATGGCAATAAACAATGCAAGAATAAGTTTATTCTTGAATCCTGTCTTGAATATGGATGAAATTGTTGAAATGGAATACATATTTTTTTTTATACTATTAAACTTGGATTTACTCAAGTTTTAACTAAATAATTAGAATTATTTAATGTTATATTTTCTACGAGTAAAATATTTATTATCAGCGTAATTCATAATTACTACTTACTTGCCCTTGATTTTCTTTATAAAACCTCTTTCTCTTGTTGCTGTTTCTATTTCTCCAATCAAAAAACCGTAGGGTTTTAAGGATTCGATGTGATCACAAACAATTTTAAATATGGCAATCGTTGGAATGGCAAGAATCATTCCTGGTATTCCCCAAAGCAATTCGCCAAGTACGAGAGCAAAAATGGTAAACAGCGGATTTATTTTTACTTGTGGCCCTAAAATAAGCGGTTCTAAAACCCAACCTTGAATGAGTTGTATTACCCCGTAAACAAGAATAATTCCCCCCAACATTGATAAATTTGCGCCATGTAATGCAGCTACAATTAATGTAAGAGCAGTTCCTGTGATATTACCTACATAAGGAATTATTTCAAGCAACCCACAAAGGATAGCAAAAAACAGTGCGTTTTCGACCCCAAGTACGCTAAAACCAATACCATACATTATCCATAAAAGCAAAATCATTTTTGAAATTCCCAAAAGGTATTGTTGAGATATATGAGCAGCACTATCAATAAGATCCTCCATATTTCCTTGTTGCGAAATAGCCGTTTGTTTTAGAAAAAAAATCTTAAAGTGAACTCGGTAATATAACAGAAATAGAAAATAAACTAATACTAAAATTAGATTGGTAAATAAACTAGCCAAGGATTCCGCTAACATCTGCATAATGGTGCCGTAAGAGGGTTGCTCCTTTTTGAGTATTTGAAATTGCTCTTTAAAAGATAAATCTAAATGATTGGAAATATAAAGCTGAATCGAATTAAGGATCTCGATTGAAACTTTTTTTACCATAGCAAAATCATCTAAAAGATCATAAATTTTCCATCCAAGCAATGCTACAATACTGGCTAAAAGTAATATTAATGCCAGCAGGCAAATAAAAACAGCCAAACCTTTGGGAGTTTTCTTTCTCTCCATCCAATTGCAAAAAGGCAAGAAAAGGGTGGCCAGTATACCTCCAATAAATAGCGGCATCAAAAAAACTTTGGCATAATAGAGTCCTCCAAAAACCAAAAATAGTAGCAGAATTTTTTTTATAACCGAATTAATTGAAGCTGTCATACTTTTAGCTTTTGTATATTATAAATTTAAATTTTCGGTATAATTTTTTTCTCATTCAACTGCTGTATAAAAAAAAGTAGTTTGATCCAAAAGCAGTACTCGGCGTTTTATCGATTTGCCTCTATCAAACATTTAATAATCGTCCCAGTTAAGATTTATTTAAGATTCGTCTTTTGTTGTACGAACAAGACTAATGCCAGATGTAAAAAATACGATACCAAGTACACCATAAATGACAAGTTCTTTTACATCTCTTGTGTCACCTGATGTACTGGAAAAAACTACGGCAGTATAGACAAGACCACCTATCCCTAGGGCTGTAAGCAATGTTCCAAAGATTCTTTTAAGATTCATAATATTAATTTTTTAATTTGTTGTGAAATAAAATTGGTTTATTTAAAGTACAAATTTGGGATAGTTTCCCTAAAAAAATGTTACACAATTCTTCCTAAAATTTACATCATTCACACCTAAAGTGCTATTTTATTGGTTTTTAGGCAACAAAAAAGAGGCCGTCTTTCGAGAGCCTCTTTGAAAATTAAAAAAATTTAATTTACTGTGGACGAGTAACTGTATTCATTTGAAGAGTTACGGCTGTTTGAGCCAACATTCTTCCGTTAATTGTTGCTCCTGTTTGCATATTTATCCCTGTCATTCCCAGAATATTTCCTTCAAAATGACTTGTAGTTCCGAAAGTAACGGCATCAGCAACTACCCAAAAAATATTTTTTGCCTGTACTCCTCCTTCTAGGGTAACCCTAACAGAAGAACTCATTTTGAGAGTGCCAGCAACTTGGAAAATAAAAACGTCAGTTGGGCTACCAGAAATGGTAATGTCTGTTGGAATATTAAGGGCACTTGTCCATTTATATAATCCAGGAGTAAGTGTTTTTCCACCAATATTTCCTGCACCTAAATTCAGAAAATCAGGATTAGATCGTCCAGCTGCATCTGTATATGCAGTTTGCATATCGCCTATGGCTGAGGTTAACATAGTTGCGCTAGTAGTCTTACATGCAGGACCAGCAGCATCAACGGAAAACACATTCCCTGTTACTTCTCCACAACTTACTACCATAGCTGCACCAGTTATTGGGCTTGTACCGATATCACCTGTAATAGTAGATTTATAAACACTGGTAATTCCTGTTTTTGAAAGAATTACGAAATCGCCCGCAACCCCAAGATTAACACCTTTAATTGGATTGGACTTTTCAGAATTAATGTCTGTTTTTGATTCCGCAGAAATTTCTGAAGATAACGGAACTGTTAACAAAGATTTTGGATCACTTGAAGCTGGATAACTTTCCTGATTGCTATCACAACTAGACAATAAAACAACCGCTAGCACTGCTAAGGTTGAAAACACATTATTTAATTTCATTATAAAAAGATTTGGGATGTGACTTCATTGTCACGGTGTAAAGGTTGGTGTCTTTGCCTCAACAACTCTTACATAATTTCTTGTATATTTTACATCATTCACACATTTTTCAATTAAAATCAGAAATAACAGTAAAAAAGATGATGCAATTTTCTGTAGAAAATTGCATCATCAGTAGGTAAGTTGATAGATTAAATAATGAGTTGGAATAAGAGCGAAATAATTACATTCTGTCCATATACCAGCTTAATTCTTTTTCCATTTTTTTATATTTAAAAATGGTAGGGATTATTTTTTGCAAACGCAAAAAAGCAGTTTCGCTTTTAACCACATAATCAAAAGCTTTATGGTGCATGCATTTTACGGCAACATCAATTTTGTCTTGTGATGACAGCATCACTACGGGAATATCCTGATTAAAAGCTTTAATTTTATCCAATGTTTCTATACCGTTCATCGCAGTTTCGTCGACACCGTCAAGTTGGTAATCCAAAATAATTATATCCGGATTGTTTGCTAAATGTGCTATGCAAAGTTCTCCAGTTGCATAAGTTTCAATGGTGAAATTAGCATATTCCATAAATTCAATTTCCAATGATTTAAGAAACAAGGCATCGTCGTCTACCAAGAACAATTTTATATTATTTTCATTTTTCACGATTGAGTATTTTTTATTAAGTTAAATTCTATTTCTAATTCCTTGAAAGCTTGCAAACAAATGGTTTCTAATTGTACAACCATCTTGGCTGTTTCATAGGTGAACTTACTAGCAATTGAATCCTCTTGGATATGTTTTGCCATAAGTTCCAACTCTGGACTCATACCCATTATAGAGAAGGACGGAATGATTTTATGAGCGGCGGCGGCTAATAAATCCCAATCTTTATCCAGAACACTCTGTTTCATTGTGTCTATCAATGGCGGCGTTTGTTGCAAGAAGATTGAAATCATTTCCATCATTAATTTCGCATTTGATTTTGTTCGAATATTTAAGTAATCCAAATTAATGCATTTTGTTTTTTTACTTTCAATTGGATTATCCTTTATTTCAGATACAACCAATTCAACAACTTTTTGAAGACTAGTTTTTTTTACTAAACTAATAATTTTATGGTACAGTATATGCTCATCTACAGGTTTTGCAATATAATCATTCATTCCCACGGCTCTGCATTTTGCCAAATCGACCGTTGTTACGTCGGCTGTTAAGGCGATGATTGGGGTTTTTAAATTCAATGTGTTTCGAATGTATTCAGTTGCCTCAAATCCATTCATAATGGGCATTTGCAAGTCCATTAAAATAATGTCATACGATTCATTTTGGAGTTTTTCGATGGCAATTTTTCCGTTATCGGCAATATCACGTTCAAAACCAAAATCATCCAAAAGTGTTTTCATCAATAATTGATTAAGAGGCATGTCCTCAACAACCAATATTTTTATGTTTTTGATTTCTGTTTCTAATTCTACTATTTCTGTTTCCAATTGAGCATCCGCATGTGTCTTTTTAAAAGGTAATGTAAAGCTAAAGGTAGAACCTTCATCAATTTTACTTTTCACGCTTACGGTTCCTCCTTGCGGCTCCACTAATTGTTTGACAATGGCAAGTCCTAATCCAGTTCCTCCATATAATCTGGAAGTACCGCTGGTTGCTTGCTGAAAATTATCAAAAATATTGTTTATTTTACTTTCTTCTATTCCAATTCCCGTATCTGAAATTGCAAATTCAACAGTAGTGCTTTCTTCATCTTCTTCAAGTAAATGAACTCTTACTGTAATTTTCCCCTTTAAAGTAAATTTAATGGCATTGCTTACTAAATTTAAAATAATTTGATGTAAACGAACCGGGTCGCCCAACAATACTTTTGGAATGTTGGTGTCATATTCTGTGACTAATTCTAGGTTTTTTTCCTGAATTTTTGTTTCAAAAACATGCAACATTGCCGAGATGGAAGCGGCTAATTTAAATGGAATATGCTCAAAAGTCATTTTTCCTGAATCAACTTTTGCCAAATCAAGAATATCATTGATGAGCACAATCAATGCATCACCACTCAATTTTATGGCTGACAAATATTCTTTTTGTTTCTCATTCAAATTTGTTTTCAGTACCACTTTAGTAAATCCGATGATGGCATTCATCGGTGTACGAATTTCGTGGCTCATATTCGACAAAAATTGTTGTTTTGATTTTACAGCATTTTCGGCGATTAGAGCTGCGCCTTGAGCATTTCTTTTTTCTTCTTCAGCGATTTCGGTTGCCAATTCAGCAAATATTCTTGCTTCTATCAATTCTGTTGCAATTCTTTTTTGCTCCGTAACATCCCGGGCAACAATTACTACTCCCAATACATTTCCGTTGCCATCTTTATAAACTGATCCGTTGAATAACACATCGGTCAATTTGCCGTTCATATTTCGTAAAGTAAGTGGTGCATCTGCAACCGAACCTTTTTTGAATACTTCTTGATATACTTTTTGAGCCATTTGACGATCTGTAAAATAATCGAAGAAGTCAGACCCTATAAGCTCTACTCGCTTCATTCCGATGATGTTTACCGTTGCTTCATTCATATCGGTTATCTTGCCTTCGGTGCTTATCGTAACTAATGGATCTCGGCTAGCTTCAATTAAACTCAAAGAATATTGCGAGGCCAATTTTGCTGAATAACTGAGTGCTTCTAACTCCCTATTTGCTATTTCTCTCTTTTCTTTTTCTTTATTTTGAAAGTCAAGTTCAATGTCGGCAATAACTAATTCATCGGCTCTTTTTATTTTTTCTTTATTTTGAAAAACAAGTTCTTTATTGGCAATAACCAATTCTGCGGCACGATTTTCTTTTTCGACATTTTGATAGGCTAATTCTTCATTGGCAATGCCTAATTCATTTGCTCTTTTTTCTTTCTCTTCGTTTTGATAGGCCAATTCCTCGTTAGCAATACCCAATTCATTTGCTCTTTTTTCTTTCTCTTCGTTTTGATAGGCCAATTCCTCATTAGCAATGCCTAACTCATTTGCTCTTTTTTCTTTTTCTTCGTTTTGATAGGCGAGTTCTTTATAAGCAATGCCTAACTCATTTGCCCGTTTTTCTTTTTCTTCATTTTGAAAGGCAAGCTCTTTGTTGGCAATGCCTAACTCATTTGCTCTTTTTTCTTTTTCTTCATTTTGAAAGGCAAGTTCTTTATTGGCAATGCCTAACTCATTTGCCCGTTTTTCTTTTTCTTCGTTTTGAAAGGCGAGTTCTTTATTGGCAATAACTAACTCTGCAGCACGATTTTCTTTTTCAACATTTTGGTAGGCCAATTCTTCATTGGCAATGCTTAACTCATTTGCCCGCTTTTCTTTCTCTTTGTTTTGATAGGCCAATTCCTCGTTGGCAATTCCTAATTCATTTGCCCGTTTTTCTTTTTCTTCGTTTTGATAGGCAAGTTCTTCATTGGCAATGCTTAACTCATTTGCCCGTTTTTCTTTTTCTTCGTTTTGATAGGCGAGTTCTTTATTGGCAATGCTTAACTCATTTGCCCGTTTTTCTTTTTCTTCGTTTTGATAGGCGAGTTC
>Ga0105052_10003627_pt1 | contig 17693 bp, 10 predicted proteins | sample FRY03_FD_78094 | JGI IMG/M metagenome (GOLD analysis project Ga0105052, IMG submission 78094) | Freshwater microbial communities from Lake Fryxell liftoff mats and glacier meltwater in Antarctica - FRY-03 | ecosystem: Environmental > Aquatic > Freshwater > Ice > Glacier meltwater ... | reverse complement strand
TCCGTCACTTCGCAGCCCGTCGCATAGGTCATGAGATGTTTGACGAGCGAGCGAATAAAGGCTGGGTTTTTCAGCAGATTCGCACGCACACCCGCCAGTCCAAGCAGCACACTGCCGTCGGGCAATTCGCCTCGTGCATCGACGGGTTGGTCATCGACGCGGTCTCGTGGTCGACCAACTGGGTCGTAACCTTCAAATGCCAATCCAATCGCATCCATACGAAGATGGCAACTCGCACAGCTTGTATCGGCGCGGTGTATCTCGAGCAACTCGCGCATTGATCTGCCCGCGCGACCCTCGGCGCTGTCTGGAATCTGCGCAGTGCCAGGTGGCGGAGGAGGTGGCGCCGCATCGAGCAAAGATTCCAACACCCACTTGCCGCGCTTCACGGGTGAGGTGCGCGTCGGATTCGAAGTTGCCGTCAGCACACTTGCATGCGCAAGCACGCCGCCGCCGCGAGATGGATCGGTTGGCACCCGAGTCATCGCATCGGTCGCGGGCGGAGTCATGCCATAGTGCTTCGCCAATCGGGCATCCACAAATGTGTAATCGGCATCGATCAGCGTGACCGCTGGACTTCCTTCACGCAAGACACTGTCAAAGAATCGCACCGTCTCTTGCCGCATCGAACTGAGCAGCGCCGCATCGACACCCGGAAACTGCTTCGGATCAGGCGTTTTTTGAGTCATCGCATCAATTGCAAGCCACTGTGTTGCGAATCGCTCGCCAAGGCTGGCGGATCGTTGATCGGCGAGCATGGCATCGACCACCTTGGCGCGACCTTGCGCGGTGGCGAGTTCGCCGCGCGCCGCCGCCGCCGAGAGATTTTCGTCTGGACAACTCGCCCACAGAAAAAACGAGAGTCGCGTTGCGAGTTCTCGAGGCGTGATTTCGGCGGTCATGCCAGCTGGGGGAGACTTCTCGATGCGAAACAGAAACTCTGGGTGCACCAACAGCGCAGTGATCATCGCTCGCATTTGCGATTCGAAAGAGGGGGATGGTCCAAGAGACTTCACGACTTTCTTGAGCATCGTGCGATCATTCGCCGTTGCATCCCGCCGCAGCAGACGCGAGATCAGCCAGTTCGCGCCCGCATCGATTGCCGCACCGCCGGATTTCTTGCCAATGGCTGCGTCCATCGCGCGTCGCCATGCGGGTGGCTTATAGGGTTCGAGCGGCCCTTCCACGGTGATGCCAAGCACGCTTGCGTTGCGGTCACGCGTCGCAGTCGTCGCCGTTGCTGGCTGAAAAAAATCGTTGACGAAGGACACGGCAATGGTTTGTGGGCCTTGCATCAACGGCATCTCAACGCGGCGAATCCCCGGCGCATCTGAAGTTTCCGTCACATCGAACGATGCGATTCGCACTTCGCCCACCGACAAGGTCATGTGCACGGGATCAGGGCCCGCCTGATAGCCCGCGACTTGGACTGTGACGGCGTATCGCCCCGCGCGTGGAATTTTCACCGTTGTTCGCGCATCGCCCTGCGCATAGAGGAACGCATCGTGTTTGCGCGCTGTTCCTTTGCCCGGCGTGATCAGCATCGACGAGCCTTCGATCTTCGCGGCGAATGGTCCTGTGTCCTGCGGGTCGGGCGATGCGTTTGCCGCGATCGCTTCGGCGAGTTCGAGATATCGCTCGAGCGAAGTTGGTGCGAGGCTGAGGACCGATCCAATATTGTCGAATCCTGCTCCGACATCATCAGGCGGCAGTGATCCAAGTGGTTCGATATTCATTTCGAAGAGGTCGCGAATTGAATTGGCATATTCAGCGCGATTGAGCCGTCGTGGTGGCGCACTCTTGACGATGGTGCTTGGCCGGTGCGCCATCAAATACTTGCGCAGCGCATCCATACCTGCGGCTCGCTCGGCAGCCGTGGGCAGGAGATCGTGGTCGAGTGGCGGCATCTGCTCATCGGTAATTCGTCGCAGTGCCTTGCGCAAGATTGACCAGTCAGCATCTGTGCCTTTCGCGCTTGCGAGGCGATCGATCGAATCGTCGAGCGCGAACTTTCCTTTGGGCTTGGAACCACTATGGCACTCGGCGCACCAGCGATCCAAAAATGCTGCGCTCACGACAGAATCAGCCGCTTCGACTGCGGATTCTGACTGCGGGGAGTTCGTCAGCGCGGCGAGGAGCAGTGGCAGCACGACGAGCACCATTCACTTCACCGCTGCTGCCTTGGCTGCTGTTTGAAGCGATTGGAGCGCAGCCAATCTCACTTCCGCTCGCTGAATTTCTTCGGCGGATTGCGGCGAGCGCTCACGCAAGAGCGTAACGATCTGCGATTCCATCGCTATCGAAGTCTCGAAGTCTTGTTTCAATTGCGCCAACTTCGACCGAAGCGACATGGAGTTAGCAAGGTCGAGTGGTTTGCCAATCTGGCGTCGTCCATTGATCGCCATTCCAACGCTCTGAATCGCTTCATCAAGCGCCGCAACATCGTGGACGACTGTTTGGTCGGTGGGTTCGGATGTCCCCGTTGCCAGCACACAAAGAATCAACGCGAGCTTGTGTCGTGCGCCGGTGATGGTCTGATGATTGAGCCCCAAACGCGGCGCCCACACTTGGATGGCGCGTCGTTGATGCATCGCGGATAGGTCTGGCCGTCCGCGCTGGAATTCGATATCCGCCAGGAGCGCGAGATTCGGCCCCAATCGCCAGTCGTTCGCATCTCCGTTCTTGATCAAGACATCAATCGATTCGTCGGCGAATATTTTTGCATCGTCTAACCGCCCTAATTTTTGCAGTGCCTTGGCTCGGGTGTACAAGAATTCTATGAGTTTTAAACCCTTGTCGCTTTGAATCGTGCGCGCAATCGCAATCGCATCGCTCGCCATCTGATCGCTCTTGCGAATATCTTTCAGGTCGAGATAGACCATGCTGAGATGCAGCGTCGTCTCGGCGACCAGTGGATCATTCAGTTGGAGCAACGCTTTGCGAATCTCCAGCGCTTCCTCATATGCCGCCTGCGAATCTGGAAATCGTCGCAAAAAATAAAGCGATCTGCCCCAATCATGCAGAGTGCCGGCAAGCATGAGTCGCGCCGGTGCGCTTGTGTCGCCAAGATTGCGACGATACTCAACGACTCGTCGCAAGTTGCGCTCGCCTGCTTCAGGATCGGCCAGCGACACCATGATTGGCCCCACCGTTTGTCGAAGTTCATTGGCGATATCTGGATCGTCTTGGAGTTTTTCGTCGACCGCTTTCTCGACCGATCTCAAGAAATCCACCACTTGCACCGCGCTGCCTGCCTGCGATCCAGTGACATCCGATGATTTGAGTGAACTCGTCAGAACATCGAGTGTTTGCTTGGCGCGTTGCTCTTCCTTCACCGCGCTCTTCCAAAGAAATGCCATCGAAACAGCAAAGACGAGCAGGCTGACCGCTGCCACGCCACCCGCCGCCACGGCGATGCGATTTCGCCGCACAAATTTTCCGATTTTGTACCGACGACTTGGTGGACCAGCCACAAGAGCTTCGCCGCTGAGGAATCTGCGCAAATCCGCGGCCAATCCGCTGGCTGTTTCATACCGTCGTGCGCGATCCTTTTCAAGACAGCGCATCGCAATCCAATCCAAATCGCTGCTGAGAATCTTGTGGAGCGTTCGATAGTCCGTCCGTAACGCATCGGTGACCTCGGCGCGCTTTGCTTCGTTCATTTTCGCGAACTTGATGCTCGGCCGAGCGGCCTCCGTTTCAACGATCGTCGCATGCAATCGCGCGAGCCCGGACTTGCGAAAGGTTTCCGCTTCAATTGGAGTGGTGCCAACAAGCAGCTCATAGAGAATCACACCAAGAGAATAGATATCGCTGCGAGTATCGATATCGATTGATCCACCCTCCGCTTGCTCGGGGCTCATATAAACGGGCGTGCCGACAAATTGACCGAACTGAGTTTCGAGCGGCTGATCAACCGTGCTCCCCGAGACTGCCTTTGAAATTCCAAAGTCGATCACCTTGGCGCGGATGCCTTCGTCGGTTTCTCCCACGAGAATATTTCCAGGCTTGAGATCGCGATGCACCACTCCCTTCATGTGCGCATGCTGCACAGCATCGCAAATCTGAGCAAGCAGCAGAATTCGCGCGCGAATATCAAGCCTGTGCTTGTTGCAAAAGTTCCAGAGCGGCTCACCCGGCGCATACTCCATCGCAAAGTACGGCTCACCAGCGGGCATCGTTCCCGCATCGAAGACCTTCGCCAGTCCAGGGTGATCCATCCTGGCCAACACCTGCTGTTCAGCATCGAATCGCGCGCGCATCGATGGCGATGCAAACGCCATCTTCATTACCTTGAGTGCCACCTTGCGGCGAACGGGCTCAGTTTGATCAGCGAGAAACACAACGCCAAATCCGCCCTCGCCCAGTTTCGACAAGATGCGGTAGCGGCTCCCCGTTTGCGGTGCGCCGGGCGAATCAGCGCGTCCAACTGCAGTTCCAACCCACGATTTGGGACTGACATCAGTGCAATCGGCGGCTGCGTTGGATTCAGCCGTCACATCCATATTGTGCTCTCGAGGCATTGGCTTTCCATCTGCCAGCTGCGGTGGGAGGGTTCGATCGGCATCGTCTGGATCAGCCATGGACGGATAATACGGTTGGAATGTCGAATTCACGCAAATTTAAGCGTGGGAGCTCCCAGAAAATATTGAAAATTTTGCGGAGATCATTTGCCTCGCAGTCACTCAATTGCATACTGCTACTGGATCGGTTTTGACTCGAGAGGATTTTAAATTATGAAAAATAGTCTTTTTTTTGCTGTGCCGCTGATTGCTTCGCTCACAAGTGTCACCTTCGCTGGCCCGACTTGGGATGAGGGCGATGGGGTAGGGGCAGGTTCACTTCCTCCAACTTCGCAGCCGGTTGCTGGAAGCACGAAGTCGGCCGTCAGTCGGGTTTCGGGGGCGACATCGGCAACGGGCTTGGTGGGGCCTTCAGATCCGATCGATATGTTCACCGTCAGCACGGGCAGTGATCCATTTCAATTCCGGTTCGATATGAAGATGGGCGCTGGTGGCAACCCTGTTTGGAATGCGCGCCTGTACATCTTCAAGAAAATGACAATTACTTGCTACACCGAGACGGGGATTTCATTTCCACTCGTCGTCGCTCGACCAATCGCAGTTGTCACCAAATTGGATGCAACTCGCTCATATCCATTTCTCGATGGAAGCCTGTTCATGGCAAATGACCCCAGTAAGAGACTTGGAGATTTACTCGAAGCCAACACAGATTATTTTGTCTGTGTGACGGGCAAGGAGAACGAGGGGTTGTTTAATTATGTAGACGGTGGTGGTTGTCCATTGAGTAGCCCGCCAGGCACTGCAAAAGCATTTCAACTGGGCGAGACGACGACCGAGTATGGCATGTATCGCCCGTATTACGGAGCGCCCGGAACCCCCGACATGACTAGCTTTCCGCTGGCTTCGTGGACAAATCCAGAGAACCTCTCGACGGGGCCATACGCCAACAGTACGGCCGGTGTCTTTACGGTCTCCGCAAGCAACTGCTCGAGCACTACGAGGTCGACTGGAACAAGCTTGATCGACTTCGACTTCAACTTCGCTCCTGCGACGGCCGCAGGAACGACGATGTGCGGCGAACCCGTGGGACGGCAATTCTTTTATCACTGGACCAGCGACTGCGCAGGCACGGTGACGGTGAAGACTTGTGCGCTCACAAATCAAGACACACTGATTTCGGTGTACGCGCTCGATCCTTGCAATCCTGTGGCGTGCGATACGGTGACCGGCACGGCGATCGCTTGCGATGATCAAGGTTGTGGCAACAACCAGTCGACAGTCTCGTTTCCTGCTCAGATCGGACAACAATTCATTGTGGTGCTCGGTCGCTGGCAAACGGGGGCTCCAGAGACCTCGGCGATCGGCAGGATTTCATTCTCGTGTGTGTCGCCCAATGGATCGAGCGATCTCAATCATGACGGAATCGTCAACGGCCAAGATCTGGCGATCTTGTTCGGCATGTGGGGAACAAACGGGAATTGACTTGTGTCACGATCGGCGTTGGCGACGACCTCGTGCCATTAACGACGAGAGCACGATCAGCGCAATCGATCCTGGAGCTGGGACGAGTGTGTATTCAATCATGAGAGATGGTCCCATTCCAGCGGTGAGCGATTCGCTTGAGTCAAACCTGCGAGTGGTACCGGCGGATGATTCATCCCCGCGCAGCAGCCAGCCGAAGGAACTCTGTGGATTTGCCCGCCAAAATTCCAAGTCCGCGATCATGCTTGTCGACGACCACGAATAGAAACCAATGTCGCCCACCGATGCGCTTGCGCTGATCACCGAAGCGAAGTCTCCGCCAGCGTTGTTCCAAAAAATGCTCGCGTAAGAAGAGTGCAGCCATGTCGCATCGCCTGTCAGCGCGGCGGCGCCGCTGCCTTCGTTGCCAGTTGCATCGCTGGCACCCTCGCTCCAGTCGCCAGTAGCTCGGTGCAATGTGAACAAATTGGTCAGCGAGGTTGTCGAGGCAACATGCATTCTCAGCGTGACGCTCGTGATGATCGCGTTCTCGGGCAGTGCGGAGTGCACATCGAATGCGATTAGTGCGCGGCGCAATTGAGGCTGGTTGGTCGTTCCAGCAAAGAGGTATTGGCCGGAGCCATTTCCCAGCGCCCCAGTCGCGCTTTCGTACAAAGTCGTGTCACGGTTTGCAGCGATCTCAATCACCGCCGCGGATGCGGGCAGAGCGAGAAAGCTTGCGAGAGTCGTGCTTGCGAAACAGCGGGCGAGCATGAGAGGAGTCTGCCACGGTCTGGGCGTTGTGCAAGTTAGGGCCTCAAAATATCGAAAATGATTGGCTAGGAGATGGTTCATTGCCAAGCGGATTGGCAAGCGCGGCAAACGGTCAGTTCTTCGGTCCGTCCTTGCGTGAGTCACGGCCAGGTTTGTTGTTTGCATGGCCAGCGCGTCCATCGCCACCGCGTCCATCGCCACCGCGTCTATCGCCAGCGTTTCCATCGCCACCGCGTCCATCGCCAGCGCGTCCATCGTTTCCATCACCACCGCGTCCATCGCCAGCGCGTCCATCGTTTCCATCACCACCGCGTCCATCGCCAGCGCGTCCATCGTTTCCATCACCACCGCGCATATTTGGTCCGCCTGAATTTCCAGGACCTTGTTGAGGTGGACGAGCAGGCGAGTTGAACATCGGCGCGCCGTGCATCATGTCGCCTCTGGGATTGTTCATCATCTGTCGATTGGCGCTTGCACGACCGAGGGCAAACGAGATGAGTGCGATCGCAATGATGAGTGCAACCCACAGCCATCTGCGCAGTCTGCGAACAGTGCGCTCGAGTTTGTCGAGTCGAGCGAGATCAGTGTGATCGGATGGTGTGGGCTCAGTCATGTGTGTTCCTTTGAAGGGAGTGTGTCAGACGAAGTCATGCTAACTGCAATGGACGCATCAAATTAAATGGCTTTCGACTCAATCGTTCCCCCAATGTTGCGTTGCATTCTTGGAATGATCGCGACGACGCCGAGCGAACGCTCGCGTTGAATGAACGAGTGCGTCAGTAAAGCACTAGCGCGGAGGTGTGGACAGTGGCTCGGACTTGAACTCCGCTAGCACAGAACTTCCAGAGCGCAGCGTAAGTTTTCCATTCACGACTGTGTAACCATCCGCCTTCGCAAGGCTCGCAACAAATGCGCCTTCCAGCGTCATGCTCTCGGGCGGTCCAGCCATCCGCGTGCTGATGAATGGTCCAAAGTGCAGAGCGCCGGGCTGAGTCGATTCAACACTTCCGCCATATTGATTCACTCCAGCAAAGCCACTTGCTCGCGCATCATCAAAGACGATTGTGGGTGGACGCGCGGCCTTGATCGCCACCCCGTTGAGTGATGTGCAAATCCAAGTATGTCCAGCGAGCGCGCTGACCGCGGGCAGAGTTGAGGAGACGGTTTTCATGGGCGCATCATTCGCTAAGTCGATGAAAAAAGCATATTCCAGCGCGATTTGCTTCAAGCGCTCGAATCGACCCGAGTTGCCGCCGTGTCCTGCGTCCATATTGATGCGCAGCAAAAGCGGGTTGCGGTCAGTGCGCATCGCGCGCATCTTCGCAACATATTTAGACGGTTCAAAGTATTGCACTTGTGAATCCCACAGACCCGTTGTCACCAACATCGCCGGATAGGCCGTGCGCTGAATGTTGTCGTATGGCGAATAGGAACCGATGTACTCATACGCCGCCTTCTCTCTTGGATCGCCCCACTGCGTCCACTCGTTGGTCGTCAGTGGGATCGACTCGTCCAGCATCGTCGTGAGCACATCGACAAAGGGCACATGCAATCCGATCGCTCTGTATTTATCGCCAGCTTGATTGGCGATCGCGCCCATGAGCAGTCCGCCGGCGGAACCGCCAGTTGCGAACATCTTGTCTTTGGCGCCATATTTTTCATGCACGAGAAAATCCGTCACATCTTCAAAGTCATTGAAACTGTTTTTCTTGTGCGACATGCGACCGTCCTCATACCAATCCTGACCGAGATCCGCGCCGCCTCGCACATGCGCCGTGGCAAGCAGAAATCCTCGGTCCATCAGCGAGACTTGATTGCTGCTGAATTCCGCGTCGGATGAGATGCCATACGCGCCATAGCCCTCTTGATAGACCGGGGCGGTGCCATCTTGTTTGAAGCGATCACGCCGCCAAGCGATGGAAATTGGAATCTTCTTTCCATCGCGTGATGGCGCCCAGACGCGCGCGGTCGAATAGAGATTTTGGTTGTAACCGATGACGGGCTGCACTTTGGCAACGGTGCGGTCTCCAGTGGCAAACGCCACATCCCAGATCGTGTTCGGCGTGATCATCGAGGTGTAATTGACGCGAACGCGTTTCAGCGTCGTGTCGAGATTCACACCGAGACTCATTGCGAATGCGGATTCTTCGGGGTTGATCGCAAACGCCTTCGCACACGATGGCTTCGATCCCCACGGCAGAATGCGAACGATTGAATTCGCCGCAGCGCGCTCGACGACAGCGATCGCTCCATCGAAGAGCGTGAAGTCATCGAGTGAAATCTCGGCGCGGTTGGGCAGAATCTCGAGCCACTTTTTGCGATCACTCGCTGCTCCTTCTGGCGCTTCCACCAATTTGAAATTGCGTGCGTTTTCATTGGTGCGGATGACCCAACGCGCAGGCCAGACCTTGCCACTTTCGTCCGTGGATTGCGCAGCGTGCTCGGCGTAACAGCGCACGCCGGGAGTGCGCGGCAAGACGATCGCCGGCGTGGTTGTCGGCTTATTTGCTGGCAATGCACGCAACTCCGTGGTGTCGAAGCCCTCCATGATGATGAGAATCATCTGTCGCGATGAACTTAATTCGACGCTCGTTCCAAGAGTCAAATCTGGTTCGTTGTAAACCAAGACATCGGTGGCAGGATCCGTGCCGACTTCATGGCGATACACCGGACCGGTCTGCAAGAGCACGGGGTCCTGGCGAATATAAAAGACCGTCTTGTTGTCGGCGGCCCACGCTGCGTTTTCAAGAACAGCAGGGATCGAGTCCGCGGCAACCTGCCCCGTGCGAAGATTCTTGAATCGAAGCGTGCTGATGCGACGCCCCGAGACATCATCCGTCCACGCGAGCCACTCGTTGTTGGGACTCACCTCGACGGCACCGATCGAATAGAACGGCTTGCCCTTGGCAAGTGCGGGACCATCGAGCAAGACTTCAACTGGCGCATCTGCGCTGGGTCCCTGTGGAGTTCCAAGCTGGCGTGTGTGAACCGGATATTCCGCGCCGGAATCGAATCGTGTGCAATACCAATAGCCGTGGTCGTATGCGGCGGGCGTCGTGTCGTCTTCCTTGATTCGGCCACGCATTTCGCTGAGCAGTTTCGCCTCAAGCGGTGCGATCGACGCGGTCATTGATTGCGTGTAAGCATTTTCAGCATTGAGATACGCCAGAATCTCTGGACGCTTCGTTTTGGAATCATCATCGCGCATCCAGTAATAATCGTCGATGCGATCGCCCTGTGGACTCTTGATCACAAATGGAATGCGAGGCGCAATCGGCGGTGTGATCGGCGGTGCGACGGTCGATTGCGTCGCAGCAAGGCACGCAAGAATGAAGGGCGCAAGAGGTGATGGAATCATGGAATCGAAATGTTATGGCATCGAGAGCAGATCGCATATCGAGGTCTTGTTGCTGTCATGAGTTCAGCCATGATGACGGCGCGCAAGTTCCGCACATAACTCAAGCAAAAACAAAGCCGCGCGACCAATCTGGCCGCGCGGCGAATTTGAGTTCAATTTCAGCGAAATCAGCGGCGTCGGCGCGCAATGAGCCCAGCGAGACCGAGCAGTGCTAGCGCACCTGGGGCTGGTACTGCGGTGCCAGTCACAAAGATATTATCGATGCGATTCGTACCACTTGATGATCCAGTCACAGCGCTGTTGGAAATACGGAAGATCACCGAGCCAGTGTCCGACGCAGTGCTCAAGGCAGAAGCAGTGATGGTGAAACCACTTTGATATGTCGTGGGGTTCCATGACGTCGTTCCTGACCCACTGAGTCCAGCTTGAAGAACATCATAATTATCCAGGACAGTCGAGAAACTAACTCCACCATCGACGCTCATCAGCAGACTGAATAACGCAGGTCCAGTGCCACTTCGAGTCTGATCGTATGCAATGGAGATGTCGGTGTAGCCACTTGTGCTGACATCGACTTGGTAATAGTCGCCGTTTGCCCAGCCGTTACTCGAGAGCGAGTCTGACGAACCGTTGCCAGCAGGCGAGGACCACGCTGATGTCGCCGACACATGCGTGCCGCTGAGCGAAGAGCCAGCGGTTTGGTCGCCCATGTCTGCAATACCCACGGAGTAACTGCTTCCAGTAAACGTGGCACCTAGGTCGCCTGGAATAGTCCAGCCGGCAATGAGCGCGCCTGATGCTGTTGACGCAACGATCATGGTGATCGACATGGCGCCGATAGAACGAATGAGTGAATTCATATTTGCCTCGCTTGGGTGAAAAGGGTAAGGGACCAAAAACCAGTTCGCGGCAGGGACCGCATGCATAATGTAATCCCATAAGAGCATTTGTCAAATAAAAGCACGCTTTATTGCGTTTGATTTGGGTTCAGGGTGCCGCCGACAGCGAGTGAAGCAAGTCCATGCAGATAAAAAGTGCGTTATTTTTCAATAAACAACCGATTGTTGCGCCGCTGGGCAAATCATCAGGCGGATGAGCCGCGCAGGCTCGAGCTCTCTGCGCAGATACCCTATCCCGCACCAGGCCCTCTGCGTCATGACCCCGCCGCGCGAAAAAATTTCCGTGAGCTTCGCGGACGATCGTGATCGTCAGGTGATCTATTTGATGCGGCACCGGGTCTATGCATGCGAACTTGGACAGCATCAACAAAATGATGCGCAGCAACTGCGAGATTCTTTGGATGCGGTCAATCTCTATCTCGTCGCCAAGATTGGTGCAACAATCGTTGGGTTCGTCTCCATCACGCCTCCCAATGAATTTGGCTATTCGATCGATAAATATTTCGCGCGCGCTGATCTTCCGCTCGTCTTCGACGACGGACTCTTTGAGATTCGTTTGCTCACGGTGCCTGCCGAGCATCGCCGCGGTCACATTGCCGCACTTTTGATGTATGGCGCGCTGCGAGTTGTGGAATCACGCGGTGGGCGCACGATTGTGGCGATCGGCCGACTCGAGGTGCTCGAGATGTACACACGCGCCGGCCTGCGCTCTCTTGGCCGACAGGCGCAGTCGGGAATGGTGACATACGAATTGCTGACCGGCGAGCCGCAGGAACTTCGCGCGGCGTTGAAAGATCACGCTCGATTTACCGCGAATCTTTGGAGTCGCGCGCTCTGGAATATCGATGGCGTTCCCTTCCATCCGCCGAGCATCTGTTACCACGGTGGCGCATTCTTCGATGCAATCGGCGACGAGTTCGACCGACTTCACACGAAGGAAGATGTGATCAGTGCGGATGTCCTCGACGCATGGTTTGATCCAGCGCCAGCCGTTCTCGCGGCGCTGCGCGATCATCTGCCGTGGGCGATCAAGACGAGTCCGCCGACGAATTGCGATGGAATGCAGCGCGTGATCGCGCAATATCGGGGTGTCGAAGTCGGCAACATTCTGGCGGGCGCGGGTTCATCCGATCTGATTTTTCTGGGATTGCGGCACTGGCTGCGGCCAGAGTCGCGCGTGCTCATTCTTGATCCAATGTACGGCGAGTATGCGCATGTTCTCGAACAAGTCGTGCGGTGCAAGGTGGATCGACTGACACTCGCGCGCGAGTCCAATTATGAAGTCGATCGCGACGAACTCGCCGCACGCATGGGCAGCGGTTACGACTGGATCGTGCTCGTCAACCCAAACAGTCCAACTGGCCAGCACCTTCCGCGGCACCAATTGGAATCTCTGCTCGCTGGTGCTGCGAAGCACACGCGCATTTGGATCGACGAGACCTATGTTGAATATGTTGGTCCGGACCAGTCCGTCGAGCAGTTCGCAGCCGCGTCGGAGAATGTGATCGTCTGCAAGTCGATGTCCAAGTGCTTTGCGCTTTCAGGAATTCGCTGCGGCTATCTCTGCGGTCCACAGCGCCTCATCGAAATGCTTCGGCCCATTTCGCCACCGTGGGCCGTGAGTTTGCCAGCACAAATCGCGGCGTGCGAAGCGATGCGAAACATTTCCTATTACCGCGATCGCTGGCAAGAAACCGCCGCACTGCGCGAAGAGCTCGCCGCCAACTTGCGCGCTTTGGACTGGCATGTGGTGCCGGGTTGCGCAAATTTTCTGCTCTGTCATCTTCCGGAGTATCAGCCCGAGGCGCGAGCCGTGGTGGATGCCTGTCGCAAGCAGAATCTCTTCTTGCGAGATGTCAAAAGCATGGGAACGGGCTTCGATGCGCGCACTCTGCGCATCGCAGTGAAAGATGCCACGACGAACCAACGCATGATCGAGATTCTCGGTGCAGTGCTGGCGCAATTGATGCACGATGCCGTGGTTGATGCGGTGGAGTGAGCGGACTCGCCTTTCGTCGGCGGCGCATCGATGTGCGCGGGTCCTTGCACCCAAAAACGAAAACACCCTCGGCGTCAGGGACTCCGAGGGCTTTCAAAGCGGGCGAAGGCAGAGAGTCCGCTACTGAGCGAGCGACGGGATGCTCCGCATCCCGATCGATCGCGAAAAGCGGGCGAAGGGACTCGAACCGAACGGAGTGAGGTCCCAGTCCCCGCAGCAGTCGCATCAGCGACTGATGTGCTGACTTCGCTTCCAGCGAAGGCAGAGAGTCCGCTACTGAGCGAGCGACGGGATGCTCCGCATCCCGATCGATCGCGAAAAGCGGGCGAAGGGACTCGAACCCTCGACATCAACCTTGGCAAGGTTGCGCTCTACCACTGAGCTACGCCCGCATGAGCGCAGAATGATAACAGTTTCGGGGTCGCTGACAAGCCGCACAATCAACGCAACTTTCACATATTGCATTGATGATTTCGAACGAACTGTCAGTATCGTGCGGCGATGCGATGGATGCGAATGTGGTTGGTGGTTGCGGTCAATGTGGGTTGCGAAACGCCAGTCGAGCCGGCTGCGCGCCCTGCGCATGTGTTCGAACATGTGCTACTGATCAGCGTCGATGGGATGCGACCGGAATTGTTGCAAGCACCGATCGTTGAGCGCACACCGACTTACGCGCGGCTGTTGCGCGGGCCTCACACATTCAATGCGCGCACCGATCCGGATATCACCGTGACATTGCCAAATCATGTGTCAATGGCGACTGGCCGTCTCTTTGCTGGACCCAATGGGCACGGTTGGCTTGAGAACAAGGATCCGCCCAAGGCTGGCGAGGGCGGAACGATCGCCGAGATGCACGGTGAATATGTGCCGAGTATGTTTGATGTGGCGAATGATCATGGCTTTGCGACGGCACTGATCGCGTCGAAGAAAAAATTCGTGCTGTTCGATCAGAGTTACGACGAGGTTCGCGGAGCGCTCGACACCCACGGTGTGGATGATGGTCGCGACAAGATCGATGCGTTCATCTTTCAAGAGAGCTCGCAGCAAGTTGCGCGTGCGACACTGGCATTTTTGCGTGCTGCGGGCGCGCGGGGAGGTGGGAGTCTTTCGTTTGTGCACTTTGCAGAGACCGACACGGCGGGGCACACTGCGGGGTGGGATTTCGCAGATGAAACGCTCTATCGCAAGGCCGCCCTCAGCATCGACAGTGCCATCGGAGAAATCATGGAGGGCATCGACGCCGATGCCGCACTGCGCGGTCATGTCGCGATCATCCTGACGAGCGATCATGGTGGCGGCGTACCGGTGCTCAGTCATACGGATGCGAAGGCGGCGATCAATTTCACGATTCCATTTGCGATCTGGTTGGCGCAAGATCAACCGGCGAGTGATCTCTATGAATTGAATGCATCGACTCGAACGCGACCCGCTGCGGATTCGAATCCTTCAGCGGATGCTGCGGCACCGATTCGAAATGCTGATGCGGGCAACGCAGCTCTGATGTTGCTGGGATTGCCGGCGATACCGAAGTCGTCGGTCAATGCGGGGCAGAATCTTCGCGTGACGGCGAGTGGGGGTACAACCAAGGAATGAAAACATTCTCAGCACTCGTCGCAGCGGCTCTCTCGGTGTCGGCTCATGCGCAAATCACGCTTCCTTCTGTGTTGGCCGATCACATGGTGTTGCAGCGCGACATGATGGTGCCGATCTGGGGTCGTGCGAAGGCTGGGCAGGCGGTCACGGTCACAGTGCTGGATGGCGCGGGGCATCAAGTCAGCAGTGCGCAGGCGCAATCCGCGAGCGATGGAAAGTTCAGCGTGAAGTTGCCGTCGATGCAGGCGACGAGTCAGCCGCTGAAGATTCGAGTGACATGCGCAGGCGAAACGATTGAGCGCACGGATGTCTTGGTTGGCGAAGTCTGGTTGTGTGGCGGTCAATCCAATATGGAATTCAATGTTGGAGCAAGCACTGGCGGCGATTCGTTTGCTCGAACATTGCCGTCGACAGTTCGCTGCTTCACTGCACCGCATGAAATGGCGGCGCATCCGACGGAGGATCTGCCTGCGCAGTGGGTCGTTGCCAATCCTCAAGCGGCGCTTGGATTCACCGCAGTTGGCAGTTGGTTTGCGGCCAAGGTTGGTTCGACGCTGAATGTGCCCGTTGGAATCCTTTCGATCAATTGGGGAGGAAGTCCAGGCGAGGCGTGGATGCCGATCGATCACGCGCAATCGCATCCGATGTTTGCGGCGAGGGCCGCAGATCAGCAGAGCGCGGGTCGCATCTTCGAAAACTTGTCGCCTGCGCAATTGCAGTCGGTCAACGAAGGCGCATCGGCGGAGTATCGCAGTGCTGTGGCTGCATACTGGAAGAATTTGCAGGGAAGCGACGCAGGTTTCGAAGGACAGTGGGCGACTCAGCCTGTCATCGATGCAGATGGATGGCGCAAAGCGCAAGTTCCTGGTGTCTTCGGTGCTGCGACTGCTGGCACGGAATCGCTCGCCGACTTTGATGGCGGTTCGTGGTGGCGCAAAAGCGTCACGCTGCCGACAACATGGGCGGGTCGCGATGTGCAATTGAAGCTGGGTGCGATCGACGACAGTGACATCGTGTGGATCAACGGAATTGAGAGTGGTCGAACAACAGGTCTGTGGAACCATTCCCGCATCTATTCAATACCGGGCACGGCCATTCGAGGTGGAGTCAACGAGCTTTCTGTTTTTCTTTTGGATACATCTGGTGCGGGAGGATTCACTGGCGATGCCAAGGCGATGGTGATTCAGTTGGCATCAACCGATGGAGTGCCCGCGGCGGATACAGCACCGATTGCTGTTGCGGGAGAGTGGTCGTGGAAGCGCGGCAACGCGTTCACTGCGCAAGCTCCAAATCCCCCTGGAAAACCAGTTCATCCGCAGGCACGCTGGGAGTCGTTTGGTTCGATGTGGAATGGGATGATGACGCCAGTGATTCCATATGGAATTCGCGGAGCACTTTGGTATCAAGGGGAATCCAACGCGAATCGCGCCGATCAATATCGTGAATTGTTGCCTGCGATGATTCGCGGTTGGCGTGCGAAGTGGGGTGAAGGCGATTTTCCATTCGGCATCGTGCAACTCGCTGGATTCCGCGCAGCGAGTGACAATCCCGTCGAGGGCGAGTGGTCGGATTTGCGCGACGCGCAGTTGAACACGGCGCAGACAGTGGCGAATTGTGGGCTCGCGGTCACGATCGATGTTGGTGAGGCGAACGACATTCATCCACGCAATAAGAAGGCCGTCGCGGATCGACTCGCGGCGTGGGCGCTCTCGCAGGTCTATGCGCGCGGCGGCGAGTGGTCGGGACCGATGTACCAATCATCGCTCGCGCGCGGATCGACCATGGTGGTCTCATTCGATCATGCACAGGGTCTTGCAACTGTTGGCGGTGCGAAGGTTGATGGATTTGCCATCGCAGGTGCGGATGGAAAGTTCGAGTGGGCTGATGCTAAGATTGATGGCACAACGGTGGTTGTTTCGAGTTCGCGTGTTTCGGCACCGGTCGTGGTGCGATATGCATGGAGCAGCAATCCAGTTCGCGCGAACTTGATCAACGCAGTGGGATTCCCAGCGTCACCGTTTGCGTCGGATCGTCCGCGCACGATGCCGATGCAGTGAGCCAATGCAGTGAGATGACGGAGTAAGACGGCGCTGTGATTACTGATCGGCCGTCGGTATTCCCATGCCGTGACGATCGGGATACGGCGGAGTTGGAACAACTTTGAATGGATGATCGATGATCGCTTTTTCCATCAGATCGACTGCGACATCCATTTGTGGATCGATGCCACCTCGCGAAGGTCCACCCCGCATGAGTGCTGGATCGTCGATCACAGGAAAATCTGGATCAACGCCGTGACCTTCAACTCCCCAAGTGCCGTTGGTTTCATAGAAGGCGAATTTGGGAACGCGAACGCGGCCACCATCCACGAGCGCAGGATTGCCAGAAATGCCGACGAGTCCGCCCCATGTTCGAGTGCCAACAAGTGGTCCGAGTTTCGCCTGGCGGAAGAGCCACGGAAACATGTCACCGCCAGAGCCGGCGAGTCCATTGATCAGCATCGCCTTTGGTCCAAAGTGTCCATCGGGTGGCCACGGATTGCTTCGAGTATCGCGTCGCGCCCACCAATTCGTGACGGGTCGATCAAGCATTTCGATGAAGCGCGTTGGAATTTGTCCGCCGCCGTTCCATCGGTCGTCAACGATGAGTGCGTCTTTGCCGCGTTGACCGACGAATTGACGCATGAGATCATTTTGTCCATCGGTTCCAGTGTTTGGAACATAGATGTATCCCACACGCCCCTGCGATTTCTGGTCGACATAGGCGCGGTTGGATTCGATCCATGATCGGTAACGCAAATTAGCGTCGCTTTCGATTGTGGTGACGAAGACTGTGCGGGCTGTCTCGTCGCGGAATGGTTTTTCGCTGACAAGCAATGCGATAGTCTTGCCGCCGAGTCCGACAAACGCAGCCCACGGTGCCTTCTTCATATCGATCGGTGTCGCATTGACCTCAAGGATGTATTGGCCGGTCTTGATGTTCGAGTCTGCCAAGGAGAGTGGGTTGCGTGCATCGGAATCCCACGGCGCTCCTTCGTAGATTCGTGCGATGCGATAGGCGCTGACGATTGTTCCATCGGGTGCGGG
>Ga0105052_10003626_pt1 | contig 17700 bp, 28 predicted proteins | sample FRY03_FD_78094 | JGI IMG/M metagenome (GOLD analysis project Ga0105052, IMG submission 78094) | Freshwater microbial communities from Lake Fryxell liftoff mats and glacier meltwater in Antarctica - FRY-03 | ecosystem: Environmental > Aquatic > Freshwater > Ice > Glacier meltwater ... | reverse complement strand
TTTGTGAGGGGGGGGGTGGTTGGGGGGCTGGGGGGGGGGGGGGGGGGGGGGGGGGGGGGGGGGGGGGGGGGGGGGGGGGGGGGGGGGGGGGGGGGGGGGGGGGGGGGGGGGTGGGGGGGGGGGGGGGGGGGGGTGGGGGGGGGGGTGCGGGGGGGGGGGGGTGGGGTGGGGTTCGGGGTGCCGGGGGGGGCGGGTCGGGGTGACGTCCCGCGCGCCGCGCGTCGCTCGACGCGGGCCTGCGCGGTCTCAAAGTTCCGCACCCTCAGCGCGCTGTCCGCGAGCAGGAACCCGTCCATCACCAGCGCCCGGAGCCCCGCGAGGATGCGCCGCCGCGTGGCGCCGCGGGAGGGGTCTCGATGCTGCGCGGTCGCGACGTCGGCGTGATGACGCGCGTAGGACTCGACGCTGCCCACCCACACCACGCCGCGGTCGTCGGCGGTGCGGATCATCTCCGCGGCGAGGAATCGGGCCCACGCAGGGAGGTGCGTGAACTCCGGGGGCTCGGTCGCGTAGAGACGGCGGGAGGGTTCTCGGGTGCGCTGCCAGGAGGAAAAGTCCGCGAGCGTGAGGGCCCCGCCCTCTAGCCGGATGCCGGGCCGCGCGAGCACCCGCGGCACCAGTTCGGAAAACGCTCTCCGCTCCAGCGGGTGAACCGCGCACGCCATCACCAGGGCGCGGAAGGGGGGCGTGCTCCCGATGGCAAGCGCTCCTGTTCGCGGGTCGACCAGCTTCGTCAAATATGCGATCAGGGCCCGCTCTTCATAACCGGCCCCGCGCAATACGCCCAGCGGTTCGCGCGGAACCCAGCAATACCTCTCGTGGCGAAAGTTCAGCATGGCCCTCCTGTATTGCGACGTTATGCAATAGCTATTGCGACGTCAATGTTTTACGCTCTGCCCATGCCAGCCCAAGCCCGCAAGCCCGCAAACCGTGTCCCTAAAGCGTTTCGGATCAGCGCGACGGTCGAGCGCGACCTGCGGAGGTTCGCGCGGCGGTTCACGAAGGGCGACCCGACGGGGCGCGTGTGGACGCAAACCGACGTCGTGGAGCTTGCGCTCATCCAGGCGGCGAAGGCGTGGCACGCTGGCGCGACCCCGTGGGCTGCGGAACACGCGGAGGTGTATCCCGCCGTCCGCACCGAACCGTCAAGGCAGGGCGTGGCGCGATGACGCCCGTCGGCATCACCCGCCTCCGCGAGCTCTCGGTCGTCGAGCCGGGGCGCACCGGCGGGGTGCTGATCGACGGCGCCCTGCTGCGCGAGATGGCGGCCGAGCTCATCGCGGCGCGGACGTCGAGGGCGGCGCTGGACGACGCCGTGCGCGAGCGGGATCTGGCGCTGGCGCAGGCCGCGTCCGCGGCGCCGTGCGTCGACGCGATGCAGGAGATTCAGACGCGGCTCGTCGGCGGGGGCGCGGCGATCCTGTGCGGCGCCGTGGTGGCAGCCGTGGACACGCTGATGCTGGCGCGCGACACGCTGGCCGTCGCCTGGCGCGAGCAGGAGGCGGCGCGAGTAGTCTCGACGTGGGCGCTCATCGACGAGATCGTGAGGGAGCGCGACCACTACCGCGAGCGGGCGACGACGCACGCGGAGCGGCTGCGGTCGTTGGAGGGCACCTGCGCGTCGGCGATGCGTCAGGGGCTCGATGCCTGCCACCGGCTGCGGGTGCGTGCGGCGTGGCTGGAGCGCCGATGGCGGGAGGAAGCCGCCGACCCGTCGCGCGGGGTGCCGTGAACACCTGCGAACACGCGCCCCGGCGGGCGCGATGATGGGCGTTCGGTATGGTCAGTGGTGTGTGCGCGTCACCCACCGGGCGACGGGGTTGTCCGTCGCGCTCTGGCGGACTTTGGGCACCGGCTCAAGCGCCACGATGCAGAACCTCCGCGCTGATGCCTTCCGCTTGCTTCGCGCTCGGCTCTGGCAGCGCCGCCATCGGTGCGGGCCGCCGCCGATCGTTCGCACCTACGACCTGACCGGGGAGGACCGCGAGCGTGTCGCGGTGTTCCTCGACGGGGAAGGCGCGTTTGAGGGGGTGGTTGCCGCCGGTGAATAGCCCCGCGGCCGACCCGTCAGACGGTACATGAGCAATGCCGTCCGCAAGCTGACCGGCGCCGTCTCGCGTTATGCACCGATCGTCTCCGCCGACATTACGGCCGCGCCGCCGCAGCGGTCGCGGACGCCCTACCGTCGCCGCGTTGGCGTGCGGTCGAGTACGTTGTCGATCCGCGACCTACGGAGCCTCGCGCGCGACCCCCAGGAGGCATCGCCCGAGGAGGTCGAGGCCAATGAGTCGCTCCGCCCGAGGACGCGCGCCGCGTGCGAGCACGCAATCAGGCCGTGCCCGTGGGTGGGTTGTAAATTCAACCTGTACCTCGACGTAAACACCGCGGGAGGGCTGAAATTGAACTGGCCCGAGATTGAGCCCTTGGACATGGACCCGTCGGCATCCTGCGTGCTCGACATTGCGAAGCGCGGAGCCATGAAGCTGATTTCCATCGGGCGTATGATGAACCTGACGCGCGAGCGGGTGCGCCAACTCGAAGACATCGCCCTCGCGCGAGCGCGCTCGACCACGGAGAGCCTCGACGTGTTGTGAACTGCTCGGCTGGCGTGCGACTATGCGCCATGCACGCCGTGGAGCTTCACTCCCCCTTCGACCCCCGCACCCTCCGCTCCGGTCTCTACCGCGCGTCCAGCGCCTCGCCCGCGTACGCGCAGCTTCACGCGCTGTGTGTGCTCGGGAGGGGGCGGGTGGTGGCGCAGCGCCATTTCGGCGGCGGCGTCAAGAGCATCGTGTGCGAGCTCCGCGCGCCGAAGCGCAACAACGACGGCGCGGGGCAGATCACCCTGGACCCGGATTTCTTCCAGGGCGCGCTGAAGGACTATCACCAGTGGGAGGTGAAGTGGTGGCGCGAGGCCATCCAGAACGCGGTCGACGCGGGCGCGAAGAGCGTGCACTGCTCCGTGCTGAAACTGCCCGACGGCACGGTGCAGGTGCGGTGCGACGACGACGGCCGCGGGATGGATCGCGACACCCTCATCACGAAGTTCCTGCGCCTGGGCGCGAGCGGAAAGAAGGCCGACGCCGGGGCCGCGGGCGGGTTCGGCAAGGCCAAGGAAATGCTCCTGCTCCCGTGGCTCCAGTGGAGCGTCACGACGCGCACGACGCACGTCGTCGGGGCGGGGCTTCGGTACGAGACGACGGCCGTGTCCGAGCGCAAGGGGACGCGCCTGGAGGTGGTGATGCCTGCCGACAACTGCACGCGCATCCAACTCGCGATGGCCTTCGTCGCGCGCTGCAACCTCCCGCACGTCCGCTTCTACTTCCACGGCGACGGGACGGAACTCGCCGGGACGCAGGCCGCCGCGAAGCCCGGCAAGCTGATCCGCGAGATTCCCGGCAAGGCCAAGCTGTATTTCGCCAAGGGTGCCGAGTCGGAGCTGTCGATTCGCACCGGGGGCCTGTGGATGTTCAACCGCTACCTGCCCAGCGCGGTGCAGGGTCGGGTGACGGCAGAGCTCATCGGGCGCTCCATCGACCTGCTCACTGCGAACCGAGACAGCTTCCGCGACTACGACCTTGCGCGCGGGATCGAAGCCCTCGCGGCGGAGATCGCGGCCGACGTGAAAAGCGCGACCAAGGAGCGCGACAAGAGCCGCAAGGTGTACCGCGGCACGGGGAAGTTTAGCCCCCGCGCGGCGAAGGAACTGGAGGCTAGCCTTGCCGTGGCGTCGGCTGGCGCGATGGAACTCGCCAGCAAGATCAGCACGGGCAGCGGTGCCTCGGTGCAGCTCGACGCGCAGACGGTCACCCGGATGGGCGACGTCCTGCTGCACGACGGGGGCGCGGGCGAGGCCGTCGTGACGGACGGAGAACTCCGCGTGGGTGGCAGCCCGGCGGCGGCGGCGGTCGTGGTGTTGTCCGTGACGCCGGTGCTCGGCCAGGAGCACCTTGAGCGGATTATGAAGCAACTGGCGTGGAGCCCGGACTTCTACGTCGTGAACAATCTTGAGGGGTGGAAGCCCCCGCCGGGCCTCCTGCCGGAGCGCATGAACCGCAAGGCGCTCGCGCTCGCGAAGGCGTGGACAGAGCTCTGTCGCTACGTCCTCATCATGCTCAACTCGTCGGCGGAGTTCGGGGTGGGGTGGGTTTTCGACGACGACACCGGCGCGGGCTATCTGCGGGAGCACGGGCAGCACTGGCTCATGCTCAACCCGTCCGCGGACAAGGCCGATCGCGCCAAGCTGTTCGACCCGCAGATCCCGGCTCATCTGAACTGGCTCGTCGCGTGCGCCGTGCACGAGGCGACGCACATGGCGAACGGGATCGACCTGCACAACGAGGCATTCTCGTCCGCGCTCACCGCGAACATGGCGACGTGCGCGGGCATTTGGGCGATCGCGCCGTTGCTGGTGCAGGCCATCTTTGGCGGCGCCGACGTCCAGCAGGCGCGGGCGCTCGCGGTGGGCCTCGGGGGCAAGGCCGCTGCGCCCCGCAAGGATCGCGTGGTGGAGCGGATCGTCGAGAAGCCCGTTTTTGTGGATCGCGTGGTGGAGCGGATCGTCGAGAGGCCCGCCTCGTTGTGGGACGCGGGCATCGCGTCGTCGGGGGCGGCGCGCGAGCTCCGGCTCACCGCGCCGGAGCGGCAGCCGGGACGTGCACAGCCGCAACTCGGGCTGAAGTTCAACGGCTTGTCGAAGCCCCGCAAGCGTAACGCCGGTGACGCGGGCGATGCTCGACGGGGCCTTGGCGGTACATGGGCGCGGGCCGACCACACGGCCCACGTTCGACGGCTGTACGAGGAGGCGTTCCGGGCCGATCCGTACTTCATGGAGGAGGTGACGGAGGCCGTCACGGGGTCGCCCGTGTTCGTGTGGGACAACCTCACGCTGAATCAGACGCGCGCGCTCGGTCGCTCGGCGTACATTGTCGTACTCCAGGCGAGGGGGGGCTAGGCGTCGCTTTCCTTCCGATCGACCATCCACCGGCACCCGGCGCAGCGGTACTGCACCCACGCGCCGGGCGCCAGGGAGTCACCGTGCTGACGCGCGTCGGTCGTCCGGGTGAGGTCGCCGCGGCACTGCGGGCAGCGCCTCGCGTCGCACGCCGCCTCCTGCTCCCGGCTCCACTTTTCGACGGTAGCGCGCACCTCGTCGGGGACGTCGGTCCACTTGTCGCGGTCGACGCTCACAGGTCACCGCCAGCCGCCGAAGGGCCCCGCCACCGCTCCGCCCTTGCCCGGAGGTCGACCACCACAGCCCGCAGTAGGTCTCCGCGGAGGTCGCCCGCGGCGAGCGCGGCGGCGGTGCGCTCGTAATCGTCGGCGGTGTCCGCAAGCGTCCCGAGCGCAGCCTTCCACACGTCCCCGTGCATCGGGAGCGGGCCGTAGTCGTCGGACGTGGCGAGCGAGCAGCCCGGCTTGTGCTGGGACGCGCGAGGCCCCGCGAACTCCTCGCGCAAGATGGATGCCCCGCACTCGCGGCAGCTTGACCGCGCCGTGACATGCGCGATGTCACAGGCACGGCAGCGCCAGCCGGGGCATCCCGCAGAGTCGGGTTCGTTGCAGTCGATGCACGTCGGCAGACTCATCGCGCGGCGCGCAGCTCGCGGAGGGTGTTGGGCCCGATCACCCCATCGGCCGTAAGGCCGTGCGCCGTCTGGAACGCTTCGACGGCGAGGGGCCCGTGGCCGTGCGCCGCCCGGAGCTTGCGCGCCAACTGGAGCGCCTCCAAAGCCTCGGGCGACCACGACCCCGGACATGCCCACAGTCGCGCCGTAGGGGCCTCGCAGAGCCCCCACACCAGCGCGCCCACGTCATGCCCCCATCCCTGGAGGTACGCGCTCCAGCAAGGCCCGCCGGGCACCTTGTCGGTGGGCACACCACCCATCAGCGCGAGGGCCTCCCACCGGCCCCGTGAGGTCGCGATGCGGCGCTCAAGGTCGCGCTGTCGCGCGACACGCCCCGCCTGCGCCGGGTAGTGCTGGGGAGCGTGCAGGTCGACCCGGGTCAGAATGGGCTGCCAGGGCAGCCGGAATCCAGGCATGTCGTGCGACGTCCACGACACCGCGCAGCGGTCCTTGAGCACGTCGTGCGTGGCGTCGAGCAAGGCCGTCGCGAGCTCGATCAGCCGATGACGCTCGGGGATGTCCGCGACCGCGCTCGTCCAATCGCCAGACGGTGCGCCGTCGGAGGCGCCCTCGCCGTTCACCTCGAACACCTCCGCGCCCATGTCGAGGGCCACGGCCGCGCACCGCCGTACCTCCGCCACGGCCACCGCGCGCCCGCGCTCGCGACCCAAACGCGAGAGGTAGTTTCCTGGGATCGCGAGCCACACGCGCGCGCTCGGATTGATCCGCCGCACGGCCTCGGCGCTCCGCGCGTCCGTGGCGTCGGCGGCGGTGTGCAGCGTCACCGTGTCGCACGCGCGGAGCACGGCCTCGTGGGCTTCGAGGTCGCGCGGAAGTTTGCCGTAGAACGTCGCGCCGACGCCGGGCGCGGGCCTCATCGAATCTCCACCACGATCGCGGCCGGGTCGGTGCGTCGCAGGAAGGCGTACGCCTCGATCGCCGCCGAAATCGGCGGGCAGAGGCCCGCGTTGATCGTCGCGACGTGCGACCGCACGATGCGTCGCGCGAAATCAACCTCCGGCGGCGCGAGGTGGTACGGGCCCGACGTCAGCCGGGCGGCGGCCTCGTCTTCGGTCACCGGGATGCCCGTCACGAGGTAGCGCGCGAAGAGCCCCGCCGCGTAGGCGTCGGCCTCCGCCCGCGCGCGCAGTTCCGGGGAGAGGAGGTAGTCGACCGTGGCTTGCAGCGTGCCGCCGTCCTGCTGCTGCGCGCCGTGCTGCGCCTCGTGGACGATGGTCTCCACCTCGTCCTCCAGCGTCGCGACGCTGGCCTCGGACAGCGGCACCAGCGGCCCGAGGGTCAGTGATACGGTGTCGAGGTCAGGCATGGGGATCACCACCCCAAACGTGCGCTGCACGAACGCGGTGGCGGCGTGCAGCGCGTCGGACACGACGCGCAGCCCGAGGCCCGCCGCGGCGTCGCGCGGGTCGAGGTAGGTCAGGCCGTAGGTCTCCCCGAGGTGGTCGCGCAGCGCGCGAACGGAGACGGCGCCGATCATCGCGGCCCCCCGTAGCAGCGTGCCGTACCCGCGCCGTCGACCACGCACACGCCGCCCACATAGCTGCACGGCCGGTCCCCGGCAGGCTGCCATCGCTGGGACGCGGAGCACACCCGCGGCCGGTCGTTCTCGCAGCTCATTGAGCCGACGGTGCAGCCCGACACCGGCGGGAGCCGCGGACACCCCGCCGCCGACACGAGCAGGACACCGACCACACCGACCACACCGACCACAGAGGTGCGCTCCCCGTGAAGCCGCGGGGTGGGCTCGCTGGGGCTCGCGACCCCCATGCAGGGGGTCGGCGTCGAGCGCTCGACGGCGCATGGGTTCGCAGGGCGGCGCGCGCGCGCGCTTTGGTTGACGTCGAGGGCGCGCGCAGTGGCGCGATCCATCGCGCGCAACGCCGCATCGATTCGCGGATTGTTCAGCAGCTTCACGTTCACGGGTTGGTTCCTTTCGAGGCTAGGGTGATGATGGCGGCTTCGACGCGGAGCGTACGGTCGGAAAGCTCCGCTAGGGTCTCGGCGGTGCGGGCATGAGCGGCGGCGGCTCGCGCGAGCACACTGCCCAACCGCTCGGCGGCGTCGCGGTCCTCCTTGCGGCGGTTGTCCTCCTCGATGCGATCCGCGCGTCGCATCCGCTCCGCCCGCTCAATAAACCACCTGAACCCCCCGACAATGCCGGTGATGCCACCGATTGGGCCTAGCACGGACACAAGCTCCACGACCGTCATGCGTGCAGTAGAACCGGGCGCGGGCGCGCCGTCAATCTCTGCGTGCGCCGGAGCGTTCACGGTGCGCCTCAGCTCCCGGTGGATCGCGTCGCGCAGCGCGAGCACCTGCACTCCGTCGACCACATCGCCTCCGCCCCGAACGCCGCGACGTACTCCCGCGCCGCCGTCGTCCCGTCGACGTCCCCATTCCCGATGGGAGTGACTCGGTTCCCACTATCGGCCTTCCGATTTCCAATCATGGCGTGCAGCAGTCCAGAACCCTTGTGAATAATCAAGGAACCCAAGCCTGCAAGGACTGCCCAAGGCGCATAGTTTGGCGCCAAGAGAGCCGCGCCGATTGTGCCCGCGGTCGCTACAGTCAACTGCAAGGTAGCCCAGCCCGACTGCTTCGTCTGCTCCCGCGCCTCGATCGCCGCGAGGTCGGCGGGCGTCACGGCGCACCTCCGATCGCTGCGAGCAGCCGCACGCGGGCGGCCTCGCGGGCAGCAATGGCCCGGCCGGTCCGATCGATGTACCCGCGCACGTCGGGCTCGGATCGCCCGCACGTCGCGGACTCCGCGCCGTCGACCGCCGCGACGTACTCCCGCGCCGCCGTCTCCAGCGCGCCGAGGCGCAGGTAGAGATCCCGCTCCGTCTCCTCCATCGAGGCGTTCGCGCGGCCGAGGCACGCCGTCAGCCGCGCAACCTCGGCGGCCTGCGCGTGGCCGTGGGCGAGCAGCGTGTGCACGTCGTCGTCGGCGAACGTCTGCGCGCTGCCCACTGCCCCAGCGTCGCCGCGCTCGCGCGCAGCCTCCGCCCGCGCCACGATCGCCGCGAGGTCGTCGGGCGTCACGGCGCACCTCCGTCGGAGAGCAGGGCGTCGAGCGCGACGGTCGCGCGCGCTTCCGATGCCCAGGCAGCGGCCAGCGCCGCATCGCCGGGGAGCGTCCCCCCGGCGATCATCCCAAAGGTCGTGTCGACGATCGCGGCGGGTGCGATCGGGACAGCCGCGGCCTTTCGCGCATCACGCGCATCCCGCTCCGCACGCACCGCAGCCCGCAGCCCTGCGTGCCGCGCCTCCGCAACCTCGGCCTGCTGGCGCTCGCGAGCGATCACATCGGTGAGGCGTCGCACCTCAGCGACGAGGGCGAGCACCTCGGGGCCTGCGCCTGCCCACAGCGCCGCGAGCTCGGCCGCGTCGTCGCAATCGACGTGCGCGAGCGTGTGGTCCGGGTGGTCCTCCGACGCGGTGACATACACGTCGCCATCGTCGTCAACACGCACGCCCATCGCGGCGCTGTATCCCTCCCACTTCGCCTCGATCGCCGCGAGCACGGCGGGCGTCACGCCGCACCTCGCACGCAACGGGGCTGCGCGTCGCGCCATTCGATGTACGCGATCATGGCGTGCCCGTAGGCGTAGCCGCACCATCCGTCCGCCGCCCACCACTCCCAGCCGTGCAGCTCTTCGCGCGCCCGCACGCACCGCCCGACGACGGTCGCCTGCGGCTCGCACGCGATGTCCGCGGGGAGATCGACCGCGGGCGTCACGGCGCACCTCCGATCGCCGCGGCTGCGAGCGTCGCCGATGGGGTACGCATCTGGAAACGCGCGAGGCGTCACAATGACACCTCGGCAAGTCCACGGAGGAGGTGCGGCCCAATGACGCGGCGGAGGGTTGCGCGTGACCGAGCGCGGGATGCTTGGGCGGCGGCGAGGGCGGCGGGGGCGGGGGCGGCGGCGGCGGCCGCGTCGGCGGCGGCGTCGGCGGCGTCGGTGGCGTAGAAGGCGGCGGCGTCGGACGCGGCGGCGGCGTCGGCGGCGGCGGCGGACGCGGCGGCGGACGCGGCGGCGGACGCGGCGGCGGCGGCGGACGCGGCGGCGTAGTCGGAGGCGGTGGCGTAGTCGTAGGCGGCGGCGGTGGCCGCGTCGGCGGAGGCGGCGGCGACCCGGACCTCCGCGGGTGTCACCTCCCCGTGGCACCTCCCCTCGGCGGCCTCGATCGCCGCGAGCGGCCGGGGCTCGTGCGCGGGGACGTAGACCAGCGCCGTGCGAGCAATCTCGCACACTGCCATCACGAGCGGATCGCGCGGCACAAGCCCGCGGACCATCAGGCGCGCGTACAGCCAGATCAACCAGCCGTGATCGGGGCACGCGCCCAGCGCCGTCGACCACACGCGCTCGTAAGCCGCGGCCCATGTGATCGACTCATCGCAGGCGCCGAGGGCGCGGAGGACATCGCCGAGGGCGCGGAGACCGCTCACCGGCCCCCCCCGTCGAAGAACATCGCCGCGAGGGCTTCGAGGTCGGGCGCGGCCATCTCCATCTCGTGCCGCTGCGCGGGGGCCTCCCCCCCCCACGCGAGGAGCCGGGTCAACTTCGCCACCACCTCCCCGAAGGGCGCATCGCTGGTGAGCGAGGCGTACGCGGCGAAGTGGACAAGGTGCTCGATCTGCCCCCACCCGCGGATAAACGTCTCCGTCGTCGCCACGGTGCGGAGCGCGGGGGAGTACCCGAGGCCCCCCGGGTGGAACTCGCCGTCAAAGACGTGGAGCCATGACGCGGGCGCTGCGTCGCTCCACGTCAGCCGTCGGTCGACGCGGACGGGGGCGCGGAACCCGTCGGAGAACCGACGCACGCGGAAGTCGTAACGACCAAACGTGAGGTAGCGCACATCCATCGGGTCAGGCAGCGGGAGGAGCGGGCGGGCCGCGGCAAGGTGCCTCGCCAGGAGGGGGAAGAACTGCGTGCCATCCTCGCCCGAGCCGTGCTCCTGCTCCACCATTCGCAGGCCCTCGTCGCAGAGCGCCGCCGTCAGTAGCCACAGGGACTCCCTCTCCGGGTGGTCGAGGGAGCCATCGGGGCTCAGAACAGCAAACCGCACGTCGACCCGCGCCTCGCGGCGCGCGACGTAGAAACGGAGGGTGCCCTGGTCGACCATTGTGTCTTGCGGCGCGAGGGCGTTCCGCATGGCCTGGAGGTCGGGGCCGGTGTCGGTCTTCACGCGCCCCTCGGCAGTTTCGCCTTCATGACCTTCCGGTACGCGGTGAGCAGGTGATGCGCGAGGCGCTGCACCTCCGGCGGCACCTCGAGGGTCGAAATCGCCAGCGGGTTGTCGGCCGCGATGGAGCCCCCGAGGTAGTGCAGGAGCACCTCGACGGTGACCATCAGCGAGCCGGGCGCGCGGGGCGCGGCCTTCGCCATCGCGTCGGTCATGCCTTCGGCCCATGCGTGGTCGTCCGAGCATTCGAGCTGCTCCTCTGGCACGGCCTCGATGCTCTCCAGCATTTTGAGGTTCGCATCGCGCACAATCGCGATCAGCGGCGGCAACTCCTGGCCCTCGGGCGCCACCAGCTCCGCCAGCGTTTCGGAGGCGTACACGGCGATGCAGAGCGCATCGCGAGGCGGCATTGACAGCAGAATCAGCCGCGCGCATTGCAACGCGAAAAAGTGCCCCTCGGCGTCCTTCTGCGCTTCGGCTTGCTTCGTGGCGTCGGTCGGCTTCGTGTTTGTGGTGCTCATCGGCTACGTCCCCTCATCCCTTGTGCCCTACGAGAATGAAACAGCAGACGCTCCGCGAGTAGGGCCGCCGCGGCGGGCGTCAGGTCGAGGCGGGTCACGCCCTCCTCGACGTGTAGCGACAGGCTGACCCGCGACGTCTCATGCCCGACGACGACGCGGGCGCGCGCCTCGGGAAAGAGCGCCACGACGGGCGCCGGAGCGCGCGCGCCGCGCGACTCCATCACCAGCCGCGTCGGGAATGTCAGGATCGTCGCCACGGCATACAGTGTATAACGCTCGTGCCGCAGCGCCAAGGAATATCAGCGGTCGCGCTCCCATCCGTGGCGCAGCGCGCGCGCCTTCCACCGGGTCGCGTCGTTCTGCGCGCACCACCTTGCGTGGTCGCTCTCACACAAGTCACCAGCGAGCGCGACGTTGCGCGCACACAGCCGCTTCCAACGGTGACCCGCGCGCCAGTGACCCGCGACAAAGCCCAACGCCAGCGAGGCCACCATGCACACCAGCTCCGCGCCGCTCATGGCGAGACCGAGCCCGAGGAGCCCACCAGCGCCGCCCACGCGGCGTCGGCGCCCTCCGCCAGCGCGCGGTCTTCGGCCGACGCCGCCCAGCGGTGACCACAGCCGGGGCAGAAGAGGAGCGGCGGCGGAAGCGTCCGCCCGTCGCGATCCACCGCGACGGCCACGCGCTCGTCGCACGCCGGGCACGCCGGGCATTCGGTGTAGTTCGTCTCAATCGGCGGGAGGGGCGACCGGGCCGCGGCCTGGACGGCAAACACCGACGTTGCCGCGATCGAAATACACCACTGAGCACGCGCGAGGCGATCCCGAAGGTGCTCCGCGTCCCTTTCGGTGGGCGCCGCGCGAAGCGCGCCCAGCGCCGTTTCCAGGGACTCGACGGCTTTCGTTAGCTCCGATCTCATTCCAGTGCTGCGAGCCCGGCGACAATCACCCGGCGCCACGCCGCAGGCAACCCCTCCCCGTCGCGCGCGATATGACGCACCCGCGCGCGCAGCGTCGCATCCATCAGGATCGCGCCGTCGTGCAGGATCGCGCGCACCACCTCCGACCGCGACCCCAGCGCGCTATCCGCGTCGCGGTACTCCGCGCGCAGCGCCTCAACAGCGGCGTCTGTCTCGGGCGAAATGCGCGCCGACACGCGCGGGCGTCCTGTGTCGGCGCTCATCGGTGCTCCTCCAGGGCCAGCAGCCCGAACGCGATCACACCGCCGAACACCAGCAGGTACTTCCCCGCGTCGCCCTCCGTGCAGACGGACGCAATCAGCCCGACGGACGACAACACCACCAGCAGCACCTTCACCCACTTGATCGACATACACCCTCGCATCACGTTGTATTGCAGCCGCCCTGTGGCGGCAAGAACCCGTCTCCCCCCCCTGCTCCGCTTCGCGCGCTAGCGCACCACCTCGTCGTGCACCACCTCGACGTGCGTCAGCGCCACGCAGCCGACGCAGCCCTCGACCCACGCCACCGCGTCCCCACCCACCACGGTAGCGACGTGTCGCGTCGGCCCTTGTCCAGAAGGCTCTCCTTCACACAGTCCGCGCCAATACCGCACGATGGTCCCCACCGGGTGCTTGGCGTTCCAGCGGTCGGCGACGTGCCGCGCAACGGCGGCCTGCCGCTCCGAGCGGGTCACGGTGGCCTGCCGCTCCGAGCGGGTCACGGCCCCACCGCCCGCTCCCACCGCCCGCTCCCACGCGCCCAGGTAGAGGTAGCCGTGGCTGGCCTGGGGGCACGCCTCGATGTGGTAGCCGCGCGAGTCGAATGAGATCACCTCGCGCGTCGAACCGTCGAGGCTCTGCGCCTTCACCATCGCGCGAATCTTCGGGAGCGCGGTGCGATTGATCCACGAAAGCAGCGCCTCACGCGGCTTTCCCTCCGGCCCGGCGAAGCCCTGACGGTTTGGCAGAATGTCAACCGCCCGCCCGCGGTAGATCGCGCGCGCGCCCCACGCGGGGCCGTCGTAGCCGACGGGGGGCTGGCGCCCGAACTCAATGGCGGAGGGGCAAGCGGCGGCGTCGTTGTTGTTTTCGGTCATGGTCGTCTCCCGTTTGGTGTCGCAGGTGTCTACGAATGCCACCGCTGCGACATTCACCACAATGTATATTGTTGCCCGAGCGGCCGGAACAGGGTAGGTTTCAGACCTACACGCGGCGGCGGTGCCGCACTGTCGGCGGAGGTGATCCCATGTCGGAGATTGTGGTAGCGGCTCCCACGGTGGAGGGTGCGGGCGACGGGGGCGCCGACGACTCCTCCTCCCTGGTGCGTCTGCCGGTGCCCCTCCCGACCGACCGCAACCCGGTCCTGCTCTACCTCGCCCGGCTCGCGGGGGAGACTTCGCCCGCGACGATGCGGCGGGTGCTCGTGCGGGTCGGCGCCGACCTCGCCCGGTGGTGTGGCCTGCCGGGGGAGTACCCGTTCCACCTGCTGCCCTGGCATCGGCTGCGCTATCAGCACGTCGCCGCGCTCCGCGCGGGCTGGATACGCCGCGGGCTCCGCCCTCGCACCATCCACCAGTACCTCGCCGCGGTGCGGGGGGTGCTCGACGAAGCCGAGAACCTCGGGCTCCTGCCGCCCGACGCCGCGCGCCTCGCCCGGAAGGTGCGCGCGCCCAAGATTCCCCGCGAAGACCTCGCGGGGCGGGCCGCCACCGAGGACGAGGTGCGGGCCCTTGCGGCGGCGTGCGAGCGCACCACGTTGACCGGGCTCCGCGACCTTGCCCTGGTCGCGCTGCTCTTCGGGGGTGGCCTGCGGCGGCGCGAAGCGGCGCGGGTGCGCCTCGAAGACATGGACGCGGCGCGGGGGGAGGTGAAGGTGCGGGGCAAGGGTGCCAAGCAGCGGCTCGTGCCGCTCGCGGTCGATGCGTGCGCTGCGGTGGAGCTGTACCGCGCGCGGCACCCGCTCGGCGGCGGGGCGGGGCCGTTGCTCTTGGCGTTCGAGCTGCGCGGCACCGGGGAGCCGCGCGCCCGTGGCGGCCAGCTCCAGGCGCTTTCGGTCTCGGGGGTGTGGTCCGTGCTGCGGGCGATAGCGCGCCGCGCGGGCGTGACCTCCCTGACGCCCCACGACGCGCGCCGCACCCGCATCACCCGGCTCCTGCTCGCGGGCGAGTCGATCAGCCTCGTACAGCGGATCGCCGGGCATGAGTCCGTCGAGACGACGGGCCGCTACTCGCGCACCGACGCCGACGACGCCCGCGCCGCCGCGCAGCGCGTGCCGATGGTGTGAGCTCCGTTGAATAGCCACCGCCGCGGCACCGTCTTGCGCTCGATGGGCACCGTATGCCCAACGGAGGCGCTGGTATGAGTGAGCCACGATTCTACATCCTCTCAATCAGGTGGTCGCAGGGGCAGTCCGCCGCAGTGATGCCGGGGAAGGGCACGCCATGAGCGAGGGGGAGCACGCGGCGGAGTATCTCCGGCGTCAGGGCCTCACGGTGTCCGAGCACGGCGCCCGCTGCGCGGAGTTCGTTCACTGGTTTTACCGCGGGTGGCATCACTTTCCGCAGCAGGTCGAACGGGTGAAGTGGGATAACCGCTTCGTGGAGTGGGTGCATCGCTATGGCGACCTCTGCACCTTCGACTCGCCGGACCTCACGACGTTGGTGCTGATGGCGCACGACCTGTGCATCCGCGTCGAGATCGAACCCGCGATGCGCTACCTGCGTATCCGACTGCACCCCCGCGACCTCGACGCCATCGCGGGCGGGTGGGCAGGACACCCCACGATGGAAACCGTGCTCGCGCGCTGGCGGGAGCGCAACCCCGCGCGGCCGGAACCCACGAAGGAAACCCGATGACCGCGAAGTCCCGACCGATCCTGTTCGGCGCCCCGATGCTGCGCGCGATTATTGCGGGGGAGAAGACCGTCACGCGGCGGCTCGTGAAGCCAACGGCGGGACAGCGGCGGTCGATTGCGACCGCCCTGCTCGCGTCGAGCCCAGCGGCGGTGATGTGCACAGGAGGCGGGCAGATGGAGTACCCGAGGGGCGGCCCGCTGGCGTGGATACGCTGCCCCTACGGCGCTAAGGGAGACCGCTTGTGGGCGCGGGAGACCGCGTTCATCGCTCCGCCGAACTTTGGGGACTCCGACCTCGAAAACTGCGTCGACACCGAGGGCCGCGGGCGCATGGTGGATTACGCCGCGTCGATGGACGCTGACTCCGTGCGGTGCGCCCTCGACTCCGGGCTGTGCGTCACGACCGCGATTCATATGCCCCGATGGGCCTCGCGCCTCACCCTGGAGGTGGTGTCTGTGGGCTGCGAGCGGGTGAAGGAAATTACCGACGCGGGTGCGGTGGCGGAGGGCGCGAGCTTCCGAGACGTCGGCAGCGACCACGACGGCGCGAAGCGTCCGGGGTGGTCAATGAAGCGTCCGCATCCTGTCGACGCGGGCGACCCCGGCGACTGCCTCGGGACCGCGCGCTTCGCGTTTGGTTCCCTGTGGAAAGAAATCAACGGCGACGGCGCGTGGGACGCCAACCCGCATGTGTGGGTCGTCGAGTTCAAGAGGGTGGAGGCATAGGACGACGATGGACCCCGATGCGAACTTGGCAATGTCCCGACCGATCCTGTTCGGCGCCCCGATGCTGCGCGCGATTATTGCGGGGGAGAAGACCGTCACGCGGCGGCTCGTGAGGCCAACGGTGGGAGGCCAGCGGCGGTGGCTTACGCCCGCCCTGCTCGCGCGCAGCCCATGGGCGGTGATGTGCAAAGGAGGCGCGCAGATGGAGCACCCGAAGGGCGGCCCGCTGGCGTGGATACGCTGCCCCTACGGCGACGCGGGCGACCGCTTGTGGGTGCGGGAGACGTGGCAGACGCACACCGCTCCGCTCGACCGCGACCGCGCCCAGGTTATCTACCGCGCCGACGGCGAGGTGCACCACGAAGGCGACCCGATGACGTGGCGCTCCGCTATGTATATGCCGCGGTGGGCCTCGCGCATCACGCTGGAGGTGGTGTCTGTGGGCTGCGAGCGGCTGCACGCGATCACCGATGAGGACGCGCGGCGTGAGGGCGTTGTGGATCGCACGGCGTTCGCCGTGCTGTGGGATGAGATCAACGCGGCGCGCGCGACGTGGGCCAGTAACCCGTGGGTGTGGCGGGTGGCGTTCGACGGCGGGGCGCAGTGAGAGCAACAGGGGCAAAAGGGAGACGACGATGGGCGAGTCAACAAACATTGGTTGGACGGATCACACGGCGAATTTCTGGATGGGATGCCAGCGGGTCAGTCCCGGCTGCGAGCACTGCTACGCCGAGGCGTTGGTCACCGGCCGGATGAGGCTACCAGTGTGGGGCCCGCCGAAGACCACGGAGCGGCAGCGCGCCGTCAGCGCGTGGAAGGACGTGCCGAGGTGGGACCGCGCGGCGAAGCGCGACGGCGTGCGCCGCCGCCTCTTCGTGTCGAGCCTCGCCGACATCTTCGAGGATCACCCCCAGGTCGCGCCGTGGCGCGTCGAGGCCCTGGCGCTGCTGGCGACGTGCATCGGTCTGGACGTCCAGCTCCTCACGAAGCGGCCCGCGAACATCCGGCGCATGGTGCCCGCGGCGTGGCTCGACGCGTGGCCCGCGCACGTCTGGATCGGCACCACCGTCGAGTCGCAGGAGTACGCGGAGAAGCGCATCCCGCACCTGCTCGCGGTGCCTGCGCGGGTGCGATTCCTTTCGTGCGAGCCGCTGCTCGATGCGGTCGATCTCGACCCGATGCGCTGCGACGATTGCGGCCGAAGCGAGGTGCAGTTGCGAGACGACCACGAGTGGTCAGTAGGCAACGGCAACGGCTGGTGCAACGGGTGCGACGTCGAACTTTCTGCGGGGCACTGGCTCGACGCCTGCGCCAGCGAGGACCAGCGGGGCATCTCCTGGGTCATCGGCGGCGGCGAGTCGGGCCCCGGTGCGCGGCCCCTCGATCTGGCGTGGTTGCGGTCGATCGTCGACCAGTGCCACGGCGCGGGGGTGGCGGTGTTCGTCAAGCAGGTGGGCGACAGGCCCGTCGAGGGAGCGCGGCGCGCGGTGGAGTTCCACGCTCGCCACGGCGCCGACCCGGCCGAGTGGCCCGTCGACTTGCGAGTGCAGCAGTTTCCAGAAGTGGGCGCCTGTGCGAGCTCGCCAAAGCGCTAGACGAGTGGATCAGCAAGGGCGGCTTTCAGCCCCGCGCGTGGTGCACGCGCCCCAATCCTGGGGCAGCGCCCCCCCCGCGCTAATCGCGCCGTCCAGCGCATCGAACAGCTCCGCGAACCGCGCGGCGTGGCTCGACGTCCCCTCCGGGTCGTCGAGGATGCGTTGCCGCAGTCGACGAAGTTCTGCCAGGGTGACGTCAGGCTCCAC
>Ga0105052_10003625_pt1 | contig 17700 bp, 22 predicted proteins | sample FRY03_FD_78094 | JGI IMG/M metagenome (GOLD analysis project Ga0105052, IMG submission 78094) | Freshwater microbial communities from Lake Fryxell liftoff mats and glacier meltwater in Antarctica - FRY-03 | ecosystem: Environmental > Aquatic > Freshwater > Ice > Glacier meltwater ... | reverse complement strand
TAATCGCAATTACATTTGTTTTTACAAAAATGTTGTCTGTCTCTTATTTAGTTCATTCTAGTATTTGTATTGCTTTATTTGTATTGCTGTTTATCCTGTTCAAATACTATTTTTAGATTTTTAGATTTTTAGATTTTTAGATTTTTAGATTTTAGATTTTTAGATTTTTAGAAATCATCACCAAAATCAAAGACATCGTCATTTTTCGTTTTATCGGCCAAAGCATATTCGGCTACGCGCTTCTCAAAAAAATTCGTTTTTCCTTCAATACTAATCATTTCCATAAAATCAAATGGATTTTTACTGTTATAAACCTTGTCATGACCTAATTGAACAATAAGACGATCCGCGACAAACTCAATGTATTGACACATCAAATCACTGTTCATACCGATTAATCGACATGGAAGTGCGTCGCAAATAAATTCCTTTTCTATTTCAACGGCATCTTTGATTATTTCAATTACTTTACTCTTGCTAACCTGTTTGTTTAATTTACTATATAATAGTACAGCAAATTCAGTATGAAGTGCTTCGTCGCGACTAATAAGTTCATTCGAAAAGGTTAATCCAGGCATGAGACCACGTTTTTTAAGCCAATATATGGAGCAAAATGCGCCTGAAAAGAAAATGCCTTCTATACAGGCAAACGCAATTAAGCGTGTCGCAAAAGAACTGCGTTTATCATTTATCCATTTGATTGCCCAATCTGCTTTTTTCTTAATACAAGGAAAATTATGAATCGCATTAAAGAGCAATGTTTTTTCTTCCCTATCTTTAATATACGAATCAATCAATAAACTATAACATTCACTATGTATATTCTCCATGGCTATTTGAAAACCATAAAACGCGCGAGCCTCGGATAATTGAACTTCGCCCATGAAGCGTGCCGCCAAATTCTCCAAAACAATTCCGTCCGAAGCCGCAAAAAACGCCAAAATCATAGATATAAAATACTTCTCCTCTTTTTGTAAGCTTTCCCAATGCGCCAAATCTTTTGATAAATCGATTTCTTCTGCTCTCCAGAAACAATCAACCTGCTTTTTATACATTTGCCATATAGATTGGTCTTGTATTGGAAACATAACATAACGATTTGCGTCATCTTGGAGTAATGGTTCACCAGCCGATTTGGACATCCTAAATAGTATATGTCGAGATTTTTATATTGGTTATATACATCTTTATTATATATATGCGTATATATTATCTACATTATGTAGGTAAATTTTTATAACATTATTAAATAAAATTTACAATGTAAGTAGAAATAAAAATAGTATTATATTATACTATAATAATAGTAAACAAATATGAATTTAGCCATAAGAGACCATAAGATATTTCAAATGAAAGCCGAGCTAGAAAATAGAAAAAGAATGTTGTGTGCTAAGAGACACCAATTAAAAGAAAGCACAAGTGAAAATGAACTGCTTAAAGAGGTGATGAAAGATTACGACCAATATAACCGGCATTTAATTTCACAAAAAGAGAAGCAGCTTGTTTTTTTTCGACAGTTGAATCTATATATTGATAGTGTTACCAAAGAACTAAAAGTGACCGACCATAAATTAAAAGAAACAAAGTATGAACAGAGAGAAATTATAAAAGAAATACAACTGCTAAAAAGAGAATTAGATGATTTAGTAAAAGACAATGCTGATTACGAAACTGACGCATGAATTATCATGGAAACGGTGTAATTACAATAGTATCTTTAGAACAATTATCTTCGTTTTGGACGTCAACCGGACATATAATTTGTTTATCAGGCGTTCCGTTTGTAGATATAGATAGAGACATGGACCAACATGTAAATACGCCAGATAAATACATATTATTATCACATTGAAGAGATACCATCTCGGGTCCACCAAATGCGGAGCGAATTTGATCAGTAGATATAATATTACCTATATTTGCTGTGATTATTTCGGGTGTTCCAAATGTTTTACTCAAAGTAATTGTGGTATTGAAATATTCTTGCTGTGTAAGAGGAGAACATGTCCCGTGTTTTGTCCATTCATGTTGCCAAAACGAATTATAGTCTGGGTCGGTAACATTTGACTTGACATTTGGCCAGTATTTATTCATAGTGTCATCGCCGATTATATCAATTACATTATTGTCAAATGGTTCAGTCGTGCACGTTGATGGATAACCACCCGTTGAGTATTGAGGCCATAGTCCATGAATAACAAAGTTTGCTTCCCAGAAGTTTTGAGGACTATTACACTGTGACCAAGATGAATTTTCATAACAGCTCTCCGCTTCCCATATATAAGCAAATACATACATATCTGCCAGAGGTTGGTTGACGCTATTGGTTAGTTTCGTTGATTGGTGTAACAAACCAGAACCTAATGTTAAAGAAGAGCCCAAATTTAAAGAAGAAACCAACGTTGCCAATGTTACAAATAAGTGTAGTATATCGAAGCTAATTATATTCATATTTATTATATGTATATAATTTAGCCAATATAATAAATAAAACGTAAATTGTTTATGAAATAGTCAAAGTATACTATTTATTATTTGGTTGGTTTTATTGTTTTATTGTTTTTATTTATTATATTTACAAAATATATAATAATGGCGGCACCGGAAAGTGATTATGAAGATACTTTAAATAAAATGGCGAATTTAGAATCGTTATCTACTTTTATAACTGAACAAACTACTGCGTTAGATGCTAAGCGCGGGGAGATGACAACTAAATTAAGTAATATGCAGACCCAAGTAGCCGATATTAAACAAAAAATAGGTAGTATTCGTTTCAACAGCGGTGAGGCGGCTAGAGCAATACAAAAATTAATAAACGAATCTGGTAAGAAGCAACAAGACTCATTAAAGATTATTCAAGCCAGCATAAAAGCCATGCTTAATATGGGCAAATTGGATGATTCTATTACAAACTTAGAGGGTGAGATTAGTGGATTAACTACTGTTGTAAATGATGCTGGACCGCCACCATCTGGAACGCCACCACCTGGGGAAGGTATGCGTACCAGAGGTAGCTTAGGGAATCAACTACCTGTGCGCACGATGGGAACACGAGGCAATCCTACTACTTTTAGAGATCCTGATCTTACGGGTGGTTACACCTACGGTAAATCTAGAAGTCGTAGTAAATCGAGTAGACGAAATATAAAAAAGCGTAGTAGAACCAAGGGTTCCAAACGTCGCTAGACTTACTGTTAAATTATTGTTTTCTCTACATATTTACTCTAAATACCTAGTCTAAATTTAATATCACACTCAGATGGCCACTTACCATGTATTTCCCTATATTTTAGGTTTCTTACATTCTTTTTTTGTTGCAGTCTTTTTTTGTAAATTTCTCTCCATCTTCTTTGGATTAATCGTAACCAATATGTTTTGTTTACACTGACTGAATAGTTATCCCAATCACATTCACCGGTTGAAATAGTAAGCGGTTCAATAATTTGAAGAGTATATTGATTAGGATTTCGCATAATATTTTTATAATTTCGAATAAATGGATGAATCTGTTTAATATTCATTTCATATTCTAGTTTATCGAGATAACTTTTATATGACATCTGTATATTTTTTATATCTTTATTAATAACATTTATATTTTGATAAAACTCTTTCAAACGAATTGTATCTAATATCAAGTAATGTCCGTATAAAGCATGGTGTTTTTTATCCAAAATACCATGCTTTAATGGTAAATATGGTTCTAGAATAGCCAATTTATAATTAGACATATTATATTATTGTTTTGTGTAAAGTTAATTAAAATACAATTCAATCATCAATTTTTAATTATAGTAGTCATTATATTTTTGTCTAATTCTTTTTCTTAGTGTAGTATATAATAATAATAATGAAACTAACTTTGCCAAAAATGGATAAATTATTAAATGACAAGAATGTTCTATATGTGGTTTTTGTAGTAGCCATCTTAAATTTATTGGGTTATCTATTAGTTCAAAATATGGATGCAGTTGCCTTCTTTTTAATTGTAGGATTTCTCTCAACCTACTTTAGTAAAAATATGATTGTGGTTCTTGTTATTGCGATAGTTACAACATCTATTTTTAATTCTACAAGAGGTAAGTATATGGAGGGCATGTCAACCAGACGAGATGATAAAAATAATAAAAAAGCAAAGGAGGATAATAAAGAAGAGACAAAAAAGAAGGTAGCAAAAAAGGAAGCAGATCACGAACCCGAAGGTATGACAACCGTCGGTAATAAATCCAAAAAACCCAATAAACTAGATTATGCTGGAACCTTAGAAAAGGCATATGAAAATCTTCAAAATACAGTAGGCGAAGGCGGTATTGAGGGGTTAACCAGTCAAACAAAAACTCTTTTAGACCAGCAAAAGAATTTAATGGACAATATTAAAGGAATGGAACCTTTTTTACAAACAGCAGAATCTTTTATGAATAAGCTAGATTTGAGTAGTTTAGAAGGACTTGGAGGTATGCTTTCTAAATTTACGGGAAAAAAGGACGACGCCTCAAAATAAACAACCTATAACTATAACTAACGCAAGAGTTAAAGTGAGAGAGTAAGTTAGAAAGTAAGTTAGAGAACGAGAGAGAGAAATGAAGTTGTTAAATAGTCACAATAAAGTATTATATATTATTATCGTTTTATAATATATAATAACTAGTATGTCAAAATGTCCTCCAGGTGTAATATGTTTTGAGAATTTTACGTTTATGTTTGTTATAATTGCTTTATTAGTGTGTATTTATTTCATCTATGTTAAACAAATTTATAAAATTAATAACAATAACAATAATCCATCCCATAACCCGAACATGTCGGATAATTATATATCTGACTACAATCGTCCAGTTGGTTCGAGTAACAATCAAAGTTTAGGTTCATTGTTTGGTATATTCCCTAGACCAAGTTATTCATTTACAAATGTCCAAAATGATGTATTGATGAACCCATATGTCCCTCCACTTAAAGATGAGCGCGTCATCATGTCTCACGATGTTCGTGGAGGAATACCTATTAATATAAATACACGAGCAGTAGATACAAACTACAGACAAATAGGATTATTAAAAAGAATGAATGGTCCAGAAATGTTATTACCTTTATTGGGGCGTCCATTGTATGTTGGGCGTGACAAATGGCAATACTATACCATGAATGACAGTAATAATCAGTTAAAACTTCCGGTTTCATTCAAATCAAAAAGTTGTACAAGTGAGTATGGGTGTGATGAAATATCTAACGGTGATACGGTATATGTAGATGGTATAAATGCTACATTTCAGGCGACTATATACGACAATGCTATAATGAGATATCTTCCATTTGTATAAATTGTGTTGCAATACACATTTTAGATACTAAAACTGTGATGTTCTCTTACTATGGTCTTTTTATCGGCATTAATTTGCTTAGTTCTACATAGAATAGTACAAAATGTTTTGTCATGATACATAAATTGTGGTAAGGTTATAAGTTTAGAGCAAAACCCACAATAATAATGCCTTGTATTATAACTAACTGTTCTTTTAACAGGAGACATATTTTTATTTGTAGTAACCATATTATCGTATATATTTGTATCATTGTAATAGTTATAGTCATGGGTATATACTTGTTTATCAGTAATAGTGATTAATTTTGTATATTCGTCAAATGTATCATGCATCTCTTCTTGAAAAGGATTACGTTGCATAATCTCCACAATAGGAACATGTTCTAGGGCGAATGTATCATTAGATGGATCATTAGATGGGTCATTAGATGGGTCATTACATGTATCATTACACATATTACCATGTGAATAATATTGGGATTGATTTACTATAATTGGATAAATACGATTGGTTATATATTTATATAAAACTAGTACATATTTTATAAACACCATATTGATTACTTTTACAATACAATTATAAAATTTTCAAAGTAATCAATTTTATTGTTTTTATTTGTTTTTTTTGATTTTGTTTTTATGGTATAATCTATACGCCTAGAGATGATATACCATCTAAAGTTTCAGTCGCAGTATTTTTAGCATAATTTCTCACTATTACTTGTGCGTTTCTAGGAATAAAAATATCTACATTAACACGTTTTAGGTCTGTATTGAAGTCTGTTTCGTTAATTTCTACTTCAATATTACCATCTAAATCTCTTGATTGTTCGGTTCCGGAAGCAGTTCCAGGTTCAGTTCCAACAGCAGTTCCAACAACAGAAGCAGGTTCAGAAGCAGGTTCAGAAGCAGTTCCAACAACAGTAGCAGTTCCAGGTTCAGTTCCAGCAGCAGTTCCAACAACAGTAGCAGTTTCATAAGCCGGTTCAGCAGGAGTTCCAACAACAGAAGCAGTAGGTTCAGAATCAGAAATAGTTCCAGCAGCAGTTCCAGATTCAGAATCAGTTTCATATCGAGAAACAGTTCCAGGTCCATAAGCACTTCCAGGAGTAGAACCTGAAGTAGACCGCGAAGTAGACCGCGAAGTAAAAGAATTATCATAAGAATTAGGTATTTTCACAGTTTTGCAATCAAATATATTTTTATTTTTATCTCGGTATTGACCACAATTGACAAATTTTAAAAATGATCCAATAGTCAATTCAGTACCATCTGTTTCTACATCACCTGGTCTTGCTTCATCAGCACCACCCAATTGTGATTGAGATGGCATTTCCGAATAAGTTTTTAACAACGAATTAAATATCTGAGAATTTTTCGACAATGTGTTTAATACCTCTTTATTTTTTGCATCCTTTCCTTTTACCAATTCTGATATTGTAAGAGGTTCGTCGAAACCGATAGACTTGCGGAACAATACTGAGTCGGGATTTTCTTTATTTAGAAAAAATTTAAAAAATTTAGGCAGGGAAATAGTCTTCTTTCCAGTATCTCCTAACAAGGTTGTAAATACGCTTTTTATTTTTTCGGGTGGTATAATATTATTTTCGGATCCAGAAGAAGTACTAGGGGTGTCTGAAGATGATTCTGAAGAAGTGGTGTTATCGGTTGATTTAATAGGTATACCATCAATCTCATCTGGAAATTTTTCATAAAAATTGTCCATATAAATATTCAAGGCCGTGTCAATAGAGCTTTGACATGTACCATTATTCGTTTCTTTACATTTACTATATAGTTCCAGATATTCACCTAATTTTTTCTCGGCTAAATCTTGTTCATCAGGAACATTTTCATAATTCGTTTTGCCCACGAACAAATGTTTCCATGTGGCATCAATTGGAATCCACGTGTCGTCAATTGGATTACTATCAGGCTCTTTTCCAAATTTTTTTTTAAATTCTGATGTTAAAAAATACAAAAGACCAAGCAAGGCTTTTTGTTTGCCTTCAGGACATAGCATTATAGAATTCTCAATATCATGAAGTTTATTTTCCGCCTCTTTAATGTTATCAGGAATCGTTATATCGATGTTGCCAGGTTCGCAATCATATTGTTTTAAACTATCGGCAATTGCCGAATATTGTACGCCAGATTCAGAATTATTATCAGAAGTAGACTGTGATGTAGAAGAATTATTCTCAGAAGTAGGTATTTTTACAGTTTTACAATCAAATATATTTTCCTTTTTATCTCGGTATTGACCACAATTGACAAAGTCTAAAAATGTTTCAAAAGTTTGATTAGGTTCGGAGTAAGTTTTAAATAACGACATAATTATCTGAGAATTTTTCGGCAATTTAGCTAATACAGCCTTATCTTTTTCCGTTATTGAATTTAGTCCCCTAAGTAATTGGTGATTTGTGAAAGGTTCATCAAACCCAATAGAATTGCGGAACCTTATAGAGTCGGGATTTTCTTTATTTAGCAAAAATTTAAAAAAACCCATCACGTTAATAGTTTTCCTTCCTTCACTCAAGGCTATAAATACGCGTTTTATTTCTTCAGGTGGTATAATGTTTTTTTTGGATTCAGGAGAAGTAACACTATTAACACTATCAACACCACCAACATATTTCTTCATCGTTCTTATTTTTAGATGATTATTACGTGTGTTTTTTTTTCGCGAATTTTCGTATTTTCCCGCTTTTTTTCTTAAACTATATTTTTTTCTGGAAGCATTACGTTTTAATTTTATTTTATGTAATCTGTTTTTAGAGAGTTTCATATATATATATATAATACTTTAAGAAAAGTATTTATTTGTATTTATTTTATAAACTTATATTAATATGTCATCGTTAATTATTAGTGAACCTTGTAAACATGCTACTGCTCCAGTGAATATATCTATGGATAGTATAATCGGTCCTTGTGTTTTAAAATGTGATTACAACTACAATTATGGTATCTATTCTCCTAATATTACAAATAATAATAATTACTTATCTTTGAATTATTCAGGTAGATCAAATCCTGTAAAATATAATGGTGAAAATTACAATGCTACAGAAATAAGAATATATAATCCTTCTTTACATACTTATAATAAGTCTACAAAGGCAGATGGCGAAATACTGATTATACACAATGGACCCGGAAAAAATTTAATTGTATCGGTTCCGTTTATAGTCGGTGGAAAAACAGATAAGGGTTCTTCTCAATTATCCGCTTTATTATCTGAAGCAACGTTAAGAACTCCAAATAATAAAGAAACCGCTACAGTCTCTATTGGCGATTTTTCTTTAGACAAATTTATTCCTAATAAAAAGGGATATTTCTCTTATAGTGGCACATTACCATACAATCCTTGTAATGGAACCTATCAATACGTTGTATATAGTTTAGACAATGCGCTAAATATCGATACAAATATATTAAATAATTTTAAAAAAATAGTCATTACAAATACAGGTCTTCCTACTAAATCAAATAATGTCTTTTATAATAAAAACGGTGCTAATACCAAAGGTGGCGATGATAATATTTATATTGATTGCCAGCCTGTAGACGAAGAAGGTGAGATACTTGTTCAAGAAGGACCTAACGGCGCAAATACAAATACGGGCACAATGGGACCATCTGTAACGATGGAACAAATAGAACCTTTTTTGTATGTGTTTGTAGGAATTGTAGTAGCTTATGGTATTGTTTATGGTGGAAAATATGTATTTAGAAAATTAAGAAAAGAATAATAATTACGTATTGATTATCAAACTAACATTTTTGTAAATAAAATAATTATTTACAAAAAATAGTTACATTACGCACATGGTATTAGATAACAGATGTAGTATTTTGAATATCCATGGCATCATGTGTATCATCACTATATGGTTTGTAATCGAGATTGCTAGGTCCAGCTGTTTCTACTAATGGTGCCATTTGCTTGACTACCTCTTCTTCCAATGTAACTGGAAATTGGTTAAATGCCGTAAAGTGGCCACTTTTTTTAGTTTCACTAGGTAAATATCTCGCAATCGCAAGAGAGCCGGTAGAATGACTAGAACGACGGATTAATTCATACACTGCAAATAATCCTACTACACCAACAATAGAATGTGAATAAGCAAACAAATAAAACGCGGCTAAAATAACGAATATATTTCCATAAATATTATCTATCAAATTAGCCAACATGGGTGGAGTTGGAATATTTAATACGCTGTATAAAACTAAAACAACGAGTAAAGCGAGATGATGATAATTACTCTTGTTGAATAACATTTGGAAAGACTCCATATATCATATTATTATATTTTTTATTTTTACTTGTACCATTTCTAAATATTATGATATTTCAAGATTTTATTGTAAAATTGAATAAATCTAATCATGTTAAATCTAATCATGTTAAACATAATCATCTTATTATAAGAATAGTATAATGAGTTACTTGGGGAAAAAAGGATATTCTATTTTAAAATCGAGTTTGAATGAGAAAGAGCAATTGTTTATTCGTGAGGAATTGACTGTTAAAGCGTATATTCCTAAATCACCTGCTCAACCAGAACCGTTTTCAATTTATAGAGAATCTCCAAACAAGTTTTATGTTCCTAGATATTTTGGACAAGATAACTTTGGTGATTTTAAGGAGAATAAGCTCTCTTTAGGTGAGGATATTGACATTAAATTTAATGGCGAATTAAGAGAATACCAAATAAATATCGTAAATAAATATGTTAATTTTGTAAAGGAGAGTGGAGGTGGATTATTGGACGTGGACCCTGGTAAAGGTAAAACCGTAATGGGACTGTATATTATTTCTAAATTAAAAAAGAAGACACTTGTTATTGTTCACAAGTCATTTCTATTAAACCAATGGATTGAACGAATTGAACAATTTCTACCAACAGCAAGAGTTGGAAAAATTCAAGGACAAATAATTGATATTGAAGATAAAGATATTGTAATTGGCATGTTACAGTCCCTCTCGCAAAAAGACTATCCTGCTACGCTGTTTGATAGTTTTGGACTTTCAATTTATGACGAGACACATCACTTAGGTGCGGAAGTGTTTAGTCGATGTATGATGAAAACAATCACAAATTACACTCTTGGGCTGTCAGGGACAATGCAACGTAAGGATGGGTTAACAAAAGTATTCAAAATGTTTTTAGGTGATATTATTCATAAAGAAAAAACAGACACTTCTGAGCATAAAGTAATAGTAAAGGCAATTCATTACAAGGTGGATGATGAAGAATTTAATGAGATAAAATATGACTATCGCGGAAATCCATTATATAGCACGATGATTTCCAAACTATGTAATTATAACCATCGTTCAGAGTTTATTTTAAAAGTATTAGATACAGAATTGAAAGAAAACCCTGATCAACAGATAATGATTTTAGCACATAACAAGTCACTGATTACCTATTTACACGACGCAACTGCACATCGAAATATAGCTACAGTTGGATATTATATAGGTGGAATGAAAGAAGCCGATTTGAAAATTAGCGAAGGTAAAAAGGTTATTATAGCAACCTATGCTATGGCATCAGAGGGTTTAGATATTAAAACGCTAACTACACTTATAATGGCTAGTCCAAAGAGTGATGTATGTCAATCAGTTGGTAGAATTTTAAGAACAAAACATTCATCACCTCTAGTCATAGATATTATAGACAGTCATGATGTGTTTGAGAAGCAATGGCATAAACGAAGACAATATTATATAAAACAAAAATATAACATTATTTCGTGCGATAATCATAGTTATATAAAAAATCAATGGCAAACTACATATGACCCTGATAAAAGCGCTGAGAGTATAAAGAAAATAAAGAAAACAGAAGAACCATTGAAAGGTGTATGTTTAATTAGTTTGTAGAATAGTTTGTAGAGTATTTTGTAGAATATTTTGTAGAATATTTTGTAGAATATTTTGTAGATTAGTTTATACATCATATTATCATTGTAAATTAGATCATAATCTGTTTACTTATATACTACATTATATGGTGCTGAATCACCTAGATGTTTCCATGTATTCAAGCAATCATTACTAGGTGTAAAAGGTGTAGGATTCGCTAAAGCAGATTGATTCGCACTCAATGACGGGGGTGCGCCAGTAGAATAATTATGTGCGTTTGCTACATTAGACATGTACTGACTATACCCACCTCTTTGTTTTTTCATTGTTTTTCCTTTTTTGGTTCCCATTTTTTTAGAACTTGTTCCTTTCTTGTAAGTCTTTCTTTTCTTTGACCCACCCCTTTTGTTAGATAGTTTTCTTTTCTTGGAACCTTTTCTCCTTTTTCCACCACATTGGCTGTTTAATCCTCGCGAAATAGGAGGATATCCTGAACCGGCAAATGTGGATAAATTCTCTCCTTCAGTAGGTTTGTAAGAATAATAAGGATACCCACCAGTACCATACGAATACCCAGATGAATTACCACCCGTTTGTCCTGCTTGTTTGGAAGCGTTCATATTAGTATCTGAATTTATACCATTGTTATCATATGCGGTAATATCTCCTCTGTGAATTGAACCACCCATATCAACACCAGACTTATAGGCTAATGATTGATTTTGAGAAAATCCGTATCCAACTCCACCTCTCATTTTTCTACCTTTTCCTCTGCGACTCTTTCTACTGTTATTTTTTCTTTTACCGCCGGTTTTGACTACTTGGTATAGCCCTTTTTGTTGTAATGCTAAATCACTATTAGTTCCACCACAACCACTGACCGCACCTACTTTACTTGAAAATCCAGGGTTTGAAAAATGGGAATTTTGTGAATTAACTAATCCGGCTGATTGAACTAAAGACATGTATATATATATATAAGTGCGATAAAAAGTGCGATAAAAAGTGCGATAAAAAGTGCGATAAAAAGTGCGATAAAAATAATTATTGATTAAATGATTGTCTATAGTGGTTATTTTGACTATGTTGATTATATGTTTTTCTTTGCCCACGATGATTACTAGAATATGCTTGTGATTGATTATTATTATTTGTTTGATTATTATTATTTGTTTGATTATTATTATTATATGGTTGTCTGGAATTTTGTTGGTTGTTATTGTATGGTTGTCTGGAATTTGGTTGGTTGTTATTGTATGGTTGTCTCGGTAAATTTTTACGCACATTTGTTTGTTCTAAACTTTGTATAAAGATTTCTAGCGATGTCTTTGATTCAATCATTCCACGTTCAACTATTTTCACGGGGACAAATGTGTTCGTTTTTCTTTGAAAAGCACACTCCATAATTACACTCTTGTCTAATTTTACAAATTTATCTTCACGCACGTCTTCAAATTCGCCTTCATCATCACTTTCTTCTAACGCATCTAAATTGTCGTTTTCTTTAATAGTTCTAAATATCTTATTCATCATTATACTAGTTTTATAATCAGGTATAGCCGCAAAATCATAATTTTCTAAACTATTGTGTTTATCCTTTACATATAAATGGTATACGTCATTTTGTATATCAGGTTTAACCAAGAATATTTTATTGTCACATTCAGTTGTATTATGTGATTTGTAAAGTGTTGAATTATACAAATTTTTATTCTCGTCAAAATTTCTTTGTTGAATAGAATATATTTCGTACGGCAATTGTTTTGCACAAGATATAGCATTTTCAAAGCTAGTCTCAATAATAGGTAATCCGATACATATACCAATCTTTGTAACAATTGCGTGTTTCAATTCATTGTCAAATATATTTTGGACGAGTGATAATTTATATTTCTCATTATTACTTTCGATATTTTTCCCTCGATAAAAGTGTATATTTTCAAGCGTAAAGAAGTTTCGTCCATTCATTGAAAATAGAGTACCATAAAATATAGTTCCAAGCACCAGTTTTTTTTCGAAAATTTGAGGAACAATGAATAATTCTGTAATCGTTTTTTGTGTTCCTGGATTAAGTTGGATAAAGACACACACCCGCTTATCTTCAAAGTATGTAAACCATACTAAATGTTTCTTTCCTTTTGGAATTAAAAAATATAGGTCACTAGAAACTTTCTTATGTATATTTTCATAAGAAAGTTTTAAATTAGGTAATCGTTTTAACAATTCATTTTTATCATTACTAGATAGTATCATTGTTATATGATAAATCAAGAATATATCTTTATATCGTTTGTAATAATTAAAATGACGAGTAACTACTCGACGACAATGAACCGCCTAACCCCATAACATTTTCTCCTGTTAGTAATCCGCCATGATCATTTGTATTCATGGGCCCTTTGTCTATAGAGGATGCGTTGTTATTGGATGATATTTTTTTATTAGCACCCAGTTCTTTTAGGTAATTTTTCAATTCGTTCTTCATATTAGAACTTTCGTCTATAGTAGGTTTACTATGCGTGATTGTATTTTCTTTCATAGTGTCAAATAATATTTCATATTGCCTTTGAGGTTTATTCACTAAATCCTTTACTTTGGGTACTGTTAAATTTGTCTTAAAAAATGTAAATAGATAATGAACTAATATAATTAGTATTAATGATATAATACTCATTTGAATAATCCATGGAAGCATATTGTATATTATATATTACGTATAAAGTTTTAACATTGATAAAAACGTAATCAAATCTTCTTTTATCGAATGAGTAATCTCATTCTCAATTGTTTCAAAATAAACTTGTTTATTATTTACTAATACTAAAGTTAACAAGCTGTCAGCTGAAAGTCTGTATTTTTTTATTTCCTTTTTAATATACGTGTAATGTATCGGCAGATAGAATAATTCTTTTCGATGGTTATCTGTAGATTGAATACTGAAAGAAATGTTGTCGCTTAATATATATGGTTCACGGTAATTATTTTCAGTTACTTTAAAAATTTTATTATTTGTTATTTCAAAAATACTTTCGGTCGTATTAAAGTATAAAACCTCATGTTTAGTTTGAAAATAATCCTGTATCATACTATCATCTATCGGTTTTAAACTTATTTTGGAATTGTCAGAGAGAGTATGGATTATCATTAGTTATATATTATCATAAACCATTTAAACCTATTATATAAATATTATTAATTATGACTACAATAGTATTGGTTGATAAGACTGGCGAATTGAAAACGTGTAAATATGTAGAGGATAAAGACGACTTATATAAAAAGTGTAAATTTAAGAAGGATGATGGGTTTGAATTAAGACATGTATGGAAGACAAAAAAGAACAAATATTCATTTAGCTCTGTTTCCCTATATGCTAGAGACACCGGAAAGGCAAACACCGAAAATAAGTATGATTTTCCACCTCCAATCGATAGTATATTATATTTTGGATGTTGTTGTCTTGTTGCCCGTGATGATGATAATACGAGTGTAGCTCTGTCTGTGGAAGAATGGAATACATTTTACGAGGATCTATTTGGAGGGTTTGAAAATTTGGCGGATACGGCCAAGGAAGATGATGAAGAGGAGGACGAATTGTCAAATATTCCAGCAGAAATGAAAACAAAATCAGGCTATTTGAAAGACGGTTTTGTAGTGGACGATAATGTAATTGATAACACTACTGCTACTACTATTAGTAGTAAGGATAGTTGTGGAGACGACGAATGGGATGATACATCTTCGGAGCTGGAATTAGAGTTTGAGGAATATAGTTATAGTGATGAAAATTAAATTATAGATTAAATAAAATATAGTTTATAAATATATAAAAAATTGATTAAAGAATTATTACTATAAACATAGTAATAATACGATTATAATGAGAGTAATTAATGATTCCGACGATTTTAGAAAAAATGTGGTTGACAAGTTACAAAATATATTAGAAGATGCGACTGTATCTTCCAACTTAGAAAAGGGTATATTTAATTATTCATTAGAACGCGCCGAAAAGTTAAATGTAGTTAAAAAATGGGATAATAGTTATTTTGTCAAGATTTATCTTGATAGACTAAGAACCATTTATATCAATTTACAAGATGATGGCATTAAACAATCTATGAAAGATAAAACAATCAAGGCGCATACATTAGCATTTATGACCCACCCTGAAATGAGACCAGATAAATGGAACGATTTAATCCAAGAAAAGAAAATTAGAGATGAAAATAAATATGAACCGAAATTAGAAGCTTCTACCGACGACTTCAAGTGTTGGAAGTGTAAGTCAAAGAAATGTACTTACTATCAGCTACAAACAAGGTCTGCTGATGAGCCTATGACAACATTTGTAAATTGTCTAGATTGTGGTAATAGATGGAAATGTTAATAGATGGAAGTGTTAATAGATGTTACTTGCGTGCGTATAGAAAACTATCAAAAAATAATATAATATAAAATAAATATATATACATGAAATTGTTGGATGAGTATAAATACAATACTTATAGAGTAATAGTTTTTACTTTTATAGCAACTGCCTTATATGATGTTTTGCTTAGAGCATTATCACTATATAATCCTATACCAAGCGTAAAAGCTTTTTTTCCATTTATACAGTATTTGGAACCATATTTTATGAAACATACACTGTTGGCTGCCGCATTGATTGCTGGATTTGTTGGCGCCACTGCTCAAGTAATTATTTTATATTTTATGAAATTTCCTACTCGTAGTAGTTCAGCAAAATATATCATTCAATTTCTGACATGGACATTTATAGCAAGTGCTTTATATGGATTTATAATGAAGGCAAGTAAATTATTTCCCTATTTAGATGAATATTATTACAAACCATTGGGACTATTCAAAAGTTTATATCATGATGGCACGTCTGGTTTAATCGTTCAAATCACATTATTATTATTATTATATTATGTATAATAAATGACTGCTACACTCGACGAAATAAAGGAAATATTACTCCTAATGAATAAAAACATTGAAGCAATTCATGAAAAGGTAACTATTATTTGTAATAAACTGGATGGAGAAATATTCAATGAGTGTAAAAAAATGAGTTCGCATATTGATTTTGTTGAAAATGTATATAATAAAATGAAACACCCACTCAATTATATTTGCGACACAATAACAAGCATGTCAGACAATAAAACAATATGTAATGATGTTCAAGCATAACTTCAAATCTAACTTCAAATATAAGTTGAATTACAAGTATAAGTTCAAATATAAGTTGAATTACAAGTATAAAAATAAAAGGATTCTATTTATTTTTATAGTAAAATATTTTTATTTTATAGCAGTCGGCAGACAGATTACAAAATTTCCAAATCTCTAAGATGCCAATATTCAGATGCCCCACCAGGTAATGGTCTGCGAATAATAACTGGAATTACTTTTTCTTCTAATTCCTTCAAAGCAATTAAATAACCATCTATCAAAGGAACCTGTAATTTAACTAACGTTTTCGCACCATTATTTAGTTGCTTTGCTCTTTGCCCAAGAATTCTTGTTTTTTCGTATTTAGTTAAAATAGGTATCGTTTTGTGTAAGCCATCAATAATTATATTATCTTTGTTTCGTTGAACCTTTGCTAAATTATAAATTTCGTCGTAATTATGACTAATGGCTTCCGGATGTTGTTCTAATATATAATTATCTCTCATCTCCTTATCAAACTTTTGTAAATAATCATCATCTTCTTCTTCATCTTCATCAGACTCATAATCGGATTCATTTTTTTCAAATACAATTGGTATATCCAATTTGGTCGTGGGTAACTCTTCTACATATTTGGAAGTTTTCTTTGAAGTAACAATCGGCTTAGTTTTCTTATTAATAATACCCGTTTCTTCGTCAATACTAATATCATCATCATCATCATTATCCGAAATGGCAACACTTTCCTCATCATCGTCGTCATCATCATCATCTGGTGGAGGAGGTACCACATCATCCTCATCCTCATCCTCCTCCGCATCCGCATCGGCATCCGCATCGGCATCAGATTGTTCGTCTTCATTAAATACACCACTAGCCGGTTGTTTATCAATATCATTAATTTTTGTATCCATAATATTAGTTATCTTTGAAAATGTAGGGTAAGTAGTTTCATTTTCCCCAGTATCTGACCCTTCATCGTCGCTCATGATTCCAATATTTGATTGTTCTAAATCACTCATTCTTATAATAATATATTATTTTTACTTTTAAATAACATCAATTTTTATTTAAAAAAAATAATATATTACATTGATAATTTATTTCGACTATACAATAATATTACTTTTACTTTTACGTTTATTTTTATTTTTACTTTTATCTTTGGGTATGGTAGTAACAACATAACAACTTATTTATTTTCAGTATTCCATACCGTGTCACATTTGGCACACAAATATATATATAATTTATTTAAATCATCATATCGAATGTAAATAACTTCTCTACTTTCACCCTCCTTATTACT
>Ga0105052_10003624_pt1 | contig 17705 bp, 10 predicted proteins | sample FRY03_FD_78094 | JGI IMG/M metagenome (GOLD analysis project Ga0105052, IMG submission 78094) | Freshwater microbial communities from Lake Fryxell liftoff mats and glacier meltwater in Antarctica - FRY-03 | ecosystem: Environmental > Aquatic > Freshwater > Ice > Glacier meltwater ... | reverse complement strand
CTTTGCCTCAAAAGTGACCGACGGCGCGAGGGATGAAAGAGCACCAGCTGGCAACCTAACCTCGCGGGCCCGTAGCATGATGGGGGCCTTGCGGAGGCTGCGGGCGGCGTCGTCGAGATAGTTGTTGGTCTGAACAAACGAAGACTCAGCCGGCGGAAGGGCGGCCAGAAGTTTTTGGAAGCTCCTTTGACCGTCGATCCGATACTTGAGCTCGACTTCCATCATCATCTCAACCACTTAGAAACTCCAATTCGACGAAGGGCCCGCCGCTTGCGCGACAGACCCTTCTTCTACCATCCAGAGTGTGTCCGACAAGGCCAATAACGGCCTCGTCGAGGGCTGGCCTCAGCCTTCAACCATCTCACGGGCCTGCTCGACCCACGGGCGAACGCGATCGAGGGACATCTTTACATGGTCCGCCACCGCGCCGATCTCGTCCTCAGACAAGGCAGCCAGCGCGCGATACGTGGCGATGCCATAGTCATTGAGGCGCGTCTCGGAGACAGGTCCGATGCCCTTGATGAGCTTGAGATCATCAGGGGCTGACCCGGCGGGACGAGACTGTTGCAAGGTCGCGGAGTTGTCGATGAACCCGACCATGCTATCGAGCGCGAGAGCGACGGTAGACTCGTTCTCTTCGGGGTCCGACACGGTCGCCGGGGCCCGTGACAAGCCAACATCGGTCGTCGCATCAACTTTGCCGACGAGCTTGCTGAGATCGATGGCCATCGTGGACTCGTCATCCTCCTCCTCATCCTCGACGACGGGCGCAGGCGCAGGCGCAGGCTTCGGTTTGGGCGCCGGGGTCGCAGCCACGGGGGCCGGGGCCGGCGGGGTCGCGGCTGAGCCGGGAGCGGGAGCAGCCGGCACGTGGCGACCAAGGCCCGCGGCGACAAGCTGCTCCAACGAGACCGCCATCGTCGCGCCGTCGTCGTCGTCATCATCATAGTCTTCATCGACAACAGGAGCGACGACCGGGGCCGGGGCCGGGGAAGCCGCGATAAAGGCCGCCTGCGGTGGCACAAACGGGAGGGAACTCGAGCTCGTGGTCTTCTGCGGCGGAGCCGAGACCGTCGTACCCTCCAACTCGGCGATCCGCTGCTGGGCCGCCACGAGCTCGCGCGTCAGCTTGTCAATCGCTGCGTCTTGCTCCTCGAGCGCCTGCTGATCGGCCTCGTGATCGTCATTGACCTCTTCCAGGCTCGCCTTGATCTTGGCGTTCTCTTCACCCAACCGCGCGATCTCGGCCTTGGCGGCCTCATCTGCGCTCTCGACACCACTCGAAGTGGACAGCGTGGCCTTGAGCTCGGCGATCTCAGCCTGCAGCTCTTCGACGACGAGGACGTTCTCGAGCTTACCGCCGGTGGCCTTGTACGCGTCGAATTCCCGACGGAGCGTATCGGCCTCGGCCGTCTTCTCTTCGAGGCGGCTCTTGACCCGCATCAGCTCAAGCGCTGAGACCTCACCTGGCTCGCTGCTGGCGACGGCCGAGAGCTCGGCGTCACGGCTCCGGAGCTGAGCCTCAAGGGCCGCGATGCGCTCATCGGCGGCGACGGCGCCCGAAGAAGTCTTCGCGCTGGCGAGCTCTTTTTCGAGTGACTCAATCCGCTCGCCGAGGTTGCCAGCACGCCCTTCGGCCTCAGCGGCGCGCGCCGTGGCGTCGTTGAGCTGCTTTTGCAGCTTGGCGGCGTCGGACGAGCCGGCGGTCGAGGCTGCGCCCTTTTTGTTCTTTGCACCGCCAAAGAGCGCCCAGCCGAGCACGACCCCGATTAGGGCCGCAGCGACGAGAAGTACGATGATTTCAGTAACGAGGTAACCCATAACTCAATCTACTCCCAGCTTGAATTCAACGCGCTCGTTGAGGTGACGTGTCTCGATTTTATTGGGATATTTGGGGTAATTATACCCCATGCCCTGGTAGGTGAACCGCTTCGCATCAATTCCCGCGGCGACGATCGCGGCGTGGACGGAGTATGCTCTCTTGCGAGTGAGGCTGCGGATCTCATCCGGGTCACCCTGATTGTGATGGAAGCCGTGAATCTCGCCGGTCGCCGCCGGGCAACGCTTGAGGAATCCCGCGATCTCATTGACCTTCGTGGCTGCCTCGGGGGCAAGACGCGAGCTACCCGAACGTGTGAACTTGAACTGTTTTTCGGGCCCGTCTAACGCAGCGTCGATGAGCGCCTGACATTGGACGACCGATAGCGCGCCGCCCGGATCCTTGACCGTCGCGGCCGGAGGCGTTGGCGCGACCTCGGCAGTGGCCGGCTCGACAACAACCGCAGGCTCAGGCTCGATCGCTACATTGACCTCGCGCTTGTATGCACCCGAGACGCGCGCCAACCCTCGCAAGAACTTCGCCTTCGCGGGGGCATCGGCCACCACAACATCGACCTTTAGACGTTTGTCTTCCAAACGAAAGGAGCCGGACTTCGCGGTCGCCAGGAGCTGCGTCAGCAACTTGGCCCCAGCGTCAAATCCGGCTGGCGGTGCCATCTCGGTCGTCGCGACCTCGCCGACGAAGTCATCCGCGACGTAGTCACTAAGCATCAGCTCGTTCAACGACGCGACGAGGGCCTTCGATCCGGCCCCGGCCATTGTGAGCTTCAAGCCGTTCCATTTCAGTTCCAGCATCGCGGGCGCATCAGGGACCGCAGCAGCGGCCTCGATCGCATCCATGGAGAGAGGCTCGTCGGCGACGTCGTCAGGACCGACCTCTTCGTCCGCGGCGGTCACATCATCATCCACAACATCATCGTCGAGCGCGGCGACGTCCTCGGCCTCATCGGTGACGTCGGCCTCGCCCGGTCCGTCCACGACGTCGGTGTCGACTGCCTCGGGAACCACCGCGATCCCGGCGCCTAAGGCGTCAACCTCGGCGGCGTTGATAGGCTTGCCCGAGGGAACCAGCTCGACCGTCATCTTATCGACGACCTTGCGGACCCCTTCGACGCGTGCGACGGCGCGCTTGACGCCCTCACGCATGTCTTCGGAGGGCACGACGCCCGTGATCTCGGCGTCGAGCGCGAAGACCTGCACCTGCACGCCTCCGTACACGGCCTGGGCTGCGCCCTGGGCATTCGCCCGCACACCCGACTGGATCTTGGGTCCGACGACAAACCCGCCATAATAGACCAAGAGACCTAACGCTGCGAGGGACAGAACCACCAACGTACTACGCATAACACTCCTCGGCGCACTGGACGGCCCGCATTTGCTTGCGGCAGAGGGTCCGCCTTCGTTGTCCTGCTATTAGGCACGGGATTAATGACCTTGTCCACCCCAGCTTAACAATCAATGTCCCAGCCGGAGGTTCGCCTACGCGCCGATGCCCAGATTGTAAGGACCAACACGCGTTCGCCTGCGCTCACTTTCGCCAAGAAGAGGCGGCGCCTGGACGCGGCGCCGCGACCAACCCGGCGACAATGGAAGGCTAGAGTCCGCACATCGCTCGCACCTGAGCGACATCACACTCAGGCCCGAGCTGGGTGACAAGGCAGGCGTGATCGATCGGCTCCGACGAGACCGCCTCGAAGGCCCGGCAGGTCTCGGCGCACAGGCCATAGGCGTAGGCATCGCAGGCCCCACTACCACGGCAGGCGGCCTCGCAAGCGGGCGACGGACCACCCCCTTCCAAGAGCGCGCCGCAAGCGAGGTCGCAGCTGTCGTTGAGCGTCTCGCAGACCTCGTGCGCGAAACCGTCGCCGGGTGTCCCGAGCCCCGCTGCGCATGCCTGAACGCAGGCGTCGCTCGACGGGAAACTCTCAGGGTCGCAGGCGAGCTGGCTGGCGCACGAGGGCACGCAGATCGCCGACGGCTGTATCGATAGGCAGTCGAGATACCCATCGCACGCGGACCTCGCGCCCAAACACTCGGAGACGGTCTGAATCCTGCCGGGCTGCTCGATCTGAATGAGGGTGCAAAAGGCGGGGCAATTGGGGTCGGACTGCCCGACGCACTCGGTCATCTTGGCGCAATAAGTCTCGCAGGCCGGCGAGGTCTGGGCCATGCACTGCAAAAGGGGTCCAAAGATGTCGTCGAGGCCGCCATCGCACTGCCCAAGAAGATCCTTCAGGCAGTTGGCGGACAGCGCCGCGTCCGTCCAAGGCACGTGAGGCCGAAACCCCTCGCACACCTCGACGCAGAGCGGCTCGTCCTGCCAGCCGGCAGGGCTACAAGCGGTGGTGATCGCGCCGCAGACCGTCTCGCAATGCGAGTCCGCCGTCGGCAGCGGGCCGAGCGCGGCGCAGTCAAACTCCGGCGTCGCGCACGCGCTCCCGACTTGGCAGCCGACGAACCGGAGCTGCTCGCGGCCAGGCAGCTCACCACAGGACGCCTCGCACGCTGATTGATTTGAGTAACGCTCAAAAACAGGGGCCGTCGAGGGGCAGGCTTGGTCGTGCAATGGCTCGAGGCGCTCGCACGCCGAGCGACAGAGCCCACCCTCCTCGAAGCAGCCTGCGGCGTCCGCGACGTTGCAAGGGGTCAGCCCGTCGAGGGTGGCGAGACACTCAATTGAAGTGGCCGAGGTGCCGTCCGCGGCAAAACTGCCAGCACAGTTCAGACGACACATCAGCGCATCCCCAACCTCAAAGCGAGGTCCAAGGCCGCAGTCAATGATCCCCCGACAAGCGGCCGCACACTTCTCTGGCTCGGGGAAGGTCCCTCCCTCCCCGAAACAGGCCCCTTCATCGCAGGAGCTGCTGAGGCACACATAGTTGGCGATCCACAGCCCCTCGTCTCGGCTCAACGCCGCACACTCGGCCACGCAGTCTGGGCGCGCCTGGTCACAACGTTCCGCGATGTCGACGCAGAGATCTGCGCAGGCGGCCGCGCGCAGCTCGGGAGCGAGGTCGATGTGTGGATCGTCGCAGACGTCCGGGACCCCGTCCGCGTCCCTATCCGGCTGGGGCCGCTCGCAGACGAGCGTCTCGCCCGTGCAGGTCGCCGTCGTAGTCCACCCGGACTTGCTGCACAAACCATCGCAACAGCAAGCATATTCCGCGAGCACCGCGGCCGCGTCGGGCATCATGTTCGCCGGGTCCCGCTCGTCGACGAGGCAGTCTCGGTCGCTGTCGACGATGTTGCTCTCGAGGGCGTCGAAGACCCCATCACCGTCGAAATCCGCCGGCGCGCCGAGGGACTCGCCCACCTCAAGCCGGTCCGAGCGGCCATCGCCGTCCGTGTCGACCGCGTGGGCGTTCGTCCCCAGCGCGAACTCTTGGCGATTCGTGAGGCCGTCGAGGTCCGCGTCTCCCTCGGGGTCAAGACACTCGGTGACGTAGCAAAAGCCGCTGGCGCACTGTCCGTCAGCGCCGCAGCTGTCGCCGTTCGGGCGCCGCGGGGAATCTGCGCACGCCCCAACCATTGAGGTCATAGTGAGGCCTAAGGCGACGAAAGCGAATGCGCTCCATGCCGGAATCCGCGGAGAGCGCAGCGAATAATTCTTACTAAACTCCATGGTGAGCTCCTTGGCGGGACCGTCGTCCTTGTGGGTGCTCCCCGCCCTACCGTGTTTTCGCCAGAGTCTCAAAAACACCGCATCTTTGCATCCCTGGCTGTCCCCCACATGTCGGTCGATGTAAGATGCGCGCCTGCCTCGCGCGACGGCGCTGAAGGTATTTGGAGGTCCTTTGAAAATTGACGTAAAAATCTGGCTCCTCGTCGTCGGCGCTTCATGTGTGGCGGTTTCGGCATGCGGGGATGGCTCGCTGTCCTTCGACCACGACGTCTGGCTCGTGACGGACATCGCCGCCCCAGATCTGACCGGCGCCCCAGACGGCGAGCTCGCTGGCGAGACATCCACGATCCAGCCCGACGCCTCCCAGCCCGACGGCTCTGACACGACCCCCACCAATCCCGCGATCGCATGGTGTCGCCTCGACGAGCCGACCGCCCTCACCCTTGAGCGTGGGCAGACGGCGGTTACCTCGGGCACGGTGTGGGCGCCGACCCTGACGGACCTGACACACGCGACGGACGAGAACCCGCTCTTGAAGGCCCGCCTCCTAATCGGCCCGCGCGACACCTCGCCTGGGGCATGGACGACAATCGTTGAAGCCACGCCCGACTCGACATGGGACGCTGAAGCGGCCGAGGCCCCCGGCCGCGACCGATGGGTCGCCGACATCCCGACGACGCTCGCGGCCGGTGATTACGACTACGCGTTCGCCTTCTCGGCCGACGGCGGGACCTTCTGGACCTACTGCGACCGCAACGCGGGCCTCGAACGCGACGGCTCGGAAGACGGCTATGCCTTTGAGAACGCTGGAAAACTACAGATCTTCATGGACCCCTGTGACCCCAACCCATGCCCCGCGAAGGGCCCTAGCTGCGACGGCGCGGCCAGCGTGACCTGGTCGCCCGACGGTGTGTGCTCAAATCCGGAACTAGTCACGGCGGTCTGCACCCACACCGAGTTGAGCCGCGTCAATTGCGCTGACGCCGGGCTCTTTTGCACCCTAGGCGAATGCCGCAGCGATCGTCACCCCACCGAGGGTGAGCTGGTCTTCACCGAGCTCATGCTCAACCCTCAGGCCGTCGCCGCCAGCGCCGGTCAATGGCTAGAACTCTCGAACACGACCACAGACGCCCTCGTCTTGACCAACCTGACTCTCCAATCCAAGACCAGCACCTTCGTGATCGACGCTGCCTACACGGTCGCGCCAGGAGACTACGTGGTCCTCGGCCGCTCTGGGAACACTGTCGCTAACGGAGGCGCCGCCGTCGACCTAGAGCTCCCGGGAGACTTCGCGCTCAACAGTGCCGGCGATGTCCTCACATTGCGCCACGACGGGGCCAAGATCGCGACGCTCAACTTCGGCAGCGACGGCGAGTCGCCCCTCAGTCTCGCGATCCCCGTCGGCGCCAGCGTCCAGCTCGCGGTTGGCCCCAGCGATCCGACCCTCGCCGCCAACTGGTGCGCCGCCACCGTGCCCTACGGCTCCGGCGACCGAGGGACCCCCGGGGGCGACAACACGCGCTGCCGCTTCGAGATCGCGCGATGCCGCCTGCAGCCCCTTAGCGAACCCGCGCTCTCTCCGAACCGCAACTTCACGGTCTCTGGTCGTTTCCACGCGCCTGGCCTCACGGACGTCGACCTCACCCGCAACGACCCCCACCCGCTAATCCGCGCCAGCTTCGCCGTCGTCGCCGCCAACACGACGGCGCCCCCCGCAAGCTGGGTCTGGGTCCCGGCCCTCCCGGACGACGGCTGGACCTCGACCCTCGCAGGCTTCGAACCCACGCTTGACGCTTGGTCGCGCCAAACCAAGAGCCCCCCCACGCCGGGCGACTACCGGGTCGCCTTTCGCGTCAGCGGAGACGCCGGGGCGACCTGGACCCTCTGCGACCTCAACCGCGGCGCCGGCCGCGACGGCTCCGAGGACGGATTCTCACTAGCCGATGCCGCGGCTCTGACCGTCACGAACCCCTGTCTGCCGAACCCTTGTACGATCACACCCGCGCGCTATTGCGAGGGCGACAGCGTCGTCTCCCCCGCCAACACTGGGATCTGCACTATCGCGGATGATCGTTTCAGATGCGACTATCGCACGGGCGGCTTCACGACCCCCTGCCCGGCCTATTGCGCCGAGGGGGCTTGCCAAGATTGGCGTCTCCCCGACCGGGCTGGCGACCTCGTCATCTCCGAGTATTTCATCGACGCGACCGGCGGGCATGACGCGACATGGTTGGAATTGCATAATCCTACCCCAGCCCCCCTAAACCTGCGCGGTCTCTGGATCGACTTCGGGGGCGACGATATCCTCAGCATCGACCAAGACATCTTCATGGAGGCCGGGACCTTCCTAGTCATAGGCGCCAACGATGATCTAGCGCTCAATGGCGGCGTCATGCTGGACCTCGTCTGGCCAGAGCTCCTCTGGGGCACCGAGAGCGTCTCCCTGCAGCTCACGTATGGGGTTACGCTTGTGGACGCGGTCCTGGGCTCGGCCAGCTGGCCCCGAGGGCTCGACGTCAGCACCTCGCTTAACCCGGCCTCATTAGACGATCCTAGCCCGCACATCCGCAACGACAGCGCCAACAACTGGTGCCTCGCGACGACGCCCTTTGGTGTGGGCTCCTTCGGCACGCCCGGGGCGACGAACAGCTCGTGCGCCACCGGCGTCCAGGTGATCCGCACGGTACCTGCCGCAAACAGGGCCGAGGTGGCTGTCGACGCGCCGCTCATCGCCAACTTCTCCGTGCCGATGAACGCCGCGACGCTCACCGCCCAAGACTATTTCGGTCCTTGTGTCGGCAGCATCCAGCTGAGCTTCGACAATTTCACCACCTGTGTCCCCTTTGATAGAGCCGCGATGGCGCTCTCCGCCGGCGGATCGACGATCTCGCTCGTCCCACGCCCCAACCTCACGCACGGGCTGACCTACAAGTGGCGTATCACCACCGGCGCCGCGTCGGCCAACGGGGTCTCGCTCGCCGAGGAGTTCTCGACGAGCTTTCAGACCCGGACCCCCTTCGCGTGCGGCGGCTCACCGGTCGTGGCGATCAGTCAAGTCTACGGCGCCGGCGGCAACAGCGGCGCGAGCTATACCCACGATTATGTGGAGCTCCACAACCGGACGGCCCACCCGGTCACCCTCGACGGCTGGTCCATTCGCTATGCTGGTGCGACCGGTATCAATTGGACCGCCGTGACAAACCTCGCGGGCGTGATCGCGCCGGGGGGCTACTTCCTCGTGCGACAAGCCGGAGGGACCGTCGGCGCGGACCTCCCGATCCCCGATCAGATCGGTACCATGTCCCTCGCGAGCTCGGCCGGCAAGGCTGTGTTGCTCACCGGGCAGAGCACCGCGTTCCCGCAAGACGCCTGTCCGACGACGTCCCGAATCATCGACTTCGTGGGATACGGCACGGTGAACTGCGCCGAAGGCTCCCAGACAGTCGGCGCCCCCTCGCCCAGCAGCACGAACGCGACCTGGCGCGACGTCGGAGGATGTGTTGACCACAACATGAATAGCACGGACTTCTTCGCCGGCCCCGCCGCGCCACGAAATAGTGCATCTCCGCCGCTTATTTGCGCCTGCAATGAAGACACGGTGGCCAACGACCAGGTCCCCGCTGCAGAGGCTGAGGCCGACCTCTGCGCGATCCTTGGGGGCAACTCCGTCCAAGTGGTGGCCGGCGCCACCGCTATATTCGAAGGCAGCGTCCTCGAGCGGGGTTTGACCGACTTACACGACGGGACGCCGCCCAACCTAATGGCGCAGCTCGGCTACGGGCGCTTCGGGGCCTCGCCCCTGTCACAGGTCGATTGGGGCTTCGTTCCGGCCATGTTTGTGCGCAACGATTCCGCAGGTGAGGACGTCTTCGCCGCCTCGCTGAGAGCACCGGCGCGTACCACCGCGACCGACTATCAGGCGGTCTTTCGGGTCTCTCTCGACGACGGCCTCAGCTGGACCTGGTGTGACGTCAACGGGGCTGGCGCCGACGCCGGATACACCTTCGAGCTCTCACAGCTACCGACGCTCAAGGTCGTCGCGCCCTAAAGATCCGCCCATACTAGGTGGTTCACTCGCCGAAGCGATCGAAGAATCGCTGGATAGTCGCCATCGCCGGCGGGATCGCCCCCTCTTCCCACTCGACCCAGAGCGCGTAGATCGTCGCCTGCCTCGCCGCGATGAGGGTCTCTCGATGCTGTCTGCCGTCGTTGGACCTAAGCGAGTGCCGGCGGCCCCGAACCCAGAGGTTTGGGACGGCGCTGCGTGCGCTCTCAACAAATATGTTGTTGAGCACCGCGCTCCCGCCGAAGGCTCGGGTCCTCGCGAGTGAGATGCCCTGGTCGAGGGCCTTGAAGGTCGCCGCCTCGTTCTCTTCCGTGTCGTCCTTTTGGATCATGCACTCGACCACGAAGCGAGGTTGTCCGGCGCCTGACGTCGCGGTGCAGCGCGTCACGAAGTTGTCCGTCCCGACGATGAAGCCGCACTCTGGCGTGGTCGGAAACGCGAAGCGTGCCGCGCACTCGCCAATCCCAACGGTCTGCCATGGGCGATAGAAGTCCCACCCTTCAATCCAGGATCCCAAAAACGACCTGACCTCGGATGTCGAGACCGCCTTTGTCTGATGCCAAAACGCGCGATTTAGAAAGGCTTGATTGTCCGGCCAGCGATAGACGACGTGAAAGGGCGACTCGCCCTTCTTCTCAAGGATGAGGCGCCGCTCATGCAGCGACGCCGTGGTGCCCTGTTCGTCCTTGGAGGCCGCATACCCGCTCGTTTTGAGGCTCGCGATCGCGTTCTCAGACAGTCCCGCCCCACTGAAGCCCGAGCGAATCGAGGCCGGCAAGAGATCGCAGCCGAAGCCCATCAGACCGCGCTCGGGCGAGGTGACATGGACCTCCAAGTTGTAATGGGTGCCGCCGGCCGTCTGGGGCTTGACGTCCACGTTTGCCGATACCGCACCAGAGAAGGCCGCGGAGGCCCCACATACACCGGAGATCCAGCGCGGCTGCTGCGTGGAGGCGCAGCCTGTGGACAAGACAACCGACCCAGCGAGCAAGCACGCGCGGCCAAGCCAAGACAACAATTCACGGTGAACATTCATGGCGCGACAGTAGCGTCCGAGCCGGCGCCGGTCAAAGGCACCGACTCGGCGAGCGGCCGTCTCAGTAGGCGCGAGCGAAGATCGCGCGACGCACACCGGTAGCGCCGGTGAAGATGCAGGTGCCCGTCTCGTCGTTGTCTTCGACCGGGATGCAACGCGCCGTCACTTTGATCTCTTTGAGTTTTTCCGCATAGGCCGGATCATCCGCCGCGAAACAGCGCGCGAAGCCCGATTCGGCCTCATCCTCGAAGTAGGCGAAGAAGGCGGCCTCGTCGGCGACGTCGACCGTCGCCGCGTCGCGAAATCCGAGGGCGCGCTCGTAGAGAGTGTCTTGGATCTCTTGGAGAATTCCACCGACCTCGGCGAGAAACTCGACGCGCGTCATGCCCCGCTTGTCCTTCGGGGTCTTGTCGCGGCGGCCCATAAAGACGCTGTCTTTGGCGAGGTCGCGAGGACCGACCTCCAGGCGAATCGGCACGCCCTTCTTGATCTGGTCCCACACCCGCTCGCCGCCGTTCATATCGCGCTTGTCGACCTGAACGCGCACGGGCTCGCCCATCGCGGTCGTGGCGGCGATCTCTTTGGCCAGCTGCGCGCAGTAGGCGAGCACCTCTTCGGCCTCGGCTTCCTTGCGCCAGATCGGAATAATTACAACGTGTTTCGGGGCCAGCCGCGGCGGCAGGATCAGCCCATCGTCGTCGGAGTGGGTCATAATGAGCGCCCCGACGAGGCGCGTGGACACGCCCCATGAGGTCGTCCACGCATACTCCAACCCACCGGACTTACTCTGGTAACGGATCTCCTGCGCCTTGGAGAAGTTCTGGCCCAGGAAGTGCGAGGTCCCCGCCTGCAGAGCCTTGCGATCCTGCATCATCGCTTCAATTGTATAGGTCGTGACCGCGCCGGGAAAGCGCTCGGCCGCGGTCTTCTCGCCAGGAATGACGGGCATCGCCATCCACTCGCGCGCGAATTTTGTATAGACGTCCAACATCTGGCGGGTCTCTTCGATCGCCTCATCGGCGGTGGCATGGGCGGTATGGCCCTCCTGCCAAAGAAACTCGGCTGTGCGCAAAAATAGCCGCGTGCGCATCTCCCAGCGGACGACGTTGGCCCATTGATTGATGAGCAGCGGCAGGTCGCGCCAGCTCTGGACCCACTGCGCGAAGCTCGCCCCGATGATCATCTCCGAGGTCGGGCGCACGATCAGTGGCTCCTCGAGCTCGCCGGCGGGCATGAGGGTCCCGTTGGGGCCAGCCTCAAGGCGATGGTGGGTGACGACGGCGCACTCTTTGGCAAAGCCCTCGACGTGCTGGGCCTCTTTTTCCAAGAACGAGATGGGGATGAAGAGAGGAAAGTACGCGTTCACGTGCCCCGTCTCTTTGAACATCCCGTCGAGCACGCGCTGGATATTCTCCCAAATCGCGTAACCCCATGGTTTAATGACCATACAACCGCGAACAGGAGAGCTCTCCGCGAGATCGGCGGACTTCACGACCTGTTGATACCAGTCTGGATAGTTCTCCGCGCGGGTGGGGCTGATGGCGTGAGTTACCTGGGTCATGATGTCTCTCCGTGGGCACAAGTCATTGATCGCCGCGCGTTTGTAAACAGGCCTAGGCCCGCGCGCAATGGCTTTCGTGCGAAGCCCGCATCAAGACGGTAGAGGGCACACGGGGCGGATCGTCGCGATAGCATCGGCACCCCACGGCGCCTGCAGACCCGCGAGCAAGCTGGCCCACCCCGCATCCGCCACGGTCCAAGGCGCATGCACGACCGCACCACCGCGCACAAAGTAGGCGCCGTCCGCCGCGGTCCCTTCCGGGAAAACCCCAAAGTCCGCGAAATCCAGCGCATGTGCGGGGATCGACGTGATGGATTCAGGGATGTCGTTGCCCCAAGGGAAGGGCGTCTGCGTGCCCGCCCTATAGGCGCTCTCCCATTGATTTGGGGTCGGCAGGTGAAAGGGCCCCGGCGCGAGCGCCGCCAGAGCCTCGTCCGGCCGAAAAAAAGCGACCCGCGCCGCGAGACCGCCATCGGCCTTGACCCCCGTCGAGCCTGATCAGCGCGCCGACTTCGGAGACTCGCACGGGACAAGCGCATAAAAGGAAGGGCGCGACATTCACGGCCTGTCCGCCATCGGACGGCAGCCGGGGGCCATCTTGCGCTGGTTTTCCGGCGGCGGCCATCGCCTCACGCACCGGATCGAGCTCGCCCGCGGAGAACCCGGCGTAACACGCGAACCCAGGCACCAACCGAAACGCGAGGGAGGACGGTTGGTGGACCAGCGACAGGCCCGCGATCTCCACGGGCCGCAGCGGATCCGAATCTCGACCAGCGGAACCAGCCCGAGACACAGCCCAATCCGGCCCGAGCGCGCGTGACAGCTTCTGATAGACGCTGAAACGCCTCGCGAGGCCGGCCTTGAGCCACACCGAACCGTCGGCGATCTCGGGGATATCGATGTCGCTGACGCTCATAAACGCCCCGCTGTGCGCGAGGACACAAGTCCTCGCGCACAGCGCCTGGCCGACGCCAATTCAGGCATCACCGTCACCGGACGCCGCCTTGAGGCGCTCATACCACTCGGCCAGCTCGCCCTCGGACTCTTCTACCATCGCCTGCGTCTCCGTCACCGGTGGCAAGTCATCGACATCGGCACCCGGGCCGATAAGCGAAATGAAATTATAGACCTGTGCCATCAGTACCTTGGCCTCGAGCATGCGCGTCATCGCGTCCGCGACGTGGGCGCCCTCGTCCACAAGATGACCCATAAATTTCACTGTCTTACCGAGATCCTCGAAGAGGGGAAAGCAGTGCTTGAGGGTCTGATGGGTCCGCGTCACCAGCTCGACCACCACGAGGGCCGTCTGATGAGGGTTAAGGCCGTTCTCCCGGAAAACCTCTATAAGGTCTGCGTTCGCCTGGCGGCCCACGCTCTCCATCGGCCCGCCCTGCTCTTCTACTTGTGCCCACACCGCGTCATGGTAGGTCTGCATGTCCATCGTCGATCCTTTGCGTTTTCATTTAGTTTGGGGAAGTCACCGGCCAAACGTGTCAACGGACCGTCGACGCGCGAGTTGCGCCTCGGCGCGAACGTCGCACGCGGCGCGATGATCCAAAATTGCGTGCGCTTTTAAGGCACGCCTCTTGACACGTTGTCCGAACGAGACGCAGAATAAGGACAAGTCGGTCCTTTTGCAATGCCACCCCCAGACCTCGCGCGCCCTGCGCTGCGGCTTTGAAACTGGTGCGTGTCATTGCCGGGTAAGCACTTATCTCGTTCTCGACGCCCCCCATGGCTCAAGGAAACTACCATGCTTCAAGATCGCCAGACCGAACAAACTAACTCTCCGACGACCACCACGACGCCGGTGATCGAACCGAAGTCAAACTCGACGAAATCTGCATTGAAGGGCATGACCTACGATCAGGGCGCGGCGGCGCTTGCGCCGGGTGGCTCGATTCAGAAGAAGACTGACCCCTCGAATACCTATGATGTGACGGGGGCAGAAGGGACCAAGGCGGTTGGCGCCGGCAAGGGCAACCGCCCCGGCGACGTGCTCAACGACGAGGGTAAGGTCGAGAACGCCACGATCGAGGCGAAGAACATGGGCAGCATCCCCGCGCCCGACCTCAAAGAGATCCCGACGCTCCACGAGACGAAGGCCGAAGGAAAGTACGGCAGCTACGCCGGAACCACGGTCAAGGGCGGCACGTACGGCAAGGTGACCAAGGACGTCACCGTGGCGGGCAAGGGAGACGCCGACGCCGACAAGGTCAAAAAGGCCGCCGGCAAGGGTGACTATGTTGGCGCGGCCCAGAACCTTGTCGGCATCAAGGGCCCTAGCGTCGAGGGCCAGGCGGGTTACTCCGCCAACGCGATAGCAGGTATGAAGGGCGAAAAGACCGGTAAATACGGCAAAGTCGAGGGCGACATCCACGCCCAAGCCGATGCTTACGTCGGTGCTAGCGGCAACGCCGGCATCAGCGAAAAGGGCGCCGTCGCGGAAGGCAAGGCGGGACTCGGCGTAAGCGCCGGTATCGCCGGCGAAGCGGCATACACAACCCCCGGCATCAAGATCGAGGGGGTCGAGAAGGAACTGCCCGCGGGCGCCAAGGTTGAAGGCAGAGCAGAGGTCTACGCGAAAGCCGGCGTCGAGGGCGGCGCGTACCTTACCAAGGACATGATCGGCCTCAAGGGCTCGGCGAAAGCGGGCGCTGGTGTTAAAGCCGAGGCGAAGGGAACCCTGCACATGGGCCCCGTCTCGGTCACCGGCAAGGCCTCCGGCATCGCCGGCGCTGAGGCCTCAGCCGAGGGCTCGTTCTATTACGCCGACGGCAAGATCCACGTGGGTGGCTCACTCAGCGCGGCCCTCGGCCTCGGTGGAGAGCTCGGTCTTGAAGTCGTCATCGACGTCAAGCAGAGCTGGGAGCTCGCGGTGAAAGCCGCCGAGAAGGCCAAAGAGCTCGGGATCAAGGGCTATAAAGCGGTCTACAGCGCGCTCGATCACGACGGCGACGGCAAGATCAGCGCCCAAGACTTCGCCGCCCACGGCGCCGACGGGATGCGCAAGGGTGCCAAGGTCGTCGACAAGGGCGTCGACAAGCTCATCAGCGCGATGGATCAAGACGGCGACGGCAAGTTTACCTTAAAAGGTGACGGCGCGGCAGCCGCCGGCAAGGCCTGGGACGCCACTAAGGACGCGGCCAGCAAGGCGAAAGAGAAGATCGGCGACGGCGTCGACTACGCGAAAGAGAAGGGCAAGCAAGGCATCGACTACGTCAAGAAGAAGGGCAAGCAGGCCCACGACGCGTTGGACCAGGACGGCGACGGCAAGCTTGGCGCCAACGACGTGAGGGTCGGCGCCAAGAAGGTCGCCAACAAGACCGTCGAGATCGGCCAAAAGGCCTGGACCGGCGCGAAGTCGATGTACAACCAGGGTGTCGAGGGCACAAAGGCTGGCTGGGCGAAGGCGCAGCAGTGGTATGGCAGCGCGAAGAGCACGGCCGACCGCAACGGCGACGGCAAGCTCGACTGGCAGGACGTGGTCTCGGGCGCCAAAGAGGTCAAGCACCAGCTCGGCGAGGGCGCCCAGTGGGCCAAGGAGAAAGCTAAGGCTGGCGCGAACTACGCCAAGGACAAGGCCAAGAGTGGCTGGGACTACATCAGCGGCAAGGGGAGCACCGCCTTTGGCTGGCTCAAGAGCAAGGGTACCGCGGCCAAGGATGCCGTCCACGGCTTCCTCGACCAGAACAACGACGGCAAGCTGTCACTCGCTGACGCACGCCAAGGCATTGAAAAAGCGGCGCAATTCGGCAAGGAGAAGGCCGGCCAGGCCATGCAGGCCATTTCCGAGACCTACCACTCGACGGTCCAGCACGCTCAAGAGGCTTACCAGTCTGCGAAGGCGAAGCTGGATGTGAACGGCGACGGCAAGATCGACTCGGCTGACGCCAAGGCGGCAGCCAAGGCGGCAGGCGAGCAGCTCAAGTCCAGCTACCACGCGACGGTCACCAAGGCGAAGGAGCTCTACTCCGACGCCAAGAAGACGGTGAACGCGGCCGTCGAGAAGGCCAAGGAGGTTAGTCAGAACCTCAAGGGCAAGCTCGACGCCAACGGCGACGGCAAGCTGGGGGTCGACGACCTCAAGCTTGGCGCCAAGAACGCGTGGAATCGCACGAAAGAGACCGCGAGCAAGGTCAAGGAAGGCGCCACGAAGGCTTGGGAATCGGCCTCGGAGACGTTCTCCAGCTGCAGCACGACCCTCAAGTCCGGCTACAACGACGCCAAGACGACCGTGAAGGGTTCCTGGAACAAGCTCACGAGCTTCTTCGGTTATTGATCCGGCCACACGGCCCACACGAAAAAGCGCGTCCCCCGGGGGCGCGCTTTTTTCTTGGGTTTTCGGCGGCAGGCCCCAGCCGTGCGGACTGAGGCCTGTGTGTTGTCGCGCGCGTATGCGGGCCACGTGGGGGCCGTTCACGGGCCGTCACCACGACACGACGCGGCCACTGCCAGTCGGCCGCAGACGCGAAAAAGGGGCCCTCTATAGGCCCCTTTTCCGCGTTTCTATGCGTTTCAAGCTGAGGTTCAGCGCTCCTGGAGGCCGATCTTGTTGCCATCGGGGTCGGCGATCACGGCGAAAGGCTTGCCCTCGGCCGAGACCGCGTCAGCGACCAAGACCTCGCCGCCGTTGGCCGTCGTGGCCTTAAGCGCCGTCGCCACGCTGTCGACGTGAACGTAGAAGGTCAGCCCCTCGAGCTGTTCGCCGCGTTCGCCGCCGACAACACCGAGGCCTACCGGCGAGTCCTCGTCGACATAGAACACGAAGTCGGGGTTATCCGGGTTCATGCGCATGTCGAGGTAGCAGACCTCGTTGTAGAAGGTCGCGCTCTTTTGGGCGTCGTTTGACGGAATCTCAAGCCAGAACACGTCGTTGCGCCCGGAACCCACGAGGGTCGGGGACCCGCCAATCGAGGTCTCCCAAAAGGCGACCTCGGAGCCGCTGCTGTCGAGGCAGTGAGTCCAGAAGCCATTGGGCGGGCTCTCTTTTCGTTGAAGGAGGATACGTCCGCCGAAGATCTGCGCGCGGGCCGCGGCTTGATCGCAATGCGACGTAAGCCAGTAGGGCGCGACGCCGGTCGGGACGTTCTCGTTGGCGATCTGCATCAGCGAGATCATCGGCATGCGACCTGTGTCGCAGACCGCGTAGTTCGCGTGCGGACGCTTGATCTTCCAATCGAAGACCCCATCGTAAAACTGGACCGACGATTCGATATTCGAGACGCGGACTTCTAACTGCCAAATCGACAAAGGTGTTTCCATGCGGAGAAGGCTACGCCCTTACTCGGGCGCTGACAAGGCCACACCGGGTACATTTCAGGGCAATCGAGTTCTAGGCCGGTCCGGTCAGAGCCCGTGGCAAGACCGGTTGCCCCCCGGACGCAATCGGTGTGGGGCAGGTCATTGGTACGCGCGTATTTTGCGCGCATCACTGGCGCTCGAGGCGGACCCCAACCAGCAAATGTTTTGGCGTGCATTGCGCGCTAAAAGAGGCTGTCGCATTGACGGGCTTTGGAGGGGTACCATGACTAGGGCCGTCCCGATGCCAGTAGGCCCGTAGCGCGTTAAAAACGCGCGG
>Ga0105052_10003614_pt1 | contig 17731 bp, 18 predicted proteins | sample FRY03_FD_78094 | JGI IMG/M metagenome (GOLD analysis project Ga0105052, IMG submission 78094) | Freshwater microbial communities from Lake Fryxell liftoff mats and glacier meltwater in Antarctica - FRY-03 | ecosystem: Environmental > Aquatic > Freshwater > Ice > Glacier meltwater ... | reverse complement strand
TACTCATCCCTGAACTTTTCCAACGGATATAATCCGCCATTTTCTTATCTTTATTTCCTCGCATAAGCGCAAAGAAAAATGTTTCAAGCTTTCAACACAAGATGTACTTCAGCGGATGCTTACAATTAAATGATTTTTTCTTATTTTTTATCTGAAGATGTTTTATTTTGAGATAAGGTGAGGGTATTCGTTGCGAAAGGGTGGGCATATTTAAGACTAATTTTATAAGAATTGAAATTGTTTATTTAGTATCGAAATGCAGAAGCCATGAAATCTTGATCAGATTTAGCAATACCAATATTTGAAGCTATTACTCTCCAGTTGCTAACAACTTTCTTTATTTTGGCTATTATTGAATCCATCTCTGAAATGTTTAGTTGGAAATATTCACCTACACTTTTAGCAAGGTCAAAATCCAAGGCGTTATCATTAGTATCAATATTCAATGCCAAACCATTTTTATCTATAGAAGGGTTAATGTCATATGCAGGAGAAAGAACCCAACCATTATTTGTCAAAATAAAACCGTGATTCCTAAGATGATCATCGGTGTTTGATATAGCAATGTTAAATATTATTCTTTTCCACAATTGGTTTAAATCTTTATTGTTTCGAGATCCGTTAAATTGAATAAACTCAGCAATATCTAAATAGCTAACTGATTTTTCTTTTATTGTTTCCTCATTGTTGCCTGTCATGGTCATTGCACTAGCAAAGTGAATTCTTTCTCCTTTCAGCCTATCAAATCGCTTGGTAAAAAATGTGCTATATTTTCCGGAAATTTTTTCAATTCGTGATTCTGATATTTCAATTCCAACTTGTAAAGCTAATTTATATGCCAAAAATTCCCACGCTGCTTTATCATTTGTGTCCTCTTTAGAGGGAAATTTTGCTATCCATAAGTCACTGTGTTCATCTAACACATTCGCTTTTGGTCTTGCCCCTCCTAATGAAGAACCTGGTGCCATCAAAATCGAAAGCCATTTTTTTACATCTTCACTTTCTTCATTAGATTCCAAGATTCGAGCAGCGTGCTGTAATTCTCTAATACTATTTAAGGGAGGAATAGGTGTATCTCTAGTATTGTCTAAAAATGGACCATTGGCATCTAATTTAAACCTTAAAGCTCCCATTCGACATTGATCATTTACTCCTAATAAAAAATCAATATCGTATAAATTTAATACAGAACTATTTTCCTCTTTGGCTTTTTGTACTGCGCGTCTTTTCATTAATGTTCTTCCCCATGTATCCGGCATAGAATCGAAAAACACTCCAAAATTTTCTTTCCCATTTGGATATTGCTGACCCTTAAACCAGCCGATATCAGGATCAATTAAAATTTGTTCTTTTGATTGAAACCAACTTTCTGAATATTCAAAACTCAAAGCCTTTTTACCTTTTGCTTGTTGTGCACTTAACACACCAATCAACTTAGGATCTTTCAATCCAAGCCAATGCGCGTAAACCAGGATATCTGTTTTTAAGGATGACATTTCAATTCTTTTTAGTTAAACTTAGGTCTTGAAGTTTTCTTCCCAACACATCATCTTCTGCAAGTTTAAAAAAATCATCTTGCAAGCCAAAAACTCTTAATACATTAAAGTAAGCAGCCATTGAAACGCTTCCATTTCCTTTTTCAATTTGGTATAAAGTACTTCTATCAATTCCTGCTCTCTCACTAACTTGTATGGTGGTAAATTTTCTGCGTTTTCTTGCCAATTTAATATTTTCACCTACTTGTTCCATTATCTTTTGATGTTTTGGAAACAATATTTGCTTCTTTGTAGCCATGTTAAAATGTAGTATATTATCCGCAAAAGTAATATATTTGTTGATAATAACCAACATTATTTGTTTGTTTCCTAAAATAATTAGCTGTTCCAGCGGGCGAAAACTATAACTGGAATAGGTGGTACACTTTCACCGGAATGCTGGTACACTTTCACCGGAATGCTGGTACACTTTCACCGGAATATATATTTTTAGCTTTTACTGAATTGTAAACTCACCCAAAAGATATGAAACATAAATATCAAGCAATCACTAATGGGGTCAAGAGGTTCCGGAATGGCAGTCTTGTTGACCAAACATACCCTTTGTTTTAACTTTTAAGGGGGGGCGCTTCGTCCGGAATGGGGGGTCAACATGGTCCAGAATCTCCATGTTGGGTTCAGAATTTGAAAAATCGTTTTGATAATTCGAGAAACATTTAACCCTTTCAGGATTTTTTTGACATGCCTATTAGAACGATACTAGTTTCGGAGAATCCCGAAGGGCTACCATGTTTCTAAACTCCGAAGGGACTCCATGTTTCTAAACTCCGAAGGGCTACTATGTTTCTAAACTCCTACGAGCTGCTATGTTTCTAAAAACATAACAAAAGCTGCGACCCCGGAGGGGTCGAATAAAACGTTCTACCTTCTATAAATTAATAAACTTAGGAAGCCTCAAGTTTCTTAATCTTCTATCCACTCAAAAAGGTATTCATCCTTGTATTCGATTTCAAACTCTTTTAGGAACTCATGGTATTCTTCCTTGAAGGTTTTTTTTCTATGGTGTTCTTTTTGGTTCATAACATACTTGGCTACTCTGTCAATATGTGAGTGACTATACGAGAAGGCCCCAAAACCTACTTGCCATGTGAATTTATATTTTGAAAGTTTCTTTTCCTTAATAAAAACAGTCGATGATCTTTTAATCTCTTTAACTAAATCAGATAAACAACAAGAAGGTTTCATTCCTATGAAAATATGAATATGATTCGGCATTCCATTAATGGCTATCATTTTTTGTCCTTTATTGTGAACAATACCGGTAATATATTTATACAATTCTTCTTCCCAAGAGGCCTGTATCCTGCATGCTCGATTCTGAACGGCGAATACAATTTGAATGTAAATCTGTTAATAGGTTCCAGCCATTTGGATTTTGTTTTTCTTTCTTTTATAACCTATAAATCCCAATCTCCCTCTTACTCCCGTTTTCAACCCAGCCTCTATACATCCCTTCAGAATTAAAAGGCAAACAAATATTTCCTTGATGGTCGACGGCGATGAGGCCGCCTTCGCCGCCGATTTTTACGAGTTTTTCCATGACAACTATTTCACAGGCTTTTTCTAAGCTTAGACCTTTGTATTCCATCAAGCAGGAGATGTCATAGGCCACTACGGCGCGGATGAAATATTCGCCGTGGCCAGTGCAGGAAATGGCGCAGGTGTTGTTGTTGGCATAAGTGCCGCTGCCAATGATGGGCGAATCGCCGATGCGGTTGAATTTTTTGTTGGTCATGCCGCCGGTAGAGGTGCCCGCTGCTAAATTTCCATGAACATCTCTTGCTACAGCTCCTACCGTACCGAATTTTTTGTTCTCGCTGCTGGTGTGATCTAAAATTATTTTGCCTTCGTGTATGGCTTCGCGTAGTTGCTGAAAGCGGTATTCGTCGAAGAAATATTCTTCTGTTTCAAAAGCGACTCCTCTTTCTTTGGCAAATGCTTCGGCGCCTTTTCCGGATAACATCACATGTTCTGAATTTTCCAAAACTTCTCTCGCTAATAAAATCGGATTTTTTATAAGTTGTACTCCTGCCACTGCTCCCGCTTCTAAGTTTTCGCCGCGCATGAGGGATGCGTCCATTTCATGCGTTCCGTCGGATGTAAATACCGAACCTTTTCCTGCATTGAATAGCGGACAATCTTCCAATACCAAAATGGTAGCGGTTACGGCGTCCATTGCAGTTCCTTTTGATTTTAAAATTTTTTCTCCGGTCTCGAGTGCTAACATCAAGGCATCACTATATGCTTTTTCTTTTTCTGATGTGATGGAAGCACGGGTAATGGTTCCTGCTCCGCCATGTATTGCTAAACTATATGTAGACATTTGTTTTTGTTTTCTAAATTTTATTTCTCTTTCCAAAAAGTGTACTTCCCATGCGTATCATGCTGCTGCCGCAATCGAGAGCAATTTCATAATCACTGCTCATGCCCATCGATAAAATATTGAATTTTTCGGGATCAGCTGACATCAATTTACAAGTATCAAATAAGCTTTTTAATCCGCTAAATTCTTTTTTAATGATGGATGTATCCGAAGTAAAACTCGCCATACCCATCAATCCTTGAATGCGAATGTTTGCGAGTTGGCTGAGTTCAAGGCTTAACATCATGGCTTCTGTTTCTTCTTCTGAAAATCCGAATTTTGTTTCTTCAGATGCAATATGAACTTGTAAAAGACAATCGATGATACGATTATTCTTATTTGCTTCTTTGTTGATTTCGTTGAGCAATTTGAAACTATCTACGCTTTGAATGAGATGTACAAATGGAGCTATCAATTTTACTTTGTTGCTCTGTAAATGTCCTATGAAATGCCATTGTGCTTTTGATTGCAACATTTCGTTTTTCTCTACCAGCTCTTGCACATAATTTTCACCGAAATGAAATTGTTTGTTTTCTATCGCTTGCAGAATATCTTCCACAGGTTTTTTCTTGCTAACAGCAACCAAGGTGGCTTTGTAGGCTTCTAATTTAATTTTTACTTGCGTATAGTTTTCTACCTGAAAAGCCATCTTAGAGAATATATCTTTTTATTTCTTGTGATAAATAATTCAAATCTACTTTTTCGAAAAGATGCGGTGTTTCCGGCAATACGAGTAGGGAGGCATTGGCGATTGCGGTGAAGGTGTGTTTGCTTTCTTCCAGACTCACCATGCTGTCTCTGTCGCCTACGCAAATTCTTACACGGCATGATATTTCTCCGAATTCATCGTTCGTTAAAGGATGCTTTGCTATGTGCTGCATCAAATGTGCGGTCTCTTTACACAGCTGTTTCCAATCGTAGGGGAAATGTCGGTTGATGAGCGTGCTTACATATTTCTGTGCTTTCTCTTCGAGGAATTTTGGTGCAATCAATTTAGATTCACGTTCTGCATTTTCTGAGGTCCAGTTGAATTTAGTGCCCAAGGTCATGATGGAGGAGAAGATGCCGGGTTTGTTGGCTTCGAGCCAAAGCGCAGTATAACCGCCCATACTGTATCCGAAAACATGAGCACCGATCAATTGAAATTCGCTCATGTGATCCAACAAATGTTCTGCAAGGATGGGAATGGTTAAAGGATGTTCTGCAAAATCTTTACCACCATGTCCGGGAAAATCATAGGTGTGAACGTTGAATCTTTCTTTCAAAAGTTCCTTGAGTGCTACGAATTGTTTCGCCGAACCCAAGGCACCATGCAATAAAAGAAGATTCGGTTTGCTTGCCATTTTATTTTAGATGTTTCAAAGGTATGTCAATTCAATTTTACCGCAAAACGATATTGTTAAGTCTGATGGATGTCATCGTTTATTCTTTTGAGGATATCATCTTTGATAAAAAAGGTATCGCAGATGGAGAGTGATTTTTCGCTGATTTCTTTCAGTGTGTTTTCTGTGAATTTAAAGTGATCGAGCAGTAATTTTCTGTCGTTTTCAAATCCTACTTTCTTTGTGAAGTTGATGATGGATTCATAGAGTTGTCCTTGATCTTTTAATTCACCCAACTTATCAATCATCCAACTCAATGCAATATAATTCTCGAAACGGAAATTAATAGTTTGAATTTTTTCGGTGTTTTCGGGGAGTTTGATAAAAGGAGAATTCATCACCGATGCTGTTTTGTATTTCATCAATTGTTGATCCGGTGACTTGGATTCGATGCATTGAATAGCACCGCCACTTACTTTTGCATAAATGGAAATCCATCTTATTTTCCTTCTGATTTCATGAACGCCTTCTTCCAATTGGTGTGGATCCAATTCTCCTTTACGATATTCCAAATCAACTTTCAAAAGCGATTTGCTCAAGTAGTCAATAAAATCGCTTCTGAATTTTTCGTAATCGGTATCGAGCAAATCATTGAGTTGTTCCTCATATTCTTTGATGTTACTTTCTGAATATGGTAGCCAATGATTTGTTTTTAGAAATTGTTTTAATTCTACTTGTGCTTTTTTCTCACTCAGCTTAATTTTTTCTATAAAGGGGGTGGAAAGATTTTTAACAGATGAAAAGCTGTCGTGGATGAAGAGAATAAAATCGTATTGACCAAGTGCATCTTCCGCAACTTTAAAAACATCTCTTAAATCAGAAGCTTTATCATTATTTTTTAGTGTTTTTCTTAATATTCGACAGATGGCTTCCAAATCGAAAAAATAATCACGAGCTTTGTTTTGGAAAAAGTGTAAAGTCGGATTTTCATCCTTTTCAGCCTCAAGGGCGATTTTTGTTATTTCCTGAAGTGCCTTTTCGCACTCAAATAGATTTTTGATTTTCATTCTACGGGTTAAAGGATAAAAATACTCAAAATTAGCGAGCTCTATTTTCCCTGATGCCAATATTTTTCCCCCATTTCGGGGATTGTTATCCAGGCACTTCTCGTCTAGTTTTGAAAAAAATAAAAACTTATGAAGACGTCCTTAAAAATTCTATCATTGGTGTTGATTGCACTGCTCTCAGCAACCAAAGTACAGGCCCAGGCCGATTGTAACACTGCAGCGGGTGTATTGGCACTAATGGTTGCTAAAGTGGTAGTAGGTGTTCCTCTAGACGCCACAACATTGCCAAATGCTACATTTCTCGAGTTTAGAATTACTTCTGAATTGTTTAAAGTTGCGCAAAATGAATCGTCAAACTCAACCTGCTTTACCAAAGTGAAGTATATTTTGTACACTTCGAGATCATCAATTGCATTAAATGGTCTTCCTTCTTTGGCCACTGCAAATGCTAATTTTACCCCGGCCTCAACAATAAAATCTTCGACGATGTCGAAAACAAGAGCAGGCAATGTGATTACTGCTAACAGTACCCGACTGAGAACAGATTATCCTGCTCCAATAAAGGGAAATAATGTTGTTTATTATCGTTTTGCAAAGAGAATTACGAATTGTACAACTTGTTCCGGACAGGATCCTTATGTTTTTAGTTCTGTTTACTCCTTCATCGTTCCTGCTCCACCCCCAGCTCCTGTGGTTGCAAAAAAAGCTGATTTAATCACTCAGCCTACTGCCAATTCAAATCGAAATCGTCCATTGTTTAAGCCCACTTCCGGGACTTATGGGGAAGGAACTGAGAGTTTTTTAAGAATACCCGACGAATTTTGTGTGAATACTTTAACACAAGGCTCGCTTGTCAAAAATTATACTTGTGGGACACAAACATGTCGTGAGTTTCGTCAAGCGATTACTTTAAGTCCTATTATTTATGCCGCGAAAAATTCAGGCGACACTGCAGCAGGATCTTTTTCGGTGTCCTTGTTCCGAAAGGATCAAACGTTATCCACTTCCACCAGCTTGACAGCAGTGAGTACAAATGTTGTGAATAGTTTGGGCGTAAATACCGAATCCACTATTTTCTCATTCAATCCGAATAAAACGGTGGATGTGTATGTTTTTCCTGAAGCCAATCCGGGAATGTGTTTTGTTCGATGTGATCCCAATACTGCAGGGTGCACACCGCCTTATCAGGAAATTGAATTCAAAGTAAAAGTAGACGGAGGGAACTCAGCTACTAACGGTACCGTATCTGAGAAAAGTGAAACAAACAATGAAGGCAATCCGATGGATTAAAATATAGTTTTGAGAAAAAAACAGGGCTTTGATTTTTCAAGGCCCTCTTTTTTGTTTTTGTAAATAGAGTGATGATTTTATTTCTAAAGAAGAAATTCAGATAAAAGAATTAGATCGGTTTCACGCAAAGAGGCAAAGTTTTTATAACTGGATTTAAAAGAATAAAGATAGCAAGAGTTTGCATAGATAGAGTTAAAAAGAAATTGATCTTTGGTTATAATAAATTAAAAACTTAAGCCAATATTACCATTGTCAATTAAATTAGTTCATACAAATTTGCGAATCATTAAAATATATGAGTATTTTTTGACCTTAATATCTTTTCGAACTTAGCACCTTCTCGGCCGATAGCTATCGGCCATTGCGAGAAATGGAATTTATAAATTTTGAATCAGCTCAATTCAATGCTGAAATAAACGCTGAAACATTTAATTGTGTCAAAAAAATAGGACTTTGATTTTTCAAAGTCCTATTCGTATTAAATTTGATGTTGTTTTATGCTAGCGAGTGTATCACCAAACCACTTCTTAATTTTGGTTCGAACCAGGTGGTTTTTGGAGGCATGATTTGATTGGTGTCGGCGATGTCGATGAGTTGTTTCATGGTAACAGGATACAATGCGAAGGCGACTTTCATCTCCCCGCTATCAACACGCTCTTTTAATTCTCCTAAACCACGCAGTCCACCCACAAATTCAATGCGTTTGTCTTTTCGTAAATCTACAATGTTGAAGATGGGCGCTAATACTTTTTCTGATAAGATGGTCACATCTAAAACTCCGATGACATCGTTGTCATTGTACGTTCCCGACTTCGCTTTCAGTGCATACCATTTTCCATCAATGTACATACTCAACTCATGCAACTGTGCAGGACGATATTCGCTCGTGCCTTTATCCGTTACTTCAAAATTTTCTTTTAACTGTTCAATGACTTGCTCTGTGGTATGTCCGTTCAAATCTTTGATCACACGATTGTAATCCATGATGTGTAATTGATTGTCGGGGAAATGTACGGCAAGGAAAAAATTATAACTTTCTTTCCCGGTATGATTCGGATTTAAACTGCGAAGTTCTTGTCCTACCAAAGCTGCAGCAGCGGTACGATGATGTCCGTCGGCAACGTAGGTGTTCGGAATTTTAGCAAAAAGATCGATGATTTCGTTCACAATTTTCGCATCACTGATGACCCAGAAAGTATGTCCGATGCCATCATCCGTTACCATGTCGTATTCAGGTTTTGCTTTGATCGCATCTGCAACAATAGCATCTAAAGCCGCCACGTGAGGATAAGCAAAAAATACCGGCTCGGCATTCATATTTCCAATGCGCACATGATTCTTGCGATCTTCTTCTTTGTCGGGACGCGTTAACTCATGTTTCTTAATCACATCATTCAAATAATCATCTACAGAAGCACATCCGACAATGCCGTATTGTGTGCGACCATTCATCGTTTGACTGTAGATGTACAAGCAATCGCTTTCGTCTTGTGTAAATACGCCTTCCTTGCGCATGTTTGCAAAATTGTCGCGACCTTTTTCATAGATCTCAGGTGCGTAAACGTTATATCCGTCAGGAAAATCTATTTCCGGTTTGATGACATGATAAAATGAAAGGGAATCTCCTTTAGTTTCTACTCGCGCTTCTTTCTCGTTCAATACGTCGTAAGGGCGGCATGCCACACGTTTTACTAATTCTTGAACGGGACGAATGCCTTTAAATGCTTTTAATATGGCCATGATGTATGTTGATGATTTATATTTTAGTTTTTAAAATGTGCTACTATTTTCTCTGCTATTTCAATGCCGATACGCTCTTGCGCCTCGGGAGTGGATCCTCCAATGTGCGGACTCAATGAAATACGCGGATGCAAACGCAGCTCTTCGCGAATCATCGGTTCGTTTTCGAAAACATCCAATCCTGCAGCAGTGACTTTTCCTGAGTGGAGTGCATCGAGCAAATCCGTTTCGTTGACAGCGCCACCACGAGCTGTATTCACGATATATACGCCCTTTTTCATCTGATCAAATTCTCGTTTGCTGATGATGGCAGGAGCCCCTTTTGGAAATGGAACATGTAAGGTGATGAAATCGCTTTCCGCCAAGAGCTGTTCGAAAGGAACACACTTGATGGTAAGCAACATTTTTGCATTGGTCATGGTTTTTAAAAAATCGATTTCAATTTTTACATCTTCCGCTCTCAATTTGAAAGGGAGAATGTGCATGCCGAGTCCTAAGGCCATGCGAGCAACAGCCTGACCAATATTTCCAAATCCGATGATGCCTAATGTTTTTCCTTTCAATTCAACACCCGAAGAATATATTTTTTTAAGGTCGTTAAATTTTTCTTTCGAATCGCAATTCGGCATTTCGCGATTGGCGGTATGTAAGCAACGCGCCATGGTGAAGAAGTGTGCGAATACTAATTCCGCCACACTTTCACTCGAAGCTTCAGGAGTATTGATAACTTTTAAACCCTTATCACGCGCATAAGCCACATCAATATTATCCATGCCCACACCGGCGCGACCAATCAATTTCAGGTTCGGACAAGCATCGATCAAATCTTTTCTAACGGTGGTGGCACTACGCACTAAGATCCCATCAAAATTATTCAATGCCGACTTTAGATCTTCCTGTGCAATTTTATTCGTTTCTACTTCGATGCCGGCGGCTTCAAGAATTTTTTTTCCGGCTTTGTCAATTCCGTCGTTCGCTAATATTTTGGGCATAAAATTAGAAGTTGTGAAGGTAAATAGGAGGGAGGATTATAAATAGACTAAGCAGTTTTCAATGCAAAATCTTTCATCAAGTCGGTCAATGCTTTCACGCTTTCCAGCGGCGCTGCATTGTACATCGAAGCACGGAATCCACCCACCGAGCGATGGCCTTTAATACCGATGATGCCGGCCGCCTTCACTTGCTTCATAAATTCTTCGTCGAGATCCGGATTTTTTAAGAGGAAGCATGCATTCATTCTTGAACGATCTTCTTTGGCGCAAGTGCCGGTGAAGAGCGGATTATTGTCCACTTCATTGTAAAACAAATCGGCTTTCTGCTGATTGATTTTATCTATCGCTGCTACACCGCCAATCGATTTCAACCATTCCAACGTCGCCATGCACACATAAATTGAAAACACAGGCGGAGTGTTGTACATCGATCCGCCTTCGATATGTGTTGCATAACGCATCATTGTGGGAACGGTGCGTTGTACTTCTTTTAAAATATCATTCTTGATCACCACCAAAGTAACTCCGGCAGGACCCATGTTTTTTTGCGCTCCTGCATAAATTAAATCGAATTTCGACACATCTACCGGACGACTAAAAATATCGCTTGACATATCACAAATCAGTGGAATCGGACTATTTGGGAATTCCTGAAATTGCGTTCCATAAATGGTATTGTTAGAGGTGATGTGCAAATAATCGCAATCTGTAGGAATGCTATAATCTTTTGGGATGTACGAGTAATTTTGATCCTTAGACGATGCAATCACATTCACATCTCCAAAAAGCTTCGCTTCTTTTATCGCTTTATTTGCCCAAACACCGGTATCGATGTAGGCCACTTTAGTATGCAATAAATTCATCGGCACCATAGCAAATTGAGTGCTTGCACCGCCTTGTAAAAATAAAATCGAGTAATTATCAGGAACGCCCAATAATTCTTTCACAAGTGTAGTTGTGTTTTCCAGTACCGCTTCAAAATCCTTACTTCGATGAGAAATTTCAAGAATTGACATTCCTAAATTGTTAAAGTCCAACGCTGCAGCAGCGGATTTCTGTAAAGCCGATTCCGGTAATACGCCGGGACCTGCACCTAAATTGTGTTTTCTCATCTTTATATAGCTGATTTAGTACGTTTTAACAAGAACATCTTGAGAGTGTAAAGTAAGTAGGAATTCATTGAAATGACAAGCATTTTTACTAAGAATCCGCGCATCAATTATTTATTGCGCACATCAATATCGCGCTGCAAAAGCCATTGACCTTTGCTGAACTTCAGACTGTCATAGCTTAAATCCGGACCATATAATTGGTACATTCCCTTTGCTTCGGGACGCGAATCTGAGGGTGAAAGATGATCCATCACAATCATATTTTCCTTTTCATTTTTCCGCAAACTCATTGTCACCTGTGCATTATAATCGAAAATCAATCGGGTTTTCGCTTTCCCGCCGGCTTTTATTTGGGGCAAGCCCAGATGGATTTTTTGGTTACTCAATCCAATCACTTCAATCATTTTTCGCGTGATAAAAAGAGATTGAGGCGCCCATCCGAGTAAAATAAAATAATCCTTTTTCTTGTAGCGCTCCACAATCACCGAGTAATAAATGCATCCCATCCAAGTGGATGAATCGCCTTTCAACGTTTCCAATTCCTCTCTTTGCAATTCTTTATTCTGATGCAATTTTGTGATCATCGTTGCTGCTTTCCCCGGAATCTGTGGAATGAGATAACCGAAATATTCGTAATTATTTCCTTTGTTGGTGGAGATGAGCCAAGTGATTGCTTTTAATTTTTTGTCGGGATCTTGCGCTACCGAAAGCGATTTTACCTGATGAAAACTGAGCGTATTACCTTTCGGAGCATATAAAATGCTATCAAGTAAATCAGAAAAAAGCATGTTGGCTTCCATCTTCACAGAATCGTTGCTTCCTTTTAAAACACTGTCGCCCAAAACAATTAGACGTTGAATAGCAGATTTAAAAGCCAATGTGTCCGATTGGCATTGAGCCGAAAAGCCCATCAGCAGGAAAAAAAGAAAGAGAAGAGAATTTCGCAGCATGATCATTCGAACGCAAATCTAAAATAATCATTGTGAATTGAAGGCATTCGCTATTAAGAATGCTTATAAATAAAAATACCCATCGGTGGCTACCGACGGGTACATGACTCTAAATTAGATTACTCTTATTTTGAAATCAACAAACACTAAGCGTGCATTGCTTCTTTCTTGGCTGTTAAGGTTTCTGGAGTTTCGCGGAAATCGGGATCATCTACGCAGCAATCAACAGGGCAAACGGCAGCACATTGAGGCTCATCGTGGAAACCAACGCACTCGGTGCATTTATCGCTCACGATATAATAGATATCCATGGACTTAGGAGTTTGAGGAGCATCCGCTTCCACAGAGCTACCATCCATTTTCGAAAACATTCCTTTTACAGAAGTCCCGTCAGAGAAGCGCCACTCGGCACCACCCTCGTAAATTGCGTTATTTGGACATTCGGGCTCGCAAGCTCCGCAGTTGATACATTCGTCAGTGATTATAATCGCCATAATGTTCTTGTTGTTTAAAGCAATAGTTTTGCTGTGATATTTCAACACAAAAATAATCAAAAAGTTTCATTTCAGTAAAAACGTCAAAGATTTGTATGAAAAAAAGTGAACAGATAGAAATATTGAGTCTTTGGGGACATGCTTTGGGAGCGTTGATAGAAGCAAATGGCAGCAGCCAAGCAGGAGAAGAAAGCCCATTATCCATTTTGATTCGACACGCCCATGCCAAAAATGCCTGGTTCACTCCCGACAATATTTTACGATCCATGAAAGCACATGTTAAATGGCTCGAAAAAGAAAATTTACAAAAATGGATGTCGAAGTATGAACGTTCAAGTCCGATAGAGAAACAAAAAAACATTGGAATCATTATGGCAGGAAATATTCCAGCCGTTGGATTTCATGATTTACTTTCCGTATTGGCATCGGGACATAAAGCCATTATCAAATGTTCTTCCGATGATGAAGTTTTAATTCCATTTTACATTGAAGTCTTAAAAAACATTTCAGCGGAGATGGCATCAAGATGCAGCATCCAACCACGATTTACGGATATAGATGCCGTTATAGCTACCGGCAACAACAACAGTTCACGTTATTTCGATTATTACTTTGGGAAATACCCGCACATCATTCGCAAAAACCGAAACTCCATTGCCATCTTCAGTGGTGAAGAAAGCGAAAACAATTTCATTCATCTCGGAAACGATCTATTTTCCTATTTCGGATTAGGTTGTCGCAATGTTTCCAAATTATACGTCCCCAAAAATTACAACTTCAATTTTTTCTTCGAAGCCATCGAGCGCTACAACGAATTAATGAATCACAACAAATACATGAACAACTACGATTACCACCGTGCCTTGTACTTGTTAAACGACGAATCCTTCCTCACCAACAACTTTTTAATATTACGCGAAGCTAGCTCCATTGCCACTCCTGTTTCTATTCTACATTATGAATATTACGAGAATGAAAGCTCGCTACAAAAAACTCTCAACGAACAAAGCGAAAGTATCCAATGCATCGTCGGTAAAAATCATTTGGCCTTCGGCAGCTCTCAATGTCCGGGCATTGATGATTATGCCGATGGGGTGGATACGATGGCTTTTTTATTGAGCTTGTGAGTTTCTTTAATAGTTTTTGTAAGGGGAGAATATATGGTATTATTAGGTGAATTGTGGAATTAATAGATTGGTGGATTGGTGAATTGGTGGATTTCTGTTCGCAATTCAATAATCAGCGAAAATCTGCCACATCCGTCAAATCCTATTTGCCTTTTTAACAAAGAGGCATAAGAGAACACAAAAGTGAATAAAAGGTACTTGTTTTTTGATTTCTCTAATGACCTCTAGTGATCGTCGTTAGTCGTTGGTCGTTAGTCGTTGGTTGTTGGTCGTTAGTCGTTAGTAGTTGGTTGTTGGTCGTTAGTCGTTAGTCGTTGGTTGTTGTGTTAAAGCTTCAAGCCGCAAGCCGCAAGCCTCAAGCTTTTTTAAAGCTTCAAGCCGCAAGCCGCACTTGCCCTGAGCTGACTCCACTGAGCTTGTCGAAGTGTGTCGAAGGGAGCCGCAATTTTTTTTAGTATAGGCTCTGAAAAGTATCTGTAGATCAGTAAATCTGTAGATCCGTATCCATCCCTAGATCGAGTAGGATTCTATAAATTTTACCGTGTAAATAACTCAATCTCTTTCAAACGCTCCCAAATCAGGCTCCGTTCCTCCCATAGGACGAGTTACACCTTTAATGTCGATGTTCATGGGTGGAGTAGCGGCGCCGTTGATGTAAAGCAGGTTTCCTTTTTCGCGAGCAAATGCAAGGGTGTCGAGGCTGAGGTCGTTGTCGTAGCTGTCTTTGAATTGGGGATTGTTGTTGCGATAGATGATATCGAAATGTGTAGGATCGGAAGTGGCAGTGGTTTGATCGGCTTTGATGATGCAGTTGCGGAAGTTGTGATTGTTGAGTGCTCCGGATTTAAAATCGAGTTCGAGTTCATTGTCGTTGTTGCCGTAAATGATGCAGTTTTTGAATTCTGCTTTTACCATGTCAACCGGTACATCTTGTCCGCTTTGGTTCACTGCATAATTGTTCAGATACATGACAGGAGTACTGCGCTGTCCGTAACGCCAAAAGTTACCGAAGGTGCAATGTGTGAATTCGTAATCGCCGCCGATGGTGAATGCGGCGTTATATAATCCGCAGTTAGAAACCACATTGTTCCATCCTTCGACTTTAAAATTACGAGCGAGCATGCCCAAACCGCTCATGTTGCGTATATGCGTATTCGTTAGTTTCATAGATACGGGCATGGTAGGATCAAACAAGGTCTCCATCTGCAAGCCAATAAAACCATTTTTAATAATCGCATAATCGATTTCATTGCTACCACCATCGTTCACCCAAATGCGATCCCATTGTCCGGGTTCTTCTTGTAATGATTGCTCTTTTCTCAAACCTTGAAACACAACAGGATTATCCTTGGTGCCTTGCACTTTTAAAGTGCCGCCTTTATACACCCAGAGTCCGCCCGAATTGCTGAAATGAATTTGAGTGCCCTCGGTAATGGTGAGCGTTGTGGACGAATCTACCACGGCAAATCCCCCATAAATGATATAGGGTAGAGATTGATCCCAAATAGTACTCGAATTCAGGTTGGTATCAATCACCACATAAGGCGGTAAATTTTCACTTTGCTTTTTAGCCACAAAGAAATGCGCATTTTGTCCCCAAGCGACTAGGTCGATATCTTGCTTATTTCCGTTCGTTTCGAAGACGAGAGAATCTTGAACTACAAAAGGCAAGTTCTGGTTATTTGGATTTACCGTAACTTCTACAAAAACCCAAATACTGTCGCCGCTTCTAATTTCGATATCGGAAAAAGAGGTGCCTGGCAAGCCGTTTACATTTACACGGAAAAGGGATGAGCTGCCTCCGGCCAATCGAATCGAGGAAATTTTCAAGACCTTATCGTAAGGATTATACACCCTGAAATTCTTCGTTACTGAGCCGATGCTGGTAAAAACCGTATCGAAAAGGATGGTATCTTCAGAAAAGTTTAGCTTTGCGTTAGGGTCTGTTAACAAGGTATCCTTCTCGCAAGAGCTGATGGAAACAATAGCTAAGAATATGATAACTAATAGCTTTAGGCTTGGCTGATTCGGCATTGTGCTACAAATATACACCTTGTATTTAATTTGCTAGGATCGAATTTTAACAGAAATTAATTGGAGATATTGCCTATCACAGAAAAATACTTATCTTTGCCGCCCATTACATTTATATCCATGAAGAAAGACATTCATCCAAAAAATTACAGATTCGTAGTATTTAAAGATATCTCTACCGATTATGCGTTCCTCAGCAAATCTGCTGTTGACACCAAGGACAGCATTACTTGGGAAGATGGAAAAGATTATCCTTTAGTAAAATTAGAGATCTCTCATATGAGTCATCCTTTCTATACCGGAAAGATGAAATTGGTAGATACTGCAGGACGTGTTGATAAGTTCCGCACTCGTTACCTAAAAGGTAAAACACCCGAGAATCAAGATTAATTGCACACAAAACCCTTATAATGAAACCGTTCCAATTGGGACGGTTTTTTTTGTGCCTAAATTTATCCGTTTGTAAACACTTGTAGTCGTTTAACATTCGTTTATTTAAAAAATAATGTTTTTATTTGTCAGTACGTATTTGATCGTATTACAATCATAGCAATAAGTTATCTAACAATCAAAAAAAATAATCACATGGCAACAGAAGCCGCGGAAGCGAAAGAGAAAATGAAAGTATTGCAATTGGCAATAGACAAGATTGAGAAGACCTATGGAAAGGGCACCATCATGAGGATGGGAGATGAGGCAGTAGAAGTGATGGATGCTATTCAGACGGGATCAATCACTTTAGACAGTGCACTAGGAATCGGCGGATTTCCGAAAGGACGAATTATCGAAATTTACGGACCGGAATCATCCGGTAAAACTACGTTGGCGATTCATGCCATTGCAAGCGTACAGAAGGCAGGTGGAATCGCTGCATTCATCGATGCGGAACATGCCTTTGATCGATTCTACGCACAGAAATTAGGCGTCGACATCGAGAATCTTTTGATCTCGCAACCTGATAATGGAGAGCAAGCTTTAGAGATTACCGATAATTTAATTCGCTCGGGAGCTATTGACATCATCGTCATTGACTCTGTGGCGGCCCTAACGCCTAAAGCGGAAATTGAAGGGGAGATGGGTGAAAGCAAGATGGGCTTACAGGCGCGTTTGATGTCGCAGGCAATGCGTAAACTAACGGGTACGATTAGCCGCACAGGATGTTGCTGCATCTTCATCAACCAGCTTCGTGAAAAGATCGGGGTGATGTTTGGTAATCCGGAAACAACTACCGGCGGGAATGCATTGAAGTTTTATGCTTCCGTGCGTTTAGATATTCGTCGTATCGGACAAATTAAAGACGGCGACGTGGTGGTGGGTAACCGTACCAAGGTGAAAGTGGTAAAAAATAAAGTAGCGCCACCTTTCCGCATTGCAGAATTCGACATCATGTATGGAGAAGGAATTTCCAAGATGGGAGAGATGGTTGACTTGGGTGTGGAGTACAACATCTTGAAAAAAGCAGGATCATGGTTCAGCTATGGCGATACTAAAATCGGACAAGGACGCGACGCAGTGAAAAACATGCTCGCCGACAATCCGGAAATGTGCGACGAAATCGAAGCAAAAATTCGTGCTGCCATTGCAGAGAAAGCAAGCGCTCAATAAAATTGCTTGCTGATTTAATAGGCAAATATATAACGATGTTTAGTTGGTTAAAGGGTTGTGTTTCGGCAGAACCCTTTTTT